>Ga0131853_10016902_pt1 | contig 13302 bp, 6 predicted proteins | sample TergutLab28metaG_FD_92764 | JGI IMG/M metagenome (GOLD analysis project Ga0131853, IMG submission 92764) | Labiotermes labralis P1 segment gut microbial communities from Petit-Saut dam, French Guiana - Lab288 P1 (version 2) (version 2) | ecosystem: Host-associated > Arthropoda: Insects >...
AACTCGGTGCAGAAGACCATATGCTGCAACTCAACATCTAATGCTCCTGATGATAGGCTTATGTACCCGAAACATGTCGAGCTAAGAATGCATCAATAATATTGCCTGGTTGCATCAAGTTGGTATTTCACTTTATTTCATGAGGAAGATGTACGGTAAAACAAACCTCAATTTTTTTTTTACATTTGTAAAGTGAATAGGCAAATTGTATAAGTGCTGTAGAAGCGGTCACTGTGGACAGTTGAAAATAAATTGAAATATTGCTACGTCAGACATTAAGTTCTATTTGAGAAACGAGTATCTTCCCCAGTAACACAAAAAGCAGAATACTCTCTGATTTATATCGTTATGCATCACGATTAAATAACCTTCCTCTTTAATTTGGGAGGCGCACTCATCTCTGATCGTCGTATTTTGGTTTGTTAAAATTTAGAAGCTAGCCAATTAACTCGACGCAGAGGACTTCTGAATCTGTTCTATACAAAAGTTATGAGGAAGCAAAAGCTTGGTAATGGCGGGTGGATGGTGGAAGTATTGGGCCAAGTTTCCTTACAGTGCACAATGTATTAACTTTTATATAAAAATTTAAGGTTTCTTTAGAAAGGACGCTTTAGAGTGAAGAAAATATTGTTAAAAATAATTATGAATTGCTAAAACAGGAATGAAGATCTGATTTATAAGGTTTAGTTTTCAAAATATCTGTTTTTCGAGAGTTAGCGGAGAGAAATTTTTTTTAACACCAGTGACAGGGGTAAATTGAATTAAATGGATAAATAATCTAAGTCACTCAAGTTAGGTTAATATTAATTAGCTCTTAGGGTTGTAACATTTGTTGCTGACAAATGAAGTGCAACATACTTGCAGTATCTTCTGGACCACAAGAGCATATGCGAAATTTTGGAGTACAGCAGACAGTGTTAAAACCAGATCTGTTAGGACATTGGTTTAGATTGAGCTGAGACTCACATAGCTAACAAAAGAACTACAAAGAGATGTTTAGTAAAAATAAAATTATTGCACTTATTGTGTGTGCATTTTATGTCGAATGTTCCGTTATAGCTGTATTATTCACAATCTAACTTCAATTATAATTGGAGAAAGAAATATTATGGCAGAATCCTGAAGAAATACTAATAAATGTTCGTTGCAATATCTATAAAATTCTCAGTCATAACCAACACACAAGTTGCGAAAGAGTTTATTAGGTGGAAACCAGTTTTGGCGCTAGACTCATGCTATCATCAGGCCGCGATTCAAGTTCGTGAACATGTACAGAAAAAAAAAAAACATAAGTTGGAGTTCAATTGGGGAGATCTCCAACTTATGGTTTTGTCGTGAAGCTTTTCTTTTTGTATAGCAATTATATATTTAATATACCAACTAAATGCACACTTACAGTTGAATATATATATATATATATATATGTGTGTGTGTGTGTGTATATATATATATATATATACATATATATTATTTATCAACCTGTTCTAAATATTTCGAAGTGTACTGTACCATAATCCAGGAGAATTCTTGCCACTAGACGCAAACTATCTGCCTAGTGTAATGTTTATTACGTTGGTTACAAAGCATATGTTTTGTAACCAATGTAACAACATAAAACTAAAGAGATAATTTGAGTAAGTGACAAGAATTCTCCCTGCGGGTGGTGCACTATGTGCCGAAACACTTAGGGCAGATTTGATAAATAATGTGTGTATATATATATATATATATATATATTTAACTGTAAGTGTGCATTTAGTTGGAATATTAAATATATAATTTTTACAGTTTAATTTTCCACACAAGTTCATATTTTTGTATCATGGCCTGATGATGACCAGAGTCTAGTGTCGAAACTGGTTGCTATCTAATAAAATCGTTCGCAAAGTGTGTGTTGGTTGTGACTGAAGATACTGATAGATATTGTGACTGTTACACAAACGGAGATGTTTCATATAAAGAAAATTACACTGACTAACGAAATTTTATATTTGAAGGAAAACTGTAGAAATCGGCAAACATCTACAAATGAGGAAATTCCTCCAGGAGCAGCAGCAGCAGCACTACCACCACCACCAACACCACAGACAACACCACCAACACCACCACTATGACCACTACCACAGCCACCACCACCACCACCACCACCCCCACCACCACCAACACCACAGACAACACCATCAACACCACCAACATGACTACTACCACCACCACTAATACTACTAATACTATTACTGCTAGTACTACTACTATTGCTGTTGCTATTATCTTATGTTACGCTAATCAAATAATAGAGTGGACTTTGTGAATGCATGCAAAGGAACGCATTTCTTGGCCCATGTCTCTCAGTAGAATACCTGAATAACAGTGTTGAGGAGCATTTTGTTTCCTCCACGGCGGAATTCTGGGTAATGACACCCAAGCGGCCGAAGAATTTACGTCTCAGAGCCCCTGCGTCAGCTTTACCAAACACAAGCAGCAGCTCTTGACGTCAGCCGAGTAGAAATAGGCAGTTTGACGTTGAATTGCAGCTGTTGAAATTGGGGCCTCTCTCAGAGAGACGAAGATGATAATGATATGAGTACTGCTAGTAGATACCATGCTTACGCGCAACGCAAACACTGCACTGTTACTAAACAAACCGACGTTAGCATAAAATTTAATGCCTGCGTAATAAGGAGACTCGATGACGCAAATACAGAACGTGACGTGCCTTCTTCTTGTTCCTGATCTGACTCCAGTCAGCACTGATCTGTGCCGAGAGCTCATATGAACGCTGGATTCAGTTTGCACGACTAATGCAACTTTTGTGCAGATAAGTTTTAAAGGGAGATTTAGAAAGTGAACTTCAGAAGACTTCAATTTTCTGCGCCGAAGAGAGCAAGATACTAACAAGAGAGGCAATGTACGCGAAAAGTAACTTTGAGGAGCCTACACATAACCATTGTTGCAGTTGATGATGATGATGATGATGGTGGTTATGTAATGCAATTGGGTTCCCACCCGGTGGCAGTAGTCGGTAGTCTTGTACAACAATGGGAAAGCGACAACACAAAAAGAGAAACAATAAACACAACAATACAAACACATAATACACAAAACAGACATAAATATAAAACAAAAAAAAACAAGCATAAAAAATATTAAAACATAAGTCGAGTAATTGTGCAATAACAAAGAGAAGGAAATAATTATGAGACAGACAACGTACTGTATAGAACGTACATACAGCTACATAACTATACATCAATGATAATACACACATTTCATCCAAGATCATCACTTCACTTCACTTCAATTAACTTCAATTCTCTGCACTTCACTTCACTTCTCAACACGTCACTTCAATTCACTTCACTGCACTGCACTTCACTACACTTCAATCCCAATTTTTCACTTCCCTGCACTTTTGAAAGTTTCGTTGCCGTGGCAAAGCAGTAGGTATTACACATTATGAACGTGTGCCTGTGTTCTTGCTTTAGTTGTCTGTCATGCTAACCTCGTGTGTCCTATTTTCAATTGCGCCCTGTCCGGCTTTACAATATTTTTCCACTTTGTCTCAAAAACGGCAAGATTTTTGGAAGAAGGTTTTTGCATACAAAATGTCTGTTTTGATTCGTTCAACAATTTTTTTCTTAAAAAATTGTCATTCAAAGAAGTAGAATTCAGCGAGATATTATCATAAATGCGTAGACATTTTAATGTAAAGTACCCGTCATTCTTGCCAGATATGAATAATCCTTGAAGTTTCTCGACACATTTTCAAAAAATAATTAAATATTAAATCTCATGCAAATCCGCCCAGCTGGAGCCGGGTTGCTCTATGCGGACCGACCGACAGACAGATATGACGAAACTAACAGTCACTTTTCCCAATTTTGCAAAAGCGCCTAAAAGTAACAGTATCAGTCGCAATTGCACTATTCCATAAAACAATATAGTAGAATGTTGTCCCCCATGGCTCAACAGCCCCACGTGGGGGAGGACCTCCTCATTATCGAGGCTTCACGATCACGTTCAGACACACCACAGTCGATAGGACTCCTCTGGACAAAGGATCAGTCCGGCGGAGAGAACTCTGCCTGACAACACACAACACACACAAGATACAGAAATCTTTGCATCTGGTGGGATTCGAACCTGCAACCCCAGCACAGCAAGGGGCCACAGACCCACGAAAACACACTATTATTATTATTATTATTAGTGTGATTATTAATTTCAATAGTAGCAGCAATGATAAGAATAATTATAGTGGCTAATAGCTTGGTGTAAATGATATATTTGTAAAACCTTGCCAATTGTTTTTAACCTTTTGACGCCTATGTCAACTATAGTGGTCGTACCGCACCACTAACCTCTAAAGTTGCAATTTATATATTTATTCAACAAATATAGGTACTGAATATTTTAAACATGGTGTATACTCTCCGTTTTTTTCTCTTCAAAATGCAGTTCGTTTCATAATTCTAAAGTATTTGGTTCTTGTATTATTCACATTTCATATACAGGGTGTGCTAAAATTAAAAAAAATAATTCCGGCGCCAAAACGTTAAAGGTTACGTTTCTACCTGACAGTAAACACAGTGCACATTCGTTATAAACATCAGGCGTCAGTGAATAATCCTTATCCCTTTCTTTTTTAGGAAGAACACAATATAGAAAATATATGTACACTCGAAGAGAATATTAAGATTTTATAACTGTTAATGCAGATGGCAAAATGTAATAACCATTAGATCTGGAATAGCTGAATTTCTTAGAAATTTACATAATGAAATTATTAATCATGTTACACTTCTTAAGAAAGTTAGGGAGAATCGAGGTTTACTAGCAGAAGTTGTGTGAAATTATTTTAGGCTTCTCTTTTGATGAAAATAGTGAGACACAGCAGGATTAGTTCCGTAAAGTGTCCAGCTTAATTCGCAGGTAACGTTAGCAAGCCTGATGCCTCAATTCGGGAGAGTGCGTGAAGTCGTGTTCTCGTAGATCAGTGTGTTTGAGCAGCCAGAGCTATGGAGGTGCCAATATTCTTCTGCTTAATTAATAAATGCAACTTTGTGACTGAGGTAGTACGAATGTACTCTGTGCAAGACTCGCGCTGAAAGTTTCCATGCAAAATGGCGGGTAGATGTGGATGTAATCCTGTTATAAAATTCTTTTAAATATAAACATTGGGAGCTACAGGAGAATTAATACAATCATCATATACGATATTCCACCATTTTTTATTATTTTCTCTGAATGAAGAGCATAAAATAAATGGAGATATAGTTCCTTCACATGTTTCTTTTTCTAAATTATTAATCACATTTTCACAAAACGTATTACTGTGGCTATAAACAAAATTTGTTTACATGTTAAGTTAAGTTCTTAGGCGATCTAATGGAACACCCAAGTAAAACAAATTTCAGATGTGGCTCTTATATTCTTTACCAAAAACGACCAATCTTAAAAAAATCTTTGCATAAAATGGGATAAGACACATTTTAAGTTCGTATTTTGTATTATTCGAAATATTATTTGATATGGTTCGATATAAGAAACTATAAGGAAGAATTTCTTAAACATGACATTTTAATCCTTATTGTTGCACCGTGCATTTTGTAGAATCACTTTAATTATCAACCAACAAATGCACTTACATAAAATTTCATATTAAAACACTTAAAATCGCTCCGACATGTTTCGAGCCTAAGATCATTCTCAGGGAGCTACGTTGTTCCTTGCTAAAGTCATTTATTATGTGAATGTTTTTAAAATGACTTTAGCAAGGAACAACGTAGCTCCCTGAGGATGATCTTAGGATCGAAATATGTCGGGAGAGATTTTAAGTGTTTTAATGTGAAATTTTATGTAAGTACATTTGTTGGTTGATAATTAAAGTGATGAAATTTTAATATGTGGTGTGATTAGCTTTTAGTAATAAATTTATGTTTGCCGTAAACTAAGGTCAAAGTTTTATACAAACGGCAATAAACGTCAATGAAATATCTATGTTCATTCTAATCTTGTTTCACTACGTCTAATTTTGTTACGCGTATCTGTGAATGGTGTAGCTTGAGGTCGAGTAATCTTGCGTACGATTTGAAGTGCAGTGGAGTGGTCGGGCATAATTCGATCAAGCATGTGTCTCGCTCTGAGGAAAGCAGTCAAATTCGATCAAGCTGAACGGTCCCAATACATTCGCTAGATGCCAGAGACAAAACAAACCGAACAATGCAAAGATAGCTTGTTGATTAAGTAAACCGTATTGATTCTACTTTGCCATCTTATTCTCCCACGTGTCTTTATTTTCACATTCTTTGTCTCACTACCAAACCATCAAATGTTCCTCCGAAATGTATGATTTCCAGTAGAAATTCTCCTGTCATATCTTTCCTGGCCCTGTTTTCATCCGCTATTTTATGATATTGTTTGTGCTAAGAGTATGTTGCCTGGAGGACTACCAATTATATCGAGATGCTATATCACCGTTTTGTTATTCAATTTCACACACACACACACGCGCGCGCACGCACACACACACACACACAGATTAAATTCACGACACTAAACCAACAAAATGCACGGTATTGTTCCTTAGATATTTATACTGTAATATCACACTGACCATTCCTTCACTTTTAGAACCACAGGAGGGGATGATCAATGAATCAAATCAAAGTAATACCTTGAAAGAAGGCATAACGAAGTGCTAGAATAAATATATAATAAAATTAATTATGTACGTCAACACTACCATTTTTTTTAATCAAAACGTAACCCGTTAGTCGGTCATCTTCAGGTCTACTGAGCAGACGAAGCCATTGGTGCTGTGTTCTATTAATGTAAATATATTGGGATCCCAATGTGCACACAGAGCCAATGACTTAGTCTGCTCAGTAGACCTGAAGATGGCCGACTGATGGGACGAAACATATAGCCTTATGTTTTAATAAGAAAAGGTAGTGCTGAAGTATGAAATTAATTTTATTATGTACAAAGTAATACCGCATAAAACCAAATTAGGCACTTTTGTACACGAATGACGTGGTGTAAAAGAGTCAAACAGTTAAAATATAGACTTCTGTTTGTAAAATACTCTTTTACTCAAAGGAGTCGTACACAACATAAAGTAGTACTAGGCTATATGTTTTGGCTTATTAAGCCATAATCAGGCCCTTATTACGAACATTAATAAGACACTTAATATTTCAAAAGGGAGTACATGTCCTGCCAAATTTGAAGCATCTAGAACACAGCAATCGTAGCAGGATTACATCCATAAAGTCCCTGTCATTTCGCATGAAACCTTCAGCACGAGTGTCACAATCCTTACGGTCCTCATATGTCAGTCACACCAGTATAAAAGTAGCTAACTTTAGCTACTCTTCCCACTACCCAATTACGTAAAGTAATTTATTCTTAATGATTTTAAATTAATTTAATTCTTCCATCCGACTTAGCCGATCCCGCTGGCTGTGCGGTCTAAGTCGTGGGTCTGCGGCCCCTCGATTTCTGGTATTACGGGTTTCAATTTCGCCTGGGGTATGGATGTTGGTCGCTTGTGCCTGCTGTGTATTTTAAGTTAGAGGTCTGTGACAGGCCGATCATTCGTCCAGAGGAATCCTGCCGAGTGTCGTGTGTCTGAGTGCTAACTCGAAACAACAATAAGGGGGTCTAAGCCCAATAGAGCTGTCGAGTTGTAAACATTAAACATTTCATTCCAACATCTATTGGTTAATGAAACAAATCCAGTTTTTTATCTCCATGCTCCTTCATGTAACCATATATCTTCACACTTTCAGACGTTTTTGTACATCCCTAACATTATATAATGCCGTGTTTCGTGTCTGTACGTCGCTGATAACCTTTCACCTCTATTTTAACTTCACGCCAGACCGCCTCTCAAGTTTCGGTTAAATTAAATCTGACGAAAACCAAACCTACATAGCCAACACAGACTCGAGAATTAGGCCTAAGGCAAGTTTGGGTCAAGCAAGAAATAAGCAGGCTTATAACTTGAAAGCAAAGGACACGTGGATCTAGATGGCTCACTAAAGTCTGTATTTCAGAGATACGCTTTAGTTTATTTAAACACCACAGAATATACCTTAGAACGACAGTATTTGAAAATGAAGGTAGCTACTGGTAATAGGAATGGGTAGCTTAGGTTAAGCTAAGGTAAGGAAAGCTGGCAAATAGGGTCATAAGTAAGATAGCCACTGAGAGCCGAGTTCCGTAAAATGACACGTCGTCAACATTCTAATGAGACTCTTTTCAACAGCTGCAGGGTATTTCCATGTTAGTTGAGGAAGTGATAGCGTTTCGAGGAAGACACTATACAGTGGAGTTTATTCGTGAATTAATTATGGACGAATGGTGGATTATTTCTGACGTCAATGATGATTACTAGAATACCACAGCAGCAAGAAATTTTGGGCTCAGGTGACTGACACAAGCACAGCAGAACTCCACGTATCCGGATTAATTGGGACGACGAGACATTCGGGAATGCAGAAAATCCGAAAAAATTGGATTTTTCTTTGCAAATAGTTTACATTTTTTGTTTGTTTTCAGCGCGAAAGCCCCCCAGTGGGCCATGGCCTCATAATTCACGAGATTTCCAGATCACAAACAACGACGCAACACACTCGGCGTGGCTCCTCTGAACGAGTGATCAGCTTGTCCCAGAGACCTCTACCTGTCAACACAAACAACACTCACAACAGACAGACGTCCATAACCTCGGTGGGATTCAGACCAACAATCTCAGCAGGCGAGCTGCCGTAGACTTATCCCTTAGACCGCGCGGTCACTGGGACCGGCAAAAATAGGCTACATTGGCAGTCTGAAATTAGACTGCTACTATTTGCTTTATGTACTTGCGTTTCAGCCTTGCGACCACGCCTGATTTGAAGTTCTAGAAGCCGTAACACTATACTGTACTTGATCCGATAACCGGTATTTTCAAAGCAAGTTAGTTTTGTAGAATTCTAGACAAATTCACCCCAAGGGCCAAGCCGATCAGGATAATTGGCGATCCGGATAACCAGCGTCCAGATACGTGGAGTTCTACTTTACTGAAGAAAAATCCAGTACCAGTAACTGAAAATCAAAACAACAAAAAGGTATTGTAAGTTCATTAGAGAAGGTGTTGCAGTAGTTGCTGTAAAATATAACCAAGTTCTTTGATACGAGATCCACCACCAAAAGTTGTTTACGCACATCTTGCGTTCTCCCAGAAGCAATTCAGTTCGTCCTGCTCATTTGTTTGCGGGACACAGGCAATTTCTGTCACGTGAAAGAAACAGCTTTTCACAAAACAAACATCTCTTACACAGGCGTGAGTCTCTCACCCCCTTAATCAAGATGAGTCCCAGACAGCTTCATTGTTCAATTATCACGAACGGAACAGGAAAACAACCCAAACAGCTACGAAGCTTTTGTTCGAGTGTATCTAAAACAGGATCCACACTCTTCAAAAGCGGTAATGGTAATGTTGATGAAAATGCAGATTACTACGATGATAATTATTTAATGTTAACAACAACAATTCATTCACAGCGTTCTATTAGAGTTTATTTTTATATAATAATAATAATAATAATACTAATAATATATTTGAGGGTTGTTTGACCGTGCATCTTCATCATGAAATAAAGTGAACTGCCAACTTGATGCAACAAGGTAATTTTATTGGTGTATTCTTAGCTCGACATGTTTCGGGTACATACGCCCATCATCAGGAGCACTATATGTTGAGTTGCAGCATATGGTTTTCTGCACCCAGTTTATAGATGGGTGGTGGTCTTGAGAACCGCTGCCTAGGTCGTGTGTAAGGTTTGGATGGTGCAGTGCGTCGCATGGCACCACCCAAACCGTACACACGACCTACGTAGCTGCTGTCAGCACCACCACCCATCTACAAACTGGGTGCAGAAAACCATATGCTGCAACTGAACATCTAGTGCTCCTGATGATGGGCGTATGTGCCAGAAACATGTCGAGCTAAAGAGACTTCAATAAATTACATTGTTACATCAAGTTGGCATTTCACTTTATTTAGCAATATATTTAACTGCAAATGGGCTGTCGTCCGGTGGCAGTGGTTATAATGCTAATAGATAAAATATTTCTTCGGAGGCAAAACAAAAACATTATTTCTAGTGCAGACGAAACTAAACTTGTCCCGGTTTTAATTTGTCCTCCACAAGTATATAGTGCTGGACAAAGCAACACAGGGACAGATTTTCTCCAAGCACTTCGGTTTCTCTGTTTGTATTAGTTCGGAAAATCTCGCCCCTATCGGAATCCGAACTCCGGACCGTCCAGTCCCTAGCAACTCGCTATATCGACTACGCCATTCCGGCTACTCGTTTACTACAGCACTTGACTAACACGATTTTATCACTTAATCTTCGCTGTTGTTATACAGACTGTAAATTTTTCCTTAATCTAGTAACACAGTAGTCGACAGTACTGGTTGTACAACTTTTGCTAGGATATGAAGGAAATTTGCCGTGTTTTTTGTGTAAAAAATGACAAGAAAGATTTGAAGCGCTCAAATTTATAAATATCTTTGCTGGAAGTAATATTTTTTACGTTACATAAAGTATTGAGAACAAAGAATATAAAGGAAATAACGGAGCGAATTGAAGAACGGTTTATCCTTTCCGTATTTCCCAACTTTTCGAACAACATCAACGTACATTGTGGAGAGACTTCCTTGGAGACAGCCGAAGGATTTGCAAAGATTACGCAATAATTTTTCGTTGTGACTGGAGAGTCTACCATTTTTATCGCAAAAACACTCTCTTTGGAGCCTGTCCAGAGCAATCCGGTTCACGATCTCACAACCAGCTATTTGAGACCCATTTACTATCACTCTTCCATTTATGCCTGTGTCAGTTGGTTAGTTCAGCTGACAGTTACTAGCTGCAGAATGGAAGACCAAAAATTCTAAACTCGAGACCTGCCTAGGGCGGAGAATTCATCTCCAATTTTGTGTTCAAAATATTTCTAGGGAATTTCCAGGCCCTGTTCACTTGGTAGTAGCGTAAAAGCGGTCGTAGTTTGAATATAAACCTTCAAGTCCGTCTAGGGCAGAAGGTTAAGAGATAATAAAACTATACCTACATTTCCCTATACGTCTCCTCTGACATGATGATGAATTAAGAACAGTGCACCTGTGCTTTATTTATGAGAACACTTAATTGGATGTCTGGATGTCATTGTCTCTACAAAGGTCTATGTTATGTGAGTGTTACGTGTCTCTACCACCTGAACATCTCTCGATTTAATCTCGCTAAGAAAATTAGTTAAGAAGTGCAATTTTTTTTAACCTAGAACACCTTCCCTGCTTATAAAGAAACTCGGCATCACAAATGCATATGCGTTGCCCAAACAAATCTGGACATTTCCATGCCTTTCACGCCCGAATCCCCTGAGCGGAATTTCATCACCCAACAGAGAGTCTCCCCTGTAAACCGGTACGTGTTCAGACAATGTAATGAGAAAGAAGAGAGGACGTTCTCTCTCGTTCTCAAGATAACGCAATTTAAAATAATGACGACAACGACGACCGGCTCATTTCCCCTTAACAGGAAGAGGAAGAAGTTGTATAGGCTAAACGTGTCCTTTTTCCCACTTTAAAGCCGAGTTCAATTAAGCGAAACGATCTTTAGGATAAAGTGTTACAATTGCATTGGGCACAGGCTACTCAATAATTCATGTGTTATTAATATTGTAATATACTTGGTACGAGATGTGGCCTACAGGAACACGTGACGAGAGAAGGGACGATTGGTCGGTGATGGAATGTGTATAAGAGGCGGAATAAATACACGTAAATGGGTATGCAGAATGCAGGGTTCTGTTTGCAGTCTAAGCTATGGCGCTCTGAAAGTTACAAAATGCTCACGAAAGAGTAATTTTTGGTAACCCACCGACACAAAGTTTTACAAGAGACACAAATAACTTGACCGGTCTTCAGTAGGTCAACACATAAACATGTTGCGTTTTTACGAAAATAAAAAGATGATTTTCTTGTTTTGTGGACAGGACATTTTGAAAGAAGATGTGTTTGTAACCCAAATGTCTAGTAATGCGGGAGCCCCATTTTGGCGAATTGTGTGGGTTAAGACAGATTGCAGTTTCGTGATCGAAAATGTATTTAGCATCGAATGGGAATAGGTAGCTGGTGCTTCATATAGAAAGAAGCCAAAATATTTTGTTATAGATGACGAACGTACGGACAAAATATGATGCTGACAGGACTCATAATCTTGTTTCATGTTGAACAAACTGACACGACATCATGTGCTGAATGAGACAAACATCCTCCGCCAGGCACATCTGGATGCAGCGTAACATGCTGTCGGTTGCGCATGTCAGTTTTCCTGATTCTATATGTAATGTTCAATTACAGTATTTCAATTGTGCATGGTTTTGTTACTGAACACTCCTTACTTAAGGTAGCTCCATAAAAAAACATCGTGGAGCCGGGGTGGGGGGGGGGGTGGCCGGAGTTTAGTCGGCAATCGCTGTGTCCACAGATCCTTGGAGATTACTGGATCTCCGAAGAAACTTTGCAACGTTACCATGGATTCTCCTGTCACGTGGCATCACTGCCGACGAAAAAGGGGGGGAGGGGGAGAAAACGGTGCAAATTACCGGGGGCCGGCCGCCCGGAGAGAGCCCGGTGGATAGTATCATTACTTGCCGATTGTTCAAATTAATCCTTTTAGACCAAGCCCAAAGTCACTCTGAACCTGACAGTCAATCATTGCGATTTAGTGTAAAGATTTTCAGTTGGTACGTCGTTGTTGGGGAGCCCGAAGAACTTTTTTCATCGGGGTCCGAACCCGCGTTCGGCGTCCTTGTGTGGCACGCTGGACCACCTTGCCGGATGCAAACCTTAGTGAGTAACCTAGCGGTTCTTCCGGGAAACAAACGTTCCTGCAATGTGAATGACACGTTGCAGTTTATGTATTACAATTACGGAGACGCGTGAAATAAAGTTTGCTGCAACCAAGCGTGAATAAGGCGAATGACTCACGGGTGGACTCGGCATGAAATGCCCGGAAATTTACAAGTAGTTGGTGCGCAACCAGTGCAACAATTCGTGATCTGTCGGTAAATTTTTCGTTTTGTTCTACAAGAATCACTCTTATGTTTTTTGGACCGTGCATCATTTTGATAGTTGAATAAAGAGAGACCAACTTGTTGTCACTTGCTTTATTATTTCATTATTTAATGCTCAACATGTTTCGGATGTTAATACATCCATCCTCAGGAGCTTGCGACTTATTTGTTGAG
>Ga0131853_10016903_pt1 | contig 13301 bp, 7 predicted proteins | sample TergutLab28metaG_FD_92764 | JGI IMG/M metagenome (GOLD analysis project Ga0131853, IMG submission 92764) | Labiotermes labralis P1 segment gut microbial communities from Petit-Saut dam, French Guiana - Lab288 P1 (version 2) (version 2) | ecosystem: Host-associated > Arthropoda: Insects >...
CGCGCCACATGCCCTGCCCATCTCATTCTTCTCGATTTTATCACCCGCACAATATTGGGTGAGGAGTACAGATCACTTAGCTTCTCGTTATGCAGTCTCCTCCATTCCCCCGTTACCTCGTCCTTCCTAGGTCCAAATATTCTCAACACCATATTCTCAAACACCCTCAGCTTCCTTTCCTCCCTCAATGTCAGCGACCAAGCTTCACACCCATACAAAACAACCGGTAAGATTATAGTTGATAATAATAATAATAATAATAATATAGTGAGGAGCTTAATAATCTGTACTCCTCACCCAAAATTGTTCGGGTGGAAAACTCTAGAAGAATAAGATGGGCGGGGCACGTAGCGCGCATGGGGTAGAGGAGAGGTGTATACAGGGTTTTGGTGGGGAAACCTGAGGGTAAGAGGCCACTTGGGAGACCCAGGTGTAGATGGGAGGATAATATTAAGATGCATCTTCAAGAAGTGGGATATGGGGGTATGGGCTGTATCGAGCTGGCCCAGGACAGGGACAGGCGGCGGGCACTTGTGAATGCGGTAATGAACCTTCGGGTTCCATAAAATGCGGGGAATTTCTTGACTAGCTGAAAACCGGTTAGGTGCTCAAGAAGGATTCTGCTCCACGGAGTAAGTACGTAAGTAAGAAATAAGTAAGTAAGTAAGTAAATAACAATAATAATAATACACAAGTACAGCAAAGCAACGCAAATATCAGAAACGGGCATTTGAAATCGCGAAGTAGTGGCGGGTGCACAAGATTATCCTTACCCCATTAATCCTGTCTGCCACAGCAGTTATCACCAACGAGCTTATGCAAAGTTTCGCCAAGCTCAATTTACCACTGCGCATAAAGTTCCGGGCGCGAAAAGCGGCCACATTAAACACTTGTTCTATCAACAGAAAATCCCTCATTGGTGAACACACCTTACCTAGTGACGTGGTTGGTAACTAATAATCATGTCATTTTAGCATGTTACCGGCTTTATACACTCATTTCAAAATTCCCTTACAAAATACCCCCAGCAGATAATTGGTCAAATGGCCCCTACTCTGGATGCTCAGCAACACCGGGCATAGCTTCAGCCTACCCACAATAATAATAATAATAATAATATTGTAATATTAAAAAGGAGACAGAGAATGAAACAAAATCCAGTACACCACATTCGAACAAAATGCAGTGTTGGATATGCAGTCTTAGAAACGTGAAATATGTGTACTTACGCCCTGTTGTCCAGCAAAATACCATTGCATTTTTGAGTCATGACGTCACAGGTGACAGCGAACAGCAGCGGGGCAGCACATGGAAATAAAGAAGAGAAATATCAGAATGTGTAACAGATTCAAACGCGCGAGGTTTTTGAAAGCACTGAGGTTTGAAGATTCACTGACATGTGACCCTGCGACGATGGGTATTTCCCGACATGTCAAGTGATCGAAGGCCCTTCCAAAAGTCGGGACACACTCACCCAGTCGACACGGTGTAACATCCTAGAAGACTTGACTCTACAGTAACGCTAATGTGAGAACTTGAATTCTCGCACCTTAGTTTCAAGAAATGTATATCCTCCTGACACATTTCTAGGAAACATCTATTAATTGTTAGGGTCGAATGATAACAATTATGTACAATAACAGTACAGTAGATCTCCGCTTATCCGGATTAATTGGGACGGCCAGCCATTAGGATATGCAGAAAATCCGGATAATTGGAGTTTTCTTCGAAAATAGGCTACAATGGCAGATTGAAGTTCGGTTGTTACTATTGACAGTGTGTACCTCCGTCTAAACCTTTCGACCACGCCTGATTTGCAGTTCTAGAAGCCATAATACTGCACTGTACTTGATCCGATAACTGGTAATTTCAAGATTTCAGTTTCTATAATTCTCGACAAATTTACCCGAAGGGCCAAGTCTATCTGGATAATTGTCGATCAGGATAACCAGCGTCTGGATAAGTGTGGTTCTACTGTATACAATAAAATGGCCAGGATAGCTCAGACGGTATAGCGACTCGCTACGGCCTGGACGGTCAGGGGATCGAAATCTGGTGGAGGCGAAATTTCCGTACCCGTCCAGACCGGCTCTGGGGCCCATCCAGCCTCCTGTACAATAGGTACCGTGTCATTCCCAGGGGTAAAGCAACCAGGGCGCCGAAATGACCACCCCCCCCCCCATATAGCGCTGAGATTAAAGAAAGCGTTGAGCTACGCCCCTACTACACCTCTGGGCCTTCACGGCCTATCATAGGACAAACCTTACCTTAGTGGAATGAAACGGAGTTTGCTGTAATAAAAGCGGAAAGTTTAGTTCACAATGAGATAATGGCTGCAGTAAAGAAGCTGAGACATTCCGAACGCCAGTTGCCAAATCAAAAAGTCACTACCAAGCAATGCCCCAGTGCAGGGATGGCAAAACTTTCTGAAGGTGCGCGACCAAAGTCTATAAATTTCGGAGACATTCTTTCGCGTACCCGTGGAAATTTGAAGAGCAAAATAAGGTCTTGGAGCCTTCCATAATTTTGATTAATTAATGCATAGTATAATTATTGATTTATTCTTCTAATACAGACCTGGCCGATGAATGCAAAAAAGGAAGAAAACGTGGAAGTAACTGGGACTGCTGCTACTTCCTGTTTGAAAAGAACATTGTAAAACGTTTTGTACCATGTCGTGTGTTCGCCCAGTCACCGCCACGCCAGCACCCCAGCGACAAATATCCAGTCATCACTTCGCACCGCTCCGGATTTGTATAAAAATGTTTCACTCGCGGTATTATATTGTAGCAAAGGTAATTCATATACACTATCTACGCAGTCAGATACGTTTATGAAGCAAACCCTGTAACAAGCCTGGACAGGCCCTGAGGGTTCCAGGAGGTTAAGGCTCCCAGATTTCAAGTCAATCGGCACATGAAGGTGGTAAGGTTGTCAGTCCAACGCACCGGCCGCCTTTACCCCCCAGCAAATATTCATGGTACTCATTTCTGTTAGAGTCTGAGTCAACCCAAGGGCCATAGTGCGGCCGGAAGGATTACGTCAATGACAGACATTAGCCCAAAATATATGGTTGAGGCACTGCGCTACAAGCCGGAAGGTGGCGGGATTTGGAATTTTTCATTGACGTAATTCTTCCGGCCGCACTATGGCTCTTGGGTTGACCCATATGCACATATATACATATACATAAGAAATACGCATAAATAAACAAATACTTACAACAATAAACGAAACTGAACAGTGTTGTAGTAATTTCAATACTTCAGTATACAGGTAGAACACGTAATTTGTTGGTTTTCTATAGCATTAAAGCTTATTTCAAATTTCCTCATTGAGTTAAAGGATTTTTATTGATTGTTTTTACAGGAAAATAAATGCTGCAAGCGTAGAGTTTTTTTTAAAATATGCTTTATGTTCAGCGATTTCCCAGCGGCTTTCAGCGGGCTTTGCGCCAGTAAATAGATCAAATTTAGGTAATTTTCAGTACGGTTAAATTTACGATGAGGCATATTCATAAACTGGACCGACAGTGAGTTTCCATTTTTTTTTAAATCTATCCTCGTAAAGTAAGGTAAATAATAAATATGTTGTTGAATTAATAAAGAACGTGTTTCTGAGTAAAAATCATTCTCATAATTTCTTTCCTACAAGAATTGTGTAAAAACGCCGAGTTCTTCGGGGGTGTAATACGGAAGGTCTTCCCCTACTACTCTACATTCACAAGAGGAATTAAACAAACAGATCATGTATCACCCCACGGGGGAGATTAGGAAGGAACACAAACTTTCAGCAAGGAAATCTGAAGGGAAGTGACCACTTTAGAGATTCAAGCGTTTATCGAAAGAAACATCAACGTGGATCTTAAACATACTGTGAAGTTACGAACGTGACTTTATGGGCTTGGCGGGCTTTATAAAAGGCGAGGTACCAGGTGAACGGCTGAGTGATTTTTAGCTGCTTAAAAGGACTCTTAACAGTTAATTGTAATACATTATTAAGCTGTAAAACATTTTATTCATTAATCGCCACGTAGGCTTGCTTGTTCTATGCTCTATTTTCGTACTACGGCACACATCAGTAGTGCAGTTAGTTTATCCAGAAGTCACTAGGCAGGGCAAGCCAACTTGGTCACTATCTTCTCCGCAGAAAGTAGTCTATGCTATGTGCTAACCGCAAGTCGATAAATTGTCTTGTCAGCAAACACCACACGACTTGACAGCTGCAATATGAAATTGATTACCAACAGATGTCAGACATTTAACTGTAAGCTACCTATCATCCCGATCACGACAGTTTAATTGAAATGAAGTCACCTGCCTAAGAGGCAGCCACACCTAACACAAGAACACGAACAGCTCGCCAGTGGGGCATCTCCTTTCGTAATACTCAAAATATTTTCCCCAAATTCGTGGATCCTTAACTCCGTGAGTTTTTTTACGTACTCTACCATACACTGTAATTCTTCAGTTACAGTATCCGATAGGTTAAAAGACAAATTCACATTCCGTACAATTTCGTAACTAAAGAACCTACACCAGGGCTGGCGAACCTTTTGGGGGTGCTTGCGCAAACTGTCTATAAATTTCGAAGAAATCCTTTTGCGTGCCCATGAGAATTTTTAAGAGCAAAATAAGGTCTTGGAGCCTAATACGAATACGATTAATTACTGAATATTAATATATATTATAATTATGAATGTATGGTTAATTCGTAGTATAATTATTATATCATATTTGAAATATAGGCCTCCTCGAGGAATGCGATAAGGAAGAAAACGTGGAAGTAACTGGGGCTGCTACTGCTTCCTGTGTGAGAGGCAGATTGCAAAACGTTTTGTCCAATGTCACGTATTCGCCCAGTCACCGCCACGTCAGTGCCCCAGCGATAAATATCCAGTCATCACTTCGCACCGCTCCGGATTTGTGTAAAAATTTTGCACTCGCGGTGTTACTTGGTAACCACGGTAATACACATACACTGCCTACGCACTCACATGTGTGTATATAAGCACATATTCTTCACAACATGACGACGCTGGTCGGGCAGAAGAAATAAAAACAAATGAAACAGCAGTGAATGCCGAGTGCCAATAAAAACTTTCCGCGTGTCATTTTGGGCACGCGTGCCATAGGATCGACGGTTCAGTCCTACACGAAGTGCGATCTTGCCAGGGAAATGTGTCGCCGAGCGATTATCACATGCTTCCGTCGCCGACGCAAAATCTTGGTGCCCACAAACTGAAAGATGATTGTCAGATGGAAATACGGTGACGCTTCTATCAGCAGGGGATAGCCACAGTACGATAAATACGAGTACATCAGCTGTGGCGATGCTTATGTGGAATAGTAGTGGGAGAGCCAATAAAAGAAGGGTTCTTATTAAAACAAAGAACGGGGAACATACACCCTACAGACTTGTTCTCTGGCCGATCTTCGTACAGGGGGCAGAGCGGCATGCACTGCAGACACTACTACGAACAAAGTTTCGAATTACGAGACATCACACTTAACTGACCGGACATTGCAGGTAACCTAATCTGCAACAGGTTAATTTTGAAAATTCATAAAGACGGAGTGTGATGGGGGGGGGGGGCACCATTGTGTGGGGCCAGGTCACGCCATGCAACGTACAGCCAGGTATTTATTATCTCAACAGAAATAACAATACAAAGAACCTCGTTCCACAGTGGATACGCCCACTTCATATAACTTCTATCTTGCACTACTTGTTTAAACAGCTTGCAGCTGTAGCCTCTCTGATTATTTCGTACGGTACTATGGAATTGCAAGAAAATAAATACAAAATGATGGAGAATGCCACAGTTACCGACAGAAACATTGCTACTGAATCCAGCGTTTGACTGAAACAACAGTGTACAGTACGGTAAGCTACGTGACTGCGGGACTGGCTCCTGCCTTGCCAACGACTGCTGATGAAACATTGGTAGTTGCGACTGTATCAATGGGCCGCCCGGCCCAAAACCTGTTTGTACTACATCATTTATGATCTTAGTGGAGGTATGACGCCAGAACATAATCTCCACTAAGATTAATATTTATTATACTATTACATGATACATCACCGGTTAATCGTGTAAAATTAGCTAATTTCTCACAAGAAATTAAAGAACAAGTAGGAGAAAATATGAACAAGACGTGATAAGGAATCTTTAACTCGATATTTATGTTCCACTCTTTCTTGGTTTCACCATCTTTACAAAGACTTTGAAACAGCTGTACAGGCCCAACAGTACGTATTTTTAACTGGTGATTTAATACACTGCAAATACTGCAAGCATGGGTCTAACGTTTCTTTTCTTCGGGTCAAACGAGCTGATCTCTCACTGTACACAAAATGATTCAGAAACGCCCTTGTCACATAGAAACGTAAACGACGACTCTTTCGAGAATAAAAAGTATATTGAGGCAGAGAGATGAAGTAATGAAGTAATAACGAACTGAAGAAAATCAGGGAGGAGCTTTGTAATTTGTATTTTTATAACTCGTACACATTTGTTAAGGACATTTCGTCAAAAAAAGTGAGATGAACGGGGAATGTTGCACAAACAGCAAGGATTAAAAAATGTTTAGTATTATTTTATGAATAAAAATCCAAGAAAAGAAACCATTTGGGAGACCTAAGTGTAGATGCGTAATATGCAAATACATAACATCTAGTGGCAGGCTTCTGTGGACATGGTGATGAACATGCGTTTTAGAACAAAGGACTGAAGAAGACACTTGTAGGCCATACCAGACAGCTGCTAGAAAGAAGACACAACAATTGCATTAGGCCACATAACCTACGCACTTCTCTTTCTAGGGGGAGAGATTTAATAATTTCACAGCGGTAATGAATATTCCCTTATTTTAGGGTGCGACTCCGTGTGCACTAGTATATGTGTACCGATGCTTCGGAGGGGCTTGTATCGCCTATATTCTGAGTAGTCCAAAGCAAATATGACCCCAACCAGGAATCACACCACGATTCCTCCGTTGTACAGCCTATAACCTTGTCTCTTGATCGATTGCGCTTTCTCGGCTCATCCTTGTAATCGTGCCACACATTTCTGAGCTTAACATTCCCAAAGTAAAACCATGTGAAGAATATGGGGAAGTCAGTGAGCACATGCAATTAGTTTACCTCAGAAGGGAAGTTTACAGGACTAAAAACATGACGTAGCCTTGAATATTACAACCTTCTACTATGTGACGCAGCATAAACTGAGGTTTATCGACATTTCTGACAAACAGCCTCTATTTTGCACTACAAGGGTGGGGGCAACAGGTTCCTCCTAAAAGTGGCAAATTTTATAGCGCACTACACGGCATCCCATCTCAACGCCACGAGAACCTCAAATCTTGCACAATACTAACATCCCTCATTTGCATATAATCTACTGAAAGTATGCTCCCCCCACTGATAACAAGCCCACTGACAAGCGTGATGGAATGCCCTGTGATCAACGATATGTCACGGAAGGACTGCGAACTAGAGACATTTATTGAAGCGTTGACATTTCACTAGGGAGATAACTGCACGACAGAGACTCTGATGGGCTTCTAACAAGTAGTGAACTCCAAAGATAATCAAAGTGGTAACTTTGTGTAGTCAATAATTTGCCTTCATTAAGGAAAGAACAACACTGGAAGAACTTTGACAACTGGGAATAACCTTTATCCTAAACGTGTACTTGATATCATGATAAGCACGTGTTGCGATTTGCTGGGGCGCTGAAGGTGTTGGCAAGTCAATTTAATTTAAGATTTTGTGTCGTGGACAGGAAAGTATGAGCACCATAGGTCTACAGCACTACAGCAGTAGGCCTACAGTTCTCTGCAACCTGCACCTTTCACATGCAGACCAATCACACCTTGGAATTATTTCCATTTTACTCTGTAACTAATAAGTTAGCCAGGACAGGTGTGGAAGTAAAGGTAAAGGTAATCTATTCAATTCCAATCCTGGACAGGCCTTTAGGGCTCTACAAGGTTGAGGCTCCCAGAGTTTCTAGACACGAGAAACACGACGTAAATTGTGCAGCCAGAGGTGCAGGTTCGGTAGTCGTTGCTGATTTTCTGAAAACACGAGTCGCTCTAAATCCCCGTGTGGTTCACAGATCATGAGACACTCAAATAAGGTACTTCTAAAACACAGGTAATTATTTGCCCGTTAGGATGGGAAAAGTAGATACGATCGTCTCTCTCTCTCTCTCTCTCTCTTGCTGGTGAAGTTAGTGAACGTGTTCGATGTGAATGTGCGAGAAGCAAGACAATTTGCAAGTGCACAACTCCCCTGGGATAAGATCATACAGGTGAATTCTGTCCCTCCACAACGCACTCCCCGACTACCTGTACATGGACATTCCAGTACTACAGGAATTCCTATTGAAGTCTACATGCCTGTTCAGTATAAACTCAGGGTCACTATACACACAACTCTAATTTTATTTCAGATTGTTAAGCTACAAGTTCCGATCTTACATGGATCACCAACAGGCTTCGTATAAAAACATTATGAAAGAAAATAACATTTGCGTCCAGAGTGACCTTCATTTTACACGGAATGGTAATAAAGAACAAAGAGATAACAGTCTAAAGTCTGCATACTGAGCCATCTTAGAAAGGTAAAGGTAAAGTTCACCCCAGAACAGGCCACGAAGGCCCAGAGGGGGAGAAGAAGTATAGCTCTACCCTTTCTTTAACCTCGACGCTACATGGGGTGTGGTCAACGCCAAGCCCTGGCCGCTTTACCTCCGGGAAAGAGATCCGGTATCCATTGTATAGGAGGCTGGGTGGGCCTCAGGGCCGGTCTGGACGGTTGCGGAAAACCTCGCTCCCACCGGGACTCGATCCCTGGACCGTCCAGCCTGTAGGGTGTCGCTGTACCGAGCTATCCCGGCCCACATATGTGGATCTTATACGGTCTTCATACTCATAATGACAGCGGCAAGACGAGCCATCTAAATTAGTGTAGTTATAACGCTTATCGGTCCAATGTAGAGTTATGATCGACAGCACTTTCCGTTGTACCAAGTCCAATGTCGAGCTCAAATCGACACGTTATTTTATAGTGTTTTGCGTTTATTCCTCCTAAGTTCCTGACATCTAATGGCTGCTTTTAAACTTCGAAGATTAGAGATTTCGTGGAAAATTAATTTGGGCCACCCAGTTGCAATTCACAATAACAATTTGGCCTACAAGGCTTTAATTTTCGTCACGAACTGCAAAACATGGCGAAATAACATTATGCAGTCGGCTGTGGAGTGCTCCACGTTTCAAGTGTTACTGCGACGTGTTTGACGTGACAATCAGAACTCAGACTGCTGTGGGTAACATCTGAGTTTGCAGGCCTACCAGTTCTTCTGTTGTTAAATGCAATTTCAACCTTTTAGGCCGTGAAATTTGGTCGATAAAGGTCGGAGATATTCAACCTATTTCCGTAGGAAATAAATCCATATAGGAGTTAAAAGTCGGGGGCCATGGGGTAGGGCAACTATCAGTAATACTGCTCAGGGAAATGATCGCTGCTTAAGGTATAAATCACACGAAGCCAATAAGTGTACCGTACGCGAAATGTTACGTAAAAAGCCTGCGTCAATTGCTTGTAGCGTTGTTCAGATGATTAAATGGTCACCTAACAGAGCTAGCATAACTATAAAACCCATAAGTATGTTCCGTGGGCATGACACAGTGTTTTAATGTTCTGTCACGCAATGCACACAGTTACCACTGCTCTTTAATGCATTAACGAACACTTCATATAAGACAACTACATGAAACTCAGAAAGCATATTCTGTTGGGAAAATGCCAAGTTTCTTTACTTTAAGTTGCACAAAATGCTACCGCTGCGTTTTGAAAGAACTGAACGGTCATTTTATTTTCTAACGACAAATTGCTGGGCCTGAGTACAAGCAGTGTATTTATAGGCCTATATTATTAAGTGTAAAAGTTCCAGTCACTTACCGAAGAAGGATCCTGCAAAGCAGTTCAAAGTTGTCACATGGTAGATCGCAAATGGAATGATGACGATCGGTGCACAGCGCATCATCAGCCGGGTAGCAAGATCATGGAACACAAGACAAAATAATATGCACATTAGAGAACGTCAAAAGAGACTCAAGAGCGCTGATAACCGGGGTCTTCGTCCCTTTCACACTAAAAAACCTTTTATTTATGTCCGTCCAATTTTCAGTGTTAACAGTACCTGGTGCCTCACGAACCAAAATTCTTTATTTAAATATTTATGGAAGCCATGCCGTTGTGTTTATAACTAAATAAACTACGTTTATTCAGTTTAGCACATCAAAGGTTTGTTTTAATTCAGAAAGTTACCTCTATGTGTTTGCTGCAAGTTTCGCCCTGAACTTAGGCCATCCTCAGGCATGTCAATACAAAAACCTTACAAAGGAATATCCTAAGGGCCCCCTGTTTATAGTCACTATTTTTTTTATAATGTGGTAACATAAAATATAAAATCATAAGACCTAAATCATTTTAAAAATGTAGGTATAAAGATTTTTATTAGATTTAGGTCCTCGTGTATTGCAGTAAGAGTGCGTATTAAAATTATTCTATGACTCTGTGTAATTGAACTGGTATGACATGGTCTGAGGCAGCGTATTCTTTAACACAATTATGAATTCTGTTTTCATATTGTGGGCCAGGATACAATTTAAGGTGGTGGTGGTGAAGCGATGTTTACCTACGGAGAGTTGGGGTATGCGCAACACGCAAAGACTATGAATAACGAATATCATGCACTGTGCATGGTCCAGGCCCGAACAATGTTGCCCGCGACACAGTGTTATGTTACCCGCGGAGGCATTTGAAACGAGAAGGAGTCTGCAGACTCTTTCCCTTGCAAAGCCGAGACAGAACGCCGTGGCAAAGTTAAGCCGTTTATTTATGAAGACATATTTACGTTACTAGACTGTGTCGTAAAAATAGCGATATCCTAGCTACCCTATGTTGTGAATTACATTTTTACCAATTTTTCATATTACAATCAGCACTTTTTTTGTATATGATGTACCTAAAAACATGCAGGTAAAATTATTCGTATTATTTATATGTATTCTCACTAATTCCTTATTTTGTGTATTGGACTTCGTGTTCCCCTGCATGCAGACCAAATTTTACCGAAGTTACCCGCACAACATGAAATGTTGAACCGACCTGGTACAGATGAAGACTTCTAACAGGCTAGTACAGTATTATGAAATAAGAAGGCAATAAGAAATAGCACAATTTTGCTTCCTTTCGGTGGCGCAGCTCACGGAGAACGGCCGAAACTGTTTCAACGTACAGTGCCATGCCACAGCTCTGTGCCCAGTGAGACTTAACATTATTCACTGCGGTAAGAAGTAATTTTGAGCTCTCGTTCTGGTGTATGACATAGCATGGACCCTGACTACATCCTTACGTAAAAGAAGATTCCTCTGCCCACAGAAGACCTTATGCGCAGCGTGTTGATGTTACAATCATTGGCAAAATTACATCCGTATAAAATACATGTCCGGAAACAGCTGTGTGCTCCACAAGTAAGAGTATGAATACAACTGACGTCATGAGGCACTTCGAGGACCCTCGTGCGATGTCGTGTAAGATGCCCAGAGATTCTCGCTCGGCAGTAGCAATTATGACGTAGATATTGGTTGGCGTTCGTACAGTCCATGTGCGACCCGCATTCCCTAGTATAGAAGTGGCACTGACTGTGTCGAAAAGCATTAGCATCTGGATGACGTTGACCACGATAACGTGAGAGTTCCTATGCCCGACTGTTCTCGGCACCGATGGTTAAAGGAAGGTCGCCGTACTCGTCGTGTCTGCATTCCATAATAATTCGTTCAAAATTGAGCCCCACTACACAACGCGTGTCTTGAATACACTTCACAAGGCGTTTTATCGTCGTGACAAAGAGTACTGCTGGGAAATGTTACACCATTTAAGACTGACTTCTATCTCGAAAAATACACATCTCCGAATACGTGTTGTGTAACATTTGAGACTTAATTTTTAGCGCGTAATAGTAAAATGGGCAGCTTCTGCACGAATTTCATTCCACAACTATATTCTACAGTTCAACAAAAATTATGATGATGGTGATAAAAGTAATAAATGTAGCTTTGTGATTGTAACTACAGAATAGCTGCACACTGTATACCCTAGAAACATCGTTTATTTCAGGCATATAATTGTAAATATCATGCGTCGAGGTGATAAATAATAATAATAATAATAATAATAATAATTGCTAAAAACTTCAGACTAATCATACTGTCTTTCAAATAATACCACCCACACAGTGAGGCTATCAAAAATGTACTTCGTAAAATGATAATCACAAACTTTCGTGTTCTTTCTTCAAACACTCCCAACACAGTAACACCCACTAAATTCTTTTATTCGCCCAGCTTGTTTCAAACATGCCTGTTCATCATCTGGGTCTTGTATTCTAAAAAATAGACTCGATTTACATTACGCTTAACATTCCGTCCCAGTGATGGCTGTTAATAAAATGTGCGGTTTTAATAAACAGTTCAGAATACTTCGAATATCTCAGATAAATCTAAAACCGCAATATTTCGTACCGTCTCCGCCATCGACGCCGAGCGATTATCATCTGTTTCCACCGCTGACGCAAAATTTTGGTGGCCGCAAATTTAAAGATCATCGCCAGGTCGAAATAGTTGCGACACCACGGCAGATAACAATAGGGTAAAGACGGCCTCATCCCACTGCAAGATAAATACCTCAACTACTGCGGGAACTATTCGGAAAAGTGGTGGAATAGCAGTACAATTTAATCTGAGTTGTTCTTGATAGAGATGAAAATAAATAACCAAAATATAGGGACTTTAAACTTATCTGTTGACGAAGCCTCGCAGATTACGAGAAACCGTAACATCAGTTTGTACGAATATTAATGTATTCCGCACCTTGTGTCTGTTTCGAAAGATGAGTAACATGAGCATATCAGTACTTTGCCACTTTAATATCCGGCTTGTGAGAATAAATAAATGTGATTTTACATTTAAATTTTCATTTTTATCACCGTGCAATATTGTCAATTTTTTAAATTATAGCAAACCAACTAGTTGCACACAATGTATTTCACTTGATCTGGTCGTTGTCTGCCCTGTGCTGGGCAGACAACGACCAGATCAACCCAGCACAACATAACCTACACTATCACTACATGCTGCCACAACACTGTTTACATCACAACGTAAATAAGAAGAACCCAATAACTTCATATATAGGCACTCCAACTCCCTGATGATGATCCATTGGGA
>Ga0131853_10016905_pt1 | contig 13300 bp, 9 predicted proteins | sample TergutLab28metaG_FD_92764 | JGI IMG/M metagenome (GOLD analysis project Ga0131853, IMG submission 92764) | Labiotermes labralis P1 segment gut microbial communities from Petit-Saut dam, French Guiana - Lab288 P1 (version 2) (version 2) | ecosystem: Host-associated > Arthropoda: Insects >...
CTATCCGAGGTAAAACTCGGTGTGTTTTGCTACATTTTGACAGTTCAAAACGTTGTGTGTGTCCTCTGTATAAATTTCTATACGCTTTCAAAGTTGTAAAGCTCTTTTTGAAACACCCTGTATATGGTTATTGATGTCAAAATTTATCATAGGTTATTTTGTATGGTTTGTGAAGTAGAGTGTAACTTCTATCCATTATTTCTAAAGGAACAGTGATAAATAATGATAAAACACAGGAATGTGACAGCTGCAGGAAAGCATTAAATGTGTCAGACTTGAAAGAGCAACAGCAGAGAATGAAAATTGTACATGTTCTGCTTAAGCCTACAGAAATAATCAACAAAAAGTTACTTTAATGCGTGTGTGTACACATTACTTCATTTTCCAACAAAGAAATCTGTAATTGACGGCTGTGTAGTTTTAACCTTATGTTTCAGCTGAAAGAGCACCAGTTTCATTGCTGTGCTGATAAAAGAATTCTTCAGCAATTTCATAAGCAGTGTGCAGGTTGGTAAAGCCTGGCACTGGTTGAGGCTCACTGTCTTCTCCCTTTTCATTTCCCCACGATGATCACATAACTCATCCATCGATGCTGGCACCACCACACTTTGACAAGCACATTGTCTGCAGCTATGCAAATATGTAACAACTGCCTGACATCCTTCTCAGTGTCTAGTCAAATCAGGGCCTAATATATGGCATTTGGTTATGTCAGTCCTTTTCCCAGATTCTTCTCAACTCTTCAGTAATGTTCAATATTTCATGAAGTATTTTGATGTACTTTGTTGGACACAACATGGCAAGTCTTGATTTGTAAACATTATGCATAGGAAATAAAAATATGAAAACAGGAACAACAACAAATAAAAGCAGAAATATTAATAGTATTGAAATGTGATGGTGGTGGTAGCTGGTAGACAAATGTCCTGCCAGGCCTCTGATGTCACGTGGCCAGATGGTTGGCGCATTCCAGAATGGACAAGAGTGAGATGGACTTTTCCATAATGTTCTTGAAATGACTCAGATAGACAGAAGGTTCTAGAATGGAATAAATGCCTATAAGGTGCTGAGCTAGAGCAAGTACTTAGTAGTGAACTGTGTATGATGGATCAGTCGCATAATGGAGTGTGAACACGTTGTATACTGGTTCAGGCCCGGTTGAGAGTGTATCACAGATGTTTCTCTCGACAGGAGCGAGGCTCGGACTCGGTCAGGACTAGGCGGTTGAGTGCTCCTTGACTGAGGAATAACTTAACTCCGTTACCCAGGATTCGTACTCGGTGGAGTTTTATTATATGAGAGTAGTCTAGTTACAAATCAACGAAGAACTCGGGACTGGTAACGTGCCCTTGAGGACCTCCGCGTAGTCAGGTCTGCTCGACGTCTCTTGGAGAAGTGTTTTAATTTTCTCCTTGCCATTCCCTGGTAAGGCACAAGTCACGGGAGGTCCGGGGACCAATCACAGTCCCAAAGTCCTTTACTCCTGAACTTAGAAAAGCGCGTGAGTGTGCCTCATTGCAGTGCCCAGTCATGAGGTGCACTTTGACGTGGGCATAGTCTGGCTTGCTTAGCTAAATCACTAATTCAACTTGAAATGTACAGTGTGTAACATAAGCATGGCAGCGTAGCGGTATACAAAAATAAGTCAGTAAAATACACCACATATCAATTAAAAGTATTCTATACAATAACATAACTTGGCAGACAGCAAGGACTGACCATAGAAGAACACAGTTGAAGTGTGGATGGTTCGTGTGTTGCAGTAGAATCAGAAAACAATTTAACCAAGTGAAGTGAAAGAAGTATGAATGTGGAGAAGGACAACAGACTTGGTGGTAGACAGTGAAGTTTAAAAAGGCATCGTAACTCCGTAGAACCAACTTCATAATAAGTGCATTGTGATTCTTTGTAAATAATTCTCTGAACTCACATCATGTTTCGTTTCAGTTACTGAATCTTTCACTTCTTTGAATTGTAGTGTCAAGTAAACATTATTTTCTGGAACTCACAGACTTTTCTGTCACAATAAATCACGCAGGTGTTCAATGCCATACTCAGCAAGGCAAAGTAAACAAGATGATGCAAGACATTACTACTAACAACTGCAGTATGTAATTGCGGTGTTTGCCACATTACAACTTAAACCACCCCCTTCCCCATCTCTCTACCTCCATTCCTCTATAGGCTGTAGGCATGCTCATAATAATTGCTGGTACTGGCAAGTTATTGCTACTGTATGTTCCAAAAAAAAATCACATTACAAACTGTATTTTTTCTCTGAAATAGTTTTTCTAGGAATATAATGAATAAGAACCAAGAATTCTGAATGATTGCCACAGTAAAATAACACTTCGAGGAATAATCCATCTCATATGTTAACATTTTATATGGGTATTTATAGGGACCAACAGAAGTGAATGTTCCTTGCAGAAGAATGATGTGGGGAGTAACAATGGATAGAGGTTTCACTGTATGAGTCAGCAGCAGATATAGAAGATCACAATATGATATCATGCTGGTAGATAATGACTAAGTTGAAGTTTCTTAAAATTTCTTTTCTGTAATATTGTTATCTCCACTGAGATCAGAAAAATTGCTTTTATGTTTTAAGAATTAGGTGGCTTTGTCATTGTAATTACTGTGTTTCTGTTTACAGAAATGAAGGTGGAGAAAAGGTTGAAGGTGAAAATGGTGTCCATGATGACACTATTTCTGATCCTGGTGCATGGGAAGAAAATTTTAAGTCACACCATGACACAAAACCCAATGGGCCCACTGCTGTTGCATTAGACTTCTCATTTGTTGGTGCGCAGTATGCATATGGCATACCAGAACATGCAGATTCCTTTGCTCTTAAATCAACAAAGTAAGTCATTTCTTGTGTGGTAATTTATTGTTTCCCACTTCATCTACAGTAGAGGGTCTGTCAAAGATTTTACTGAATGCAGTACTGGGAATCCCTTTTTTGTGGAGTTCAATTGTAAAAGGATACCTAAACTACATAATTGTAATTGTAATGTAATTCCGTCCTGATCCAGTTCAGACCACAAACTGTTTCTCTTGAAGTCACTTAGGTGCATTTGCAAAGTATGTAGTGACTACTAGCCTTGTAATATCCATCTGTCCACGTAGAGTAGCACAACTTCCAACAGATGGATTTTTATGGAATTTCGTAGTTGAAAGTTTTACTGAAATTTGGCCACATTCTGATATTGGTTGAAATTGAAAAAAAAAAAAAAAATTGCAGACACTTTACTTGGAGAGATTTTTCTCTTCTTCAGAATGTCCAGACTATCTCTTAGCCCCACCCAGCCTCCTATTTAATGAGTTCTTGGGTCTCTTCCCCTGGGGTAAAGAGGCTGGGGCATGAGGCTGACCGCTTGCCACCACCTGATGCCTAGGCAAAGAATGAGTGGAGCTGTAATTCTACATCCCCTATATGCCTTCAAGGTCTGCACAGAGAAAACTTTGCCTTTCCCTTTAACATGGTATTTCCCCATGCATGGGAGGAGTACAAGAAATGCAATATCACACCATCTCTGAGAGAATATATCTTAGTATTTATGAGATAAGTACAAGAACTAAGGCAGAGAGGCCATACAAACAGTCGATCTAAACTTGTATCATCCCACACAAGAGAGAAAGAATGTAGTGATAGTATATAGACTGCATTGTTAATATTCATGCGTAGTAGGAATAATATGAATTTTAGGGACAATATAGGGTATGGTCCAACAATGTTACACCCTATGGACATTTCTGATTTGTATTATTAGTATTACTGTTTTATTGTCCATTTTCCAAGTGGCTGCTTTTCAGTATCATTTCTTGTATGAATTATATATATGAATTTCTGGTTATACCTTTTCTAATGGGTCATTTCAGAAGTTTTGTGTGTGGTGGCAGCAGCGTGCATTGCTTCATATGACTCAACTAATATCACGTGTGCAATATTAGTGGCACTGTTGCTGCTGTCGTAAAGGTGTACCATCTTTGTGATGTCAGTTGCCGTTGAGCTATGGATCAGGAAAGTCTATAAGGAAGTTCCTCCAGACATGAGCACATTAATAACATTTCATGTTTTGTGTGGTAAAATTATGCTAGAGTGTTGCGAGTCATTGAAGAAAGGTTTAGGGACATATGCTCCTTCATGTGAAACTGTTCACTGATGGGCGAATGCCATTAAGAGTGACCAGGAAGAGAGAGATGATGCCTCTTGCTGTGGAGCCCCAGCATTGGTGACAGATGAACGCCATATGGAACAAGTGAAATCATCCTTGAATGTACATGCCGTAGTTCATGCGTGGCAATTGGTACAAAAGTCAGAATCTCTCCAGCAGGTGTTTACCGTATCCCCATCAGCGCCTTGGGGAAATGAAACATTTGTACAAAGTGGATTCCACATGTGCTCAGTGGTGACCAAAGAGCCATGTGTGTTGTTCGTGCCACCACCCTTCTGCAGCATTAGAGAAATGAAGGCAGTACAATTTGTTGATTGCATTTTAACAGTTGATGACTTACAGATGCATTCCTTTGACCCTCACCCGAATTTATAGGATGCTGAATGGTGTGCCCAAACATCTTCAAGGAAGGAAATTGTACAGCGCAGTCAGGGTGCTCTCTAAGTTATACACATTACGTTCTTCACCTGAAATGCAACTTGTGCTTGACCATCCTTTGCCAATTGGTACAACGGTCAGTGGCCAATATTATTGTACACTTGCAGAATAAGGTGAGACCAGCTCTTCACCATAAACAACCAGAACTGCTTGAGCATTTTGCTACAGGACAATGCAACATTGCCATCATAATGTGCACAGTCTGGTGCAATAATGGGGCTGGGATGTGTTGGCACATTCTCCCTACATTCAATATCTCGCCCCTTCTGATTACTGGTTGTTTTCACATTCGAAAGAATATCTTCGGGGTGAACAGTTTCAATCTGAAGACCATATCAACGGTGCTGTCACTGCTCTTTACATCGTCTGAGTGAGGATGAATACAGAGGTGCAGTTGATCGTTTACCACGTGAATGGGGAAAGTGTGTGGACAGTGCGGGTGATTACACTGAGTGGAGGATATATGTGTAAACATTCAGGAATATCAGTAGTGGTTTTATCTTGTATTTTGTTATTACAATAAAATCATGTACAAAACTTCTGAAATGACCTACGTAGTAACTGTCCAGCCCTTTTTAAGAACCTCCTCCCTTTTTATACCCTATGTTGCACATAAGCATGCATAACATGTACTTTGTATTAATGTTTCTTATGTTGTTTACATCATCTGATGAACATTGTTTGTTACTTTTTATAAAATACATGTTACATTTCAATATGAAATTCAGTAATAAAAACGTGTTTAATGACATACATACATTTGTTCATATAACAGAATAATTGCAACATTTGTACGCTTTGCTTTCAGCTAATGTGTAAAGCTTGGAATCTGTTCACATGGGTTGTTGGTGTAACTATTTTGTTGTATGTTTAACTTGGTTTTATCTGGAGTTTTGGTTTAACATCCCTATGTAACTAGAGTAATTTTCCTAGTATGTTATATTTGTTTAATATTAATTTTGAACTGTTGTGAACACCATTAAAGTTCTTCTGTTTATTGCAACTGTTGTACAAGGTGTTTGTACATATCCTTCCTGAATTGGTGTATGGCCCACAAATACCCTTTCTGGACAGCAGTATGGTCCTTAGACATTCTTTCTCTACTTCAATGTGACTGTCAATTCTGGATAGTGCTGTACTCTTTTATAGTATTTCAGCCTTTATGATACTATATTTGTGTTAGCTTATGGTCTTCATTCTGCACTGTGTCCCTGTGTGCTGCCATGCACTTTTGCTGTGTCAAGGTTGTTTGAAGGTTTTCCAATGTAATGAAACATTGTGGGGTTTCACTCGATGTTTCTGTTGCTTGATGAGTGTATTAACTTCAAGGACACAGATTTAAATACCAGTTGTATCTATGACACTCAGTGTTTCTGGCTAAGCATGGACTTGTATATAATGTTAACGTGTGGGCACACAGAGACCAGCATGTGGCATGCTAGGCCATTTGTCAGTACATTGTAGAGACCAAATTATTTCTTTCTGTAGGATAACAAAGGTTGAATGAGTTACAAGTTGTTTTGAGAGCGTCTTGTGCCAAAGTAATGTCAACGGTTTATCCTTTTAATTTCAGAAATGGGGATCCATACCGACTGTACAACTTGGATGTGTTTGAGTATGAACTGAACACTGGAATGGCACTATATGGTTCAGTACCTGTTCTTATAGCTCATGGGTGAGTGCGTATGGTGTTCATGACAATTACATTTATCTCACGTGAAATTCATGATTGTTTTTATTTACCTGTGATCATATGAATATGATTAACTGTTTTTGTCATGTGGTTTGTTAGAAGCCCGTCATATGCACTTTAAGAAATTACTGTGATACTGGAATTTGTAAGGCAGTTGCAGTAGAACCTCTGTCAATATTCATCTGTGGAGTGAGCTTTTTGTGCCTTAAATATGGACAAATCTTAAAATAGGGGAGATGTCAAATTTAAACAGAAAATTACTGCTGTGGTTACTGAAACATTGTAAAGGTAAAGCAGTCCCATTATGGGCCTGGAGTGGCCCAGAGGGTTCCAGGAAGTTAAGGTTCCCAAATTTCGTGACAACGGCACAGGATGGTGGTAAGGTTGTCAGCCTTACGTACCGGCCGCTTTTACCCCCTGGAAACACTCCTGTTACTCATTTCTGTTCCAGGCTGAGTTGACCCCAGGGCCATAGTGCGATCGGAAGGATTTTATGTCAATGAAAAATCCACTGACACCAGCTGGGATCGAACCAGCAACCTTGTGATTTGTAGCACAGCACCTTAACCACTGTGCTATCGCGGTCCCCAACTGAAACATTGTATTCAATCTAAATTTAAACCTAATGTTGTTTTATTCAATTCATTATATATTTTTTATAATTATTTTATGGAACACAGAAACATCACACATAAACTAAAATTAGGGTTCCACTGCACAAGACAGTGTATTAGTCCATTCATCTCTCAGTATGGTGTATGATGACCAGTCATCAAGTAGCTTACATAAGTGATTTGTAATCAACCAGGAGAGCTGTTGAGTTAGAAATGAGCTTATATTTACATAAATGGCTGCTGCCGTGGGCTCGTTGACCAGTCACATGTGTGCTGGCTGTTGAGATTGTATTACACCAAGATGTGCCTGTTTATACTATGCCTTTCTGCTGTTGTGCCCATTCCCACTACACCACTTCTTATTTTGTGCTGTCACTTTTTCAGCTTAATGCTCTTTGGTTTGCTACATTCTGTTATGCTAACCACTTATTTTTGATTTTCATTTTTTTGATTTATGCTCACTTTTTCAGGAATGCTACTGGGGTATAAAACAAGGGCTGGATGTACACTGCAGTGGCAGTTCACCGTTACCTCTGACATGGCTTCACTTACTGAGTGTTTCTGACTTAAATGCAGGAAAAACCTAAAATTGAAAAAAAATTATGCATTATTTGTATGGGGCTTTGGCCACGACCACAGAAAATGAACCTAAAGTGTAGGAAAACCTTAAATCAAGAAAGTTGAATTGGGGTTCTACTTTATACAAATACTGTGACCTAATAGGTTCAGTGGCAGGAATTTGGAGATGATATCTTATTGAGGGGCTTCATAATTTTTCCCTTCAGCAAACTTTATTAGTTTAATCAGAGGAGAGAGGATGAGATGGATGAGTTCCATTGTTATTTGTGTATGAACAAACATCGGAATGTGGGTGGTAACGAGAAACATTTAACCTTTAGACGTCTAACGTCAACTATAGTTGACGTACCGCACCGCTAACCTCCAAAGTAGCATTTTATATATTTATTCAACAAATATAGGTACCGAATATTTTAAACATGGTATATACTCTCCATTTTTTTCTCTTCAAAACGCAGTTTGTTTCATAATTCTAATGTATTTGGTTCCTGTATTATTCACATTTTATATACAGGTGTGCAAAAATTAAAAAAATAATTCCGGCACCAAAAGGTTAATCTTGTGAATTTTAATTGTGTGCATCACATGTCGTTATACTTATACATGTGTCTGAAAGTAAAACCCCAAGTGCTGCAAAAATGAACTGTCACCTTGACAAAATAGATACAGAAGCCTTTTGAAAACAACTTGCCTGTAAATATGACTCTCTGTTTCAGGGTTACTCACACAGCTAGTATTTTCTGGTTAAATGCGGCTGAAACTTGGGTGGATATTTTGGGTCCAGCTGACCAGAATGTTGTTTCTTCAATAGTAAACTTTGTGTCAGGATCAACTGCACCACCACAGATTGAGTCTCACTTTATGTCAGAGAGTGGCATCATAGACACATTCTTCATGCTTGGTCCTAACCCAAAGGATGTATTCCAACAGTACAGAAAGCTAACTGGATCCACTCCATTGCCTCAGGCAAGTGTAATTTTGTTTTGCTAACTGGGTACATATGACTGATATTGGAAGTTTGAGGTTCACTGGTTTAGTATTTATGAGATTTAAGTTTTTCACATCAGTTTTGGATTGTTATACCAGGTTGACTGGTAAGTTGTTAACCAGCATTTCAGAGGAGCATGCTGCAGTGTAGCTGTCGAAGAAATGTTGGACAAGTAGAATCTGAGGATGGAGGCAGCAAGCTCCTCCACAACTTTTACTGCTAAATGTGGCATGACTTCTCCTCCCCAGAAGACTTATATCTTCACACATTGCAGACCAATGAGGCTTTTTAATTAAATACTGCAGTTCCCAGACTTTTTAGGCATTTAATCTTTTACAGAAAGGTAGGTTTCTACTTACATTTTTGTGGTGTTATTGTCACACCATGATGGTTTCCTCCATTGTCCAACCTTTTTGCCTGAACACATGGTCACTACTAGCCACAACTATGGAAGAAGCCACATACTAAAAATTTTGACACATGACAAGGACCACTGTTTGGGTTGTTTATGTTTCCTGGTTCACTGACAGAAGAAATCTGTGGGTTTTTATATTTATGGGTGCCATAAACCTTCTGGTGCAACTTGAAATTGACCTTGGGATGATAGATGGAGCCTAGATGCTCGCTAGCAGACTAGCTGGCAGCATAGGAGGAAGAATGGAACAGAGTATTTTAAATGTGAGTGTATAAGACGAAGCCAAGTCAGAAGTGGTCCAGTCTCTTGCCATCTCTCTGGTCACTGGAAGAATGATGAATTCCTTCATTTTTCAGTGCTTTAAGCCACCTCTGCTCATAAATCATGCATGCGCAGAGCACTGTAGTAGGATTCCTTCTGTGCAGTGATCAGAGCAGATCAGAGTACTGTGGATGTGCAACCTGGCCAACTTCCACCGCCATAATTGATATGTCACAATGAAACTATAGTCATAAATCGCGTCAGAAATGAATACAAACAGTAAGTCATTTTAATAACCAGTGTAAATCTTGTTTATGCTGGTCCCGGTGGCTGTGCAGTCTGAGGCAAAGATTTTGGCCGCCTGGTTGCTGGGATTGTGGGTTTGAATCCCACTTTGGGCGTGGATTTTTCTCCCTTGTTTTTGTATGTTGTGTTATCCTAAGAAGAGGCCTTGCGACAATCTGATCCCTCTTCCAAGGAGTCCTGCAATGTATGTATGCCAGAAATAAATGTGTGATGGAGAAGTCTGGGCCTTACAGTGCCCGTTGTAACACTGGAGGGGGGACTCTAAAATATCTTGTTCATGCCTTATTCATTCTGTTTGTTTTTAATACAGTATTTCAGAAGATGCTGTATGAAAAAAAGTGGAAATATTTAAGGGATTATTTCCATGTGGAGCATGTCCAAATTACACAGTCCTGGTCAGGTGATACTTCAACCCCATAACGCTATCGTGGCCATATTATAAGTAACTGCTCGTTCTGAAAGACCACATAACGAAAAGGAAGTCACAGGCAAATTTGAAAATTGCGCAGCAAACCAATGAAAATATGGACAATTGCAGTAAATGTTTTGCTTATATTGATCCTATGTGTTCTGAGACACCTGACGTTTGTGTGTCACTGGGATATGAGCCACATATTTCAGTATCACGGAGGGCCTGCAAGTGGCTCAACACATTACTTGACAAGGCATTCTTGAACATAGAACAACAGAAACTTGCTCACCTTAAACAGAAAAATGCAAGGAAATTGCGTGTGTTTGACAGTGAGGGAGTCTACTTCCTGACATTGCCAGAATTCCACCACAGAGGAAACTGCTTTTCTGGTGCAAGGTTCATGATATGGTGCAACAGTCTGCTTACAAAATACCTCAAAACTACCCAACATATACTAGCACTTCTTCCCCCAAATTTACACAGCTTCAGAGTGTACCATTTCTACAGTAAACTGAAGCAGTAATGGAAGTACTTGTTCAATTAGAATCGGAGGTCACAGTTTATATTGACCAGTTACCTTTGCAGATAGTAAGGTTAAGCTGAGATTCCCTTGAGAATTAATCACTTTACAATTTTTATTTTATTTTTACCCCTCCCATTTAGAATTTTCCATTACAATTAAATGTTTAGTTGTGTAGCGCGCACACATTTGGGTTTAGTTCTAGCACTTTCCTTACTGTTCGGTCATTGGCGCAGTTAAAAATGTGAATTGCACTGAGTGTATTGTTTTTTTTCAGTGTTTATGTTCATTTCATTATACTGTTAAGAAATATGTGCACAATAATGTAAGTTTGTTTAATTTTCATTAATAATTTTCAGAATGTAGGACGTGGAACAAGTCATAAATACACAAAAATACACGATTTTTATGGTGTAAAACACCACAAACTTTTTACAACACAGTATTATAAATCATCTTTTACACATAGAAAATTCATCTGCAGAGTAAAAGGAGTGTGTATTTAAGTATTTTCGTAAGGCTGCTTTGAATTTAGCCTTGTCATTCTAGAGGATTGTCAGACTAGGTGGTAAATTGTTGAGAATTTTGGTGCCAGCATAAAGTTTACTTTTTGGAAAACAAGATAGGTTTCAATTTGGTATATGAAGAGCTTTTTCCTTCTGTTAATATTGTGTATAGATGAATATGTTTGAAAATTTTCCTGACTGTTGATAATGAAGTTCCTTAATGAAAGTATAGATCGGCGTGGAACAGGCAGAATCTCTAACTGTTTAAATAGACTGCTACATGAGGCATGGGGTTGTGCAGCAGCCATAATTCTGACAATTTTCTTTTGTAAAGTGAAAATCCTCTCACTATTGGAAGAGTTACCCTCAAAAATTGTTCCATATTTTGTAATAGAATGAAAGTATGCATAGCAAATTGATTTGAGTATGTTAATATTACTGATATGGACCATCAACCTTACAGCATAACATGCTGCACTTAACTTGGGAATCATTTGTCCATTACTGTTCCATTTCAATTACGTGCCATTTATTTTGTTTGGAACAGTGTCAAACTCACATACTGTTACAAAACAAATTTAAAGAATCATTTTGTGACCTAAATAGATGTGTTGTATTGTGTATACTTTGTGCTTGGAGTGGCTAGGTTTGAAGCATAAGCAAAATACTTCGAACAGGACAGCTGTTAACACCAGCAGTAATGTAACGCACTCATTGTATAACAGCATTGTGCTGTTAGTGACTAAATGTGACCAGGAAGAGACTGTTGGAAGTGATGTAGTGTTTATAGTACTCTCCATGTGGCAACAGAAGTGCTTGTGGAGGATAATAACAGTGTAACAGCATGAGTAAATTGTCAGCACTATATTAAATTGTAACTAGTAAAAGCCTAGCTTAGTATTACTACTGGAAAAGAGAAGCTGTTTCTCAGTTTTACAGCTTTTCTGTCATTTTAGTTCACATTAGGTTAATTGTTAACATGACTAGTATTTAATCTTCATCGCTGTGAATTTTGGTCACTTTAAACAAAACTTTTGTTCTGATAGGGTAGTAATTTTGAATCTCACATGCAGAGTTCTACTATACTGTGTGTGTGTGTGTGTGTGACTATACTACGTGGTATTCAACAGTGATATTATAGAAGGTACAGGATGTTTGAGAAATTGTTGATATTTCCAGAACAATGAACATGTTATGTGTTGAATAGCTATTGTTAGTACTTGGAATTATATTTACTGTTCTCAGAATTACTGTAATTTTTGTGTGATACTGTGTTATTTAATAAATTTCTTAATGTTTCAGTATTTTGCTTTGGGACATCACCAGTGTCGATGGAATTACAACGACCAGGATGATGTGAGAAATGTTGATAGCAAGATGGATGAACACGATATTCCTAACGATGTTATGTGGCTGGATATTGAGCATACCGACAATAAGAAGTATGTGTTGAAAGTGACAGTAGTGGCCTGAGCTGTTACTGCTACTCCAAGTTCCTAGCATTTTCCTTCTGCACATTTTTTGCCATTCATAGTGGTTTACTGTAGTATAATATAATTGGTAAATTTTAGGCAAAACCTTGTTGGTTGTTAATGGTGAAAATGAAATATGTCCTTTGATACATTTTTGTATTGAAGACACATGTTCTTAACATAGTGTGGATGTTATGTTAAAGAACCCAGTAGTATGACATATAGTGGCATAGAAAAGGCCTCCATGGACTCCACAATATGAGGGGAGGGACAAGGGAGCGCCCAAATGTACAGAATACAAAAATGTGTTGTGGTTTTTTGTACTGGATGCTATTCTTCTGACACAAGGCAGTATTCTGGATTCCTGTTTATGAGATGTGGGAATAGATTCACTCATAAGCTGGTTATCTTTGCCACTGATGAGATACCTTACAGTGAAGTTTTTTGGCATTTTCCAAAGAGCATTGTATTATCAGACATTTTTTAAGTTGAGCTGCCAGTGGTCTTCTATAAAAAAAGTTGGTAAGAGATGTACAGAATTCTCATTAGAATTAATGTGAACAGAACATTTTAAAATGTTCGTGTAAGTGTTCATACCTGTACATACTCTAAATTATTTCAACACTGTACACTACAGCACACGTAATACAAGGTTCGGGCAAATATGAATTATAATTCGAAAATAGAACAAAATCATGGATTTAATCTCCTAAACTGAAATTGTTACTTTTCAACATAATCTCTCCGGTATGCGATACACTTGCGCCAGCGGTCCGGAAGCTTGCGGATGCTGTTCAGGAAGAAGTCTTTTGGTTGACCGTGTAGCCACTCCTGAACAGTCTGTATCACTTCCTCAAGATTGTGAAACCTTTTTCCGCCCAGATGCACCTTTAAGGGGCCGAATAGGTGATAGTC
>Ga0131853_10016908_pt1 | contig 13300 bp, 8 predicted proteins | sample TergutLab28metaG_FD_92764 | JGI IMG/M metagenome (GOLD analysis project Ga0131853, IMG submission 92764) | Labiotermes labralis P1 segment gut microbial communities from Petit-Saut dam, French Guiana - Lab288 P1 (version 2) (version 2) | ecosystem: Host-associated > Arthropoda: Insects >...
CATTATATATTGTAATCTTAGGAACAAAATCTCATTATATTTTATAATCTTAAGAACAAAATCTCATTATATTTTGTAATTTTAAGAACAAAATCTCATTATATATTGTAATCTTAAGAACAAAAATCTCATTTTACTTTATAATATTAAGAACAAAATCTCATTATATTTTGTAATCTTAAGAACAAAATCTCATTATATTTTGTAATTTTAAGAACAAAATCTCATTATATTTAGCAATGTTAAGAACAAAATCTCATTATATTTTGTAATTTTGAGAACAAAATCTCATTATATTTAGCAATCTTAAGAACAAAATCTCATTATATGTTGTGATTTTAAGAATAAAATCTCATTATATTTAGTAATCATAAGAACAGAATCTCATTATATTTTTAACCTTACTGTTGCCTTTAACTTTGCTGTCAGTATTCTACAGCTGTAACACCTGTTGGTAGCCATACAGGCCGAAACATGTTGTATTAAACATTAATTAATTAAAACGATTTAGTTGTATCCGATGGTACGGCTATTATTCGGATGTAAAAGGTAAAGGTAAAGTGATCCCGTTACAGTCCCGGTGTGGCCCAGAGGGTGGGTAGAGGTATAGCTCTACTGTTCCATGACCACGGCACTAGAAGGGGGTGAGTGGTCAGCAGCACGCACCGGCCGCACTTTACCCCCGGGAAAGACCTAGTACCCATTTTACAGGAGGCTGGTTGGGTCCCAGGTCCCACCCTGGACGGGCAGAAAATCTCGTCCCCACCGGGATTCGATCCCGGACCGTCCGTCCCTTAGCTCAGTCGCTATACCGACTGAGCTACCGGGCCCACATTATTCCGATGTACTATTAATATAACCATATAAAAAACAAGTGTAAATAAAAATTTGTTAACAATTTATCGTCAGAGATATATTTCGGTTCTGGAAGCCATTTTCAGGTTGAATACAAAGTTGTTGTACGAACTGTATACTGAAATGACGTAAGTGGTTTCGACGAGGTCTCTTATTACATTATAATGGAATATTCTAAGGCGTGCTATATATTAAATTGGTTATAAAAATTTGTGAACTGGGCAAATTAAAATTTTTAAAATTTAAGTAGTATCATAAAATAATGGTTGTAATCTGGAGAATAGATGTTGGAAAGTAAGCTTAAAAGCAGTGGGTAGCGCGCATATATATATATATATATATATATATATATATTTCACCTCAGGATTGTAATAATGTAATTTGTAACAATATAATTTGTTAGTTGAAGAATAAGAGACCAACTTGATGTCACTAGTTATTACGTTTTATTTAAATTCTTCTATGCCAATCAACCAATAAAACACACTGCACACATGAGAATACATAATCTACAAGCAAAAAATACCAGAACAGACAATACCAACAGAAACAAGCGTACCAACTGCAACAAAGTGACTAAACACATCACACCAAGCATTCACCTCTATATACTATAATTTACACTAATTCTAAGAACCTCCATCTTTACAGAACACACGACCAATGTGGTGATACAATAGAAAAGTCGCAGGCTCCGGATGATGGATGTATTAATGTCCGAAACATGTTGAGCATAGAAGAAGTGAGATAAAACTTAATAACTAGTGACATCAAGTTGGTTTCTTATTCTTCAACTATCACAATGATGCACGGTCCAATATACATAAGAACAAATATACAATTTGCGTTAATATTTAATGGTAAGAATATTGCTGTACCTGGGATAAAGTGATTGTTAGTGGTGGTACTTGTGTTTCGGTGCTGCATAGGTTCGTACGTAACTTAAAAATTATTCCAATGCATATCACAACGGGAAATACAAACGAAAGTTTCTTTTGAAGAACAAACGTGTCTGTGTTATATTAGCACCCAGTCCGTACCGCGCTGTAAACACTCCACCTCGGTTATAAAAAACCAAAATCTTAATGGTGCATAAGACAAAACGTCGCTAGTAGTATACCTACCACTTGGTCCAGCCAAGGGGCAATGCCCCCGGACCCAAAATTAAAAATGTGGGGGGAGGGGTTGTGCAGTTGCCCAGAAATCCAAAAAAGTTGCGCCGAAATTCAAAAAAGGCCCCGGGTCCAAAATTTAAATAATGGGTGTTGCAGTTGCCCCGAAATTAAAAAACCAAACTGTTAATGGTGCATAAGACAAAACGTCGCTAGTAGTATACCTACCACTTGGACCAGCCAAGGGGCAATGACCCCGGACCCAAAATTCAAAAAGTGGGGGAAGGGTGGTGGTGCAATTGCCCAGAAATCCAAAAACGTTGCGCCGAAATTCAAAAAGGGCCCCGGCTCCAAAATTAAAATTGGATAGTGCAGTTTGCCCCAAAATTAAAAGAAATTAAAAGCAATTTAGGTGGTAGGTCTATTACTGTCGTTGTTCTGAGAACGCATAAATTGAACGCAAATATCACGTAGAATTTCTGAGCCTTAATCCTGGTGGTACTTGAAGTACTTGGTATGATTTAAAAGCTTAATGTATACGCTGTCTGTGTGTGAGCTATCAGGCCCTTTGTGAATGCCACATTACACGTCCAAATAACCCTTTAACCAAACCCTATTCCTTTTCGACCTCAGATGGCGATAACACTCCAGCTGCCTGCTCGGAAAGTCTCGCGTTCCAATTCCGACCATGAATCACGCTAACATGTCAAGTTTTGTATTTTGTGTTGTCGATCTGCCATGACATCATTATCGCTTCCGTACAAGTAATTTTTAACTCATTATTCACTGATAATCATAGTTTCGAAGTTTTGCCTTAGATTGTAGCCTGGTTATATAGCTCAAACACAAGAGGCTGACGGTTTAACCTGACAATTGGATGATAAATGGGTTTTAATTCACCAGTATTTTGCGTTTTTAAAATATGTTTTTTTGGAAACAAATCAAGAAGAAAACAATTTTAATTTGAAAATGTTTTGCTTTTTATATAAGAATGGTTTTTCTTGATCTCAAACTTTCGCTGTGTTATGAATGTTGTGAACTTTCTTCTGGGTAATTACAGACGCCGGGGAATTCCCCAGAAGAAAGCACACGAAAAGAGTTGTTTTCTTTCAATAGAGCAGCAGCCCAAATCGGACACAAGCAGACATATTTTGTACTTATCTAGATCACACACACAATTTCACACACGCACATATACAGGGTAGGGATCCCCTGGAGGAGTGATCAGCTTGTCGCAGACGCTACTACCTACACAAAACACAACGAACACATAGGATGATACATCCACAATCTAAACCAGAATCGAACCCGCGATCCCAAGAATCAATCGTCTTCAGACTTCAGCCTTAGACTGTTCTACCACTGGGAAAAGAACAAAACTTGTTGTCATCATATACACTTTCATTCTTCTTAGTAGTTTCTCTTGAATTAGAGTAGAAATTTTAATGTGGAATTTTTTTTATTCTGTACCATGACCAACAAATGCACAATTATTTCACAAATTATCACGCTGCTACATGTTTCGACACTATCGTGTCATCCTCAGACAGCCCGTAATCAATATCTTGCCAAGTACCACAAGTATTTCAAATGCAGCTGTTGGTAATACAATTTACAATTAAGATGTTTCACAAATGTTTTATGCAAGTTCTCACAATACTTGTTGATATCACAGTTTTTAATGCCTTTAAAATTTTAAAATTGTCCTATTTACAATAAAATGGGCTAAAATTATTTTGTTTCTACAATTCTAATGAAGCCCGTCTGTGAGGTGTCTGCATTTACAATCTGTAGGTTAATCCTACAGTCGTGCTGACCCGGTATGTGGGATATTTTCGGTAGTAATATATGTAATAAAAGTGAACTTAATTTGTTCATAAAGTTACTACTGATGAATTAGATGTCTTATGCGTACCAATGATGTCAATATATAGGGTGTTCCAGGAGGAATAGTAAATATTTCAGGAGGTGGCAGTATGGACTATTCCGAGGAAATAAGTTCATATAAACATGGGTCCAATTTTCAGTTGGTGTGGAGGTACAGCTCTTTGAATGTTACGCACAAAAAGCCTTACAAAAGATGTGAAGGAAAGACAAATGACGTATTAATTGCATTTATTGGTTATGTAAAGGATCTCAATAAATTGCAACAGTTCAAAGTAAGTGTTCAAAAATCTCACCATTTATTTCAATGCAATTTTCAACCCTCTTGGCAACAGAACGTGTAGCTCTCCTGAGGTCGTCTTGGCCTTCTTGCTATATGAGGGCAGCACTATTCATAATGCGAGCGACCAATTCGTCTCTTGTGTTTACTTTTTCTTTGTACACTTCGCCTTTCATCCATCCCCACAGACACAAATCTGATCTGTACGCGCCAACTTCAAACAGCTGTATCTTCACACCCACTGAAAATTTGACACATGTTTATATGAACTTATTTATTTGGAATAGTCCATACTACCACCTCCTAAAATATTTACTATTCCTTCTGAAACACCATGTACATTTTATAGTGGTACAGTACCTTCAGCGCATGTTTATATTGGAAGAAGAGAGGGCCATTATAGTAACTTCTAAGATAAACAAAATGACTTCCTAATCGGAAAGGGAACGGAGTCAAATTTACGTAATATTGTGATACACTAGAAGCGCAGTTAAGCATTATCAGCTGCTTGCAGCCCTCTGCGCCACAAAGCTAAACAAATGGTGTTCCCTTCTGCACCGCCCATTTCTTAGACACAGACTTCCATATTTCCCGTTAATTTAATTAAAAAAAACACGGTTTTTCTCTTACAGTGATACCATAGCGCAGTCTGGTGTGAATATACATAGTTAACAGGATACAATTTAGCAACTTGTTCATAAAAATATCCAGATTTTAATTAACTCAGAATATTTGGGCCCTCTGATTAGCACTATTAATAGAATATTAATCGTTTTAGGTTAATGTTAACCACCATGTTAGAAGTAAAAATGTCTTAAGTAATGATGATTCTAAAATAATAAGGCTTCTTAATTTTAAATTTAGTTTTAAGTTAACTTTTGAAACATTGCGCATACAGGGTGTGTCTAAAATATTTGCACAGAATTCAAGGGTGAGTTCTTCACATCAACACAAAGAAACATTTATGTTAATATATGTCCGGTAATGAGTGGTATTAAGAATTTAATTGAAAGATTACGTTCTTCAGTAAATACATTGAATATGTGAAGAGAGAGAGAGAGAGAAAACCAACAAGATGCAACAATCAGATGTTTATTATCAACACTGTCTAAACATGTTTCGGGCATCATTATGCCTATCTTCAGGATAACTAAGACCTTGTATTACTTCATATGGTGTACTGCGCTGGTTCTGCTGGATGTGGTTGGTAGCGCCCCACAACCACTACCAACCACATCCAGTAGAACCATCGCAGCCCACCACATGCAGTAACACACGGTCTTCGTTCTCCTGAAGATGGGCATAATGATGCCCGAAACATGTTGGAACAGAAGCTGATAATAAACATCTGATTGTTGTATCTGGTTGGTTTTCTCTCTCTCTGTTCACAATTTGCTCACGATGTACGGTCACAGGAACCTAAATAATACATTAAATATATAACACTACACTTTCAATCAACAGAGTACGTTTGCAGAACACGTCCAAATTAAATGACTGTCGGCTTCTTATTGTTTATAACGTTACAGTTCACAACAGATGTTACAAATGTCGTCCACCTGAATCAGTGCACACGTGGTCATGTCTGTAGTAGACTGTCGCGTTATGTCTAAGTCCCGGGGAGGTTGCGAATAGTTTGACAGGCAACTAAATTTTGTTGGTGAAGTGTCTCTCTCTCTCTTCATTTGGAATTAGAGCTGAATACACTAGAGAATTTAACGCTTTGAACGCCGAGCTAAATCCCATGTGCCATTTGCTGGCATTATTAGGAGCTCACCTTATTCTCCACGTTAGCAGGGTAAGGGTTAATGATCCTCACGGATAAAAATGTGAAGAAATGTGTTTAGGCGAACAAGGGGGCTGTACTTCGAAAAGTGTTTGCAGGACGTGAATTGATGTGAAATATTTTTCCTTGTTTTGGTGTGGGAAATAGCACCTCTGAAATTTGAACTAGGAACGTAGGAACAACTTGTGTGTCTGTTCGTGTGATATTGTCATATCTATACCATTCACATTGCTTCTTTCTCTAGTAGCAAAATATAGAAATTTCAGAATACCTATACTATAAATTATGTGTTATATGTACATGTATATGTATGTATGTATCTATGTAGGTACGTATGTATGTATGTATGTTACGTATGTATGTATGTGTGTAGGTGTGTATGTATATATGTATGTTATGTTTGTATGTATGTTATGTATGTATGTACGTACGTACGTGTGTGTATATGTATGTTTGTATGTATGTATGTATGTTTGTGTGTATGTATGTATCTAAGTTTGTATGTGTGTGTATGTATGTTTGTATGTATGTATACATTTATGTTATGTATGTATGTGTGTATGTATGTATGTGTGTGTGCACGTGTGTGTGTATGTATGTATTATGTTACGTATGTATTTATGTATGTATGTATGTATGTATGAATTACTCCACCAATATTTATGCTGCTTAGTAGGTCTTAAATTAGTTCCACAAAATTATAATATTGTTGATTAATTACCAAGTCTCGAAAATTGTGGAGATCCTTTCTAACAGTAGAAATTCTTGAAGGTCAACAGAGTGTATTAATTTTTATGAAAGTTATGTAAGTGAATTTGATTCGAATTCAGATCATTCAAAATATCACATGGGATTTTTCTTCTTTGTTACGAAGTCGTAGTGGAGTTACATGGTAAATGTAAATCAGTCCCGTTACAGGCCCGGAGGGGCCCAGAGGGTTCCAGAAATTTAAGGTTCCCAGTTTACATGACAACGGCACAGGATGGTGGTAAGGTTGTCAGCCTTACGCACCGGCCACCTTTACCCCCAGGAAATACTTCTGGTACTCATCTCTGTTAGAGGCTGAGTCGACCCCAGGGCCATAGTGCGATCGGAAGGATTTTGTCATTAGCTGGGGTCGAACCAACGACCGCGGTCCCAGGGGCTATATGGACGGACCTATAATGAGCCCCATTTTGCTCTTGGCGAAAAATGAACAAGTTTACTAATTATGCGGAAAAAATTTCAGGGTTCATATTTGTCGAACTCCGAGTAAATCCAAATAACAATTCCGTCATATTGGTAGTCTAAAAATAAGGATCCTTTTAGAGACTTCTGGCGACACGCCAGCGACGTTGAGTGCAGTAAGCACGGTCAATGCAGGTCTTAGCATACACTATAAATTTCACCATAACTTTCAGGAAGACCTCCCCAAACACTAAAGTCTTCAAAACACGTGACAATTTTAGTGTTAATAAGCAATTCAAAGCTGTGCTGGAAAGTGTGCAGTGTACCGTGACTAACAGTAACGGGGCTGTTTGGTACTTACGAAACAAAATGCCAATGAACGAAATAAATATGGAAGTAGATACCACATTGACACAGCGGGTGAAAATTAGTAATGGATTTAGACAAGGCTGCCCCATCTACCGATTTCATTTAATATATACATAAACATATACATATATGTGCATATATATTAACACAAAAGATGAAAAACTAATAAAGAATTTGGACACAAGGCTGCCCCTTTCCACCGATTTTATTTAATGTATATATATATATATATATATAGGTAAAGCAGTCCCATTACAGGCCCGGAGTGGACCAGAGGGTTCCAGAAAGTTAAGGCTACAAGATTTCGTGACAACGGCACAGGATGGTGGTAAGGTTGTCAGCATTACACACCGGCCGCTTTTACCCCCAGGAAATACTCCTGGTACTCATTTCTGTTCGAGGTTGAGTCGACCCCAGGGCCATAGTGCGATTGGAAGGATTTTTTGTCAATGAAAAATCCACTGACACCAGCTGGAATCGAACCAGCGACCTTCTGATTTGTAGCACAGCACCTTAACAACTGTGCTAACGCGGTCCCCGTATATATACATACATATATATATATATATATGTGTGTGTGTATGTGTATATATATATATATATATACAGGGTGTCTCAGGAGGAATGTGCAAGATTTCGGGAGAGTGTTCCTTATGTTAAAGTGTACCGATTTAACCCAAAACACCTCTATCCACAGTTGACGGTTACGGAGATAATGGCCAGAAAAGAATGGGGGCTTCTTGCGGTTCCAAATACTGCAACCTGCACAGCTGATACGTCACGTGAGAGTGCTAATGTCCTTGAGAGTGGAATGCAGTGTTCACTGTGCCTGCGTGACGGTTAGCTGCTTACACGGAGTTGCAAGAATGCCTTTTGTGTTTTCCCACGTGGAATATTGTGACATGCATTTTGTGTATGGATTTTGCAACGGCAAAGCACATGCTGCTGTTGAAGAATACCAAAGGCGTTTTCCCGGCCGAAGGATTCTGTCTAGAGGTGTTTTTACTCATATTAACCAAACATTGCGTGATACTGGCCGTCTTCCCAGCGTTGCTGTGCGGTCTGAAAGGGAGGTGGTACGAACGATTAACACACGAGAGAACATTCTTGAGATGGTTCAGAGAAGTCCACGTCTGTCCACTCGTAGAATGGCCTCTCGCATCGGCATGTCACGTACGCAGGTGTGGCGAACTTTACATGAGGAAGATTTATATCCTTACCACGATCAAAGGGTACAACATCTGGAACCAGGCGACCACGAGACGAAAACTGCTTAGCAACTGGAGAAGGACACTTTGAACAATTACTGTAAATCAGGAACTGTATTTTAGTACAGTTATGTAGTAGGCTTATACCAAAATGCGCAGTCAGCAAAGTTAAATCAGTACTTCCATACTGCTGAATATTCATGCGCTATGTAAAATGCTTGGAACCTTAAGGACGACTAAGGCCTTAATGCGGATGTTTATGTAGTTCAATTTAATGGCTTTATGTCACTCATAAGATAATTACATATTAAGTACAGATATTAGCATACAGAAACCACATATTCCTGCCAGTTTTAATATGTATTTGGCAATCAATAAGTGTGTAACAGCTGTCAAAGTTTCAAATTTCTCTGGCCATTATCTCCGTAACAGTTCAACTTTGGATATAGGTTTTTGGGTTATATCGGTATACTTTAACATAAGGAACACCTTCCCGAAGTCTGGCACATTCCTTCTGGGACACCCTGTATATATATTACAGAATCTAAAGGAGTGGAGATAAAAGAAATCAAAATTTGAATACACGGAGACATTTTTTATCAAGGACGACCAAGTTACAGTAACGGATTCAGAGGATAAACTACAGATTTATACACATAAACTGGAGATAGTTGCTTCCATATACGGACTACAAAATTTCAACAAGCAGAAGAAAATAATGGCTTTTAGAATAAGATTTGTAATGAGAAGTAAAATGTAATACACAATAATACGAGTGTTGTCCAGAAACTACAGATACAAAAAAGGTTGGGAGGCAAAGGGAGATCAACCGCTGTGAAGGTGGTGGAATCCAGATGAAATGTGATGGCACACGGTGACGCACGGTGGGGAAATGAAGGGGAAACTGGCGAATGGAGTGGGTAGCCAGTAACCTTTACACTACCTCGGAACATGGTGTATCCGGCATTAATACCATGATGCGCACACCTCGGCTGCCAGTAGTCGACTGAACTGACGCCCCCCGGCCGATTTAAATGAACTCGTCCGTTTGGCCGAAAGACGAAATCTGGTTTCTGCGCATGTGCCATCACATTTCAACTGGCCTCCAGCACTTTCCTGTCTATCGTCTGCCCATTCCCAGTTGTTTATGTATTTAAAGAAGCATCTGGCCGGCCAGATGCTTCACGAAGAGGAGGAGGTGACAAACGAAGACAATGGTTAGTTGCGCGCGCAGGCGGTGGAGTTCTGTGACGTCAGAACACAAAAGCTCCTAGTCGGGCTAAACAAATGCCTTGATAAAGGGAGTGATTAGGTTGAAAAATAGCTAAAGTTTGGCGTTAATATTTTTTTCACTCGATTTGTTAACAAATATTTTTAATAAATGTTACCGCTTTCGTATCTTCACTTTCTGGGGGTCCTTTGTATTTTGGAAAAAAAATAATAACTGCTTTCCTTTAGTTACGTTATTTTATTTCATACCAGAATTGAAAAGATATTACTGATAAAATATCATAATTTCTCCAGATATCGGGAATTATTGACAGAACTTTAACCTTTTGGCGCCGGAATTATTTTTTTAATTTTGTGAATGTGAATAATACAGGAACCAAATACGTTAGAATTATGAAACAAACTGCATTTTGAAGGAAAAAAACGGAGAGTATATACCATGTTTAAAATATTCAGTACCTATATTTGTTGAGTAAATATATAAAATGCAACTTTGGAGGTTAACGGTGCGGTACGTCAACTGTAGTTGACGTTAGGCGTCTAAAGGTTAATAAAACCTTCTCAAGTCCAAAAACACACCAGACTGGAAATATATAACACATTGGCGTTACCTGCTTTATTATAGAGATGCGAAACTTGGCCAATTAGAGAACAGGATAAACAGAGGATAACATAATCGGAAATGATATTTATGAGAATAACAGCAAAATACACGTAGCAAGATTACGAAACCAATGAAGATTCACCCGTTTTTATAGGCCACGAAGGACCTTAGGGTGAGTAGAGGTATAGCTCTACTCTTTCTAGGACCTCGGTACTCTAGATGGGGGTGGGGGTCAGCCCCAAGCCCCGGTTGCCTCTACCCCCGAGAAAGACCCGGTACCCATTGTACAGGAGGCTGGGTGGGCCCCAGGACCGGTCTGGAGGGGCGAAAAATCTCGTCCCCACTGGGACTCGATCCCGGACCATCCTGCCCGTAGCTCAGTCACTATACCAACTGAGCTACCCGTCCACGAAGATATTTTATCAGAACTTAAAATTAACCCAGTTGTAAAAAAAATTCGAAATTACAGAAATAAATGGATACAACATTTTCGGTGGTGGTGGACAGAAACAGACTGCCATATTTAATTGTGATATATATACCGTGTGCGAAATGAAGTCAAGGACGACCCCTCAAAAGACTGTTAATGGGGGCCGCAACTGGTCACGAGGGATGAAGGCCTGTAATCTATATGATGATATGATGATGACGTCTGAGGTGGATGTAACAGATATCACCGGCTGATCATTCCACGTACAAATTTTGTCCCCAGTAACACAAACCTACCTCTCATATTACAGCAACTATAATTTCCATTCATTACGGATTTCATCATGAGTATACAAAAAGTGAAGTCATATTCCTCTAAAATTGCCTGTATTTTATTGAAGCCACTCTTCATAGATGGGTAGCAACATGTAGCACGAAGAACAAGTTTGAAAGTTGGAAGATTTTGGCCGTAGGTGGTCTAAACCCACGACTCCTGCCACATGAAACTGGCAGAGAAGTATTCGCCAAAAAATTTACTTATCAAGCATTAAAAACGATCCGTCTGTTTTACAATAAGAAATCAATTTGTTCAGTGCGGGGATATATCCGCTGATTATTCTGAGATCCATTGAAAAACGCGAAACATCTGTGTGGGCAAATAGTAAAATTTCTGAGTGTTGAACATGGTGGTTTATACAACAACCACTGAGCCTTAAATAGCTAATTGAATTAAATTTTTAAAACTTTCTGCTAATTTGTTTCAGCGAAAGTCCTAAAACTCGTTTAACCCCTTAAGTGTAGTGCGTTACGATATATCGATTTGATATATCGATTTGTCCTGGAAATATAGGAGGGATGATTCAGTTAATTTATGAAGGAGCATAAGTGTGAGTTCAAAAAGACAAACTTCTTCCAAATTTTCATCAATTAGTTAATATGTTCGTGCTGAACATCGTGTCAGTTCTCTCAATGTCTCTCTGACATACATGATCTCAATTTCCCTTTCTAAAATGGAGGTAAATTTTGTTAACTAGATAGTGGTGAGAGATGGATGAAATTGGTTGTATTCACATGTTTGTTCTAGGCTGTTTGCTAGGGTGTTACTGCGTTAATACATCCCAACCACAAAGGATAGGATACTGCGGGAGGTTGTTTACCTGTATGATTTTCTGTTCGTAGAATTGTGTATAGTTGAGTTGAACGCGATATGGCGCTGTTTGCCGACAAGCTGCAGGTTCGCCGCCAGCAAGTCTAACTACCTGACGGTCAGTCAGTGTTTCCCGCGCGTCCCGCTTCAGTAGGCGTCCTCGCTGGCAGAAGGACGCACGACCACCGCTAGCGCAGTGACTGTAACGACGACGGCCGGAATATCGATTTGAGAATTCTCGCGTTGAGTTGTAGGGGGAAAGGCGTAGCGCACAGTGAAGCAGACCGCCAGACAAGAGACAGTGCAGCTTTGTTAAGACACTCACAAACGTATAACTTTAACCCCTCCCTCTCCCCAATTCTTCCCCCTCCCACCCTTCCCACTAATTTGTTTTACCCTCGGCGTCTTGCGCGCGTGTGAATGGGTGGACCGGGGTCTGGTTCGTCCGAGCTAAGCGCGGAAAATTCTTGCCACGTGAATATATCTCGTTGTCTTGAATATTACCAGCATCAGGAAGCAAGCACCGAGGGAGACAGCTTCTGCAAGAAGGGCAAGAAGATGCCTCAGTACCGTCCGAGGAAGGGCGGCTCAGCTGCTGTGGGCTTCGACGACGGAACTCTCAACGGAGATTATCGTCGTCCTAGAAGAATCAGGAAGAGGTAAGACGCTACCAGATGTCTGGAAACCACACAATGACGCAACATGGGTAGACAAAATAAAGTGTGTGTCCGCCAGAATAAAAAAAAAAACAGAATTTAAACTATGAGTAGATTCTGCAACAGACGTCGCACGGCTTGGAGCTCTGTGTGTCTGTATTCAACGCTTTGTTGCTGTATTTGCTGTTCCACCGCGCTGCACTGCCCTGTACATCAATTGCACTGCATCTGCACAGGATTGGACATCGTCATTGTACACTTACTGAAAATGCAACGTTAGAAATAAAAGGGCAACTGCATTCCACCAACCACATTTAATCCTTTCTGTTCATTCTTCTTATTTTTTTTTTTTGCAACTGCCCCGCCTCTTTCCCCCCCCCCCCCCCCCCCTCCTCTCCCCCCCCCTCCCCCTCCCCCCTCTCGTTACCTTTGCGTTGTTTTGTTGTTGCTGTTGTGGGTTTAAAAATAAGGAGGGAGGGGGGGGGGGGGGGTTGGTGGGGGGGGGGTGGGAGAGGAGATTGTTGTGGGGGGGGGAGAGGAGGGGGGGGGGGGGGGGGGGGGCAACTGTCTGCA
>Ga0131853_10016909_pt1 | contig 13298 bp, 8 predicted proteins | sample TergutLab28metaG_FD_92764 | JGI IMG/M metagenome (GOLD analysis project Ga0131853, IMG submission 92764) | Labiotermes labralis P1 segment gut microbial communities from Petit-Saut dam, French Guiana - Lab288 P1 (version 2) (version 2) | ecosystem: Host-associated > Arthropoda: Insects >...
GACAGTGCTACTCATCCGGTCGCCAGTTCAGCTCCCAGAAAGACAGTGCTACTCATCCGGTCGCCAGTTCAGCTCCCAGAAGGACAGTGCTACTCATCCGGTCGCCAGTTCAGCTCCCAGAAGGTGAGCCGTGCCCGCGGGGCTCGGCTCAAAGGCTGTCTCCATGCGGAAGTAGACTGTTACTTTCCGACCTTTCGTTCACCTTTTCCTGGCTGTCGTCCGCGGACTGGCTGCCGTGAGTGGGTGGACAGGTTTGGGGGGCGGTTATTGTGAGATTTCTTGGAGGGCAAACGCTGCCCGGACAGACACTTGTTCGGGAACTAGCTTTGGGAGTTGAAGAGGGACTTCTGCTACAACATGGAGACGAGGGGCCGGCCAGCCCAGAAGAACAAGTTGTGCTGAGTAGTTCCAGCCACGTACGGGGCCAGTGTTCGGGTAGGCACGTGAGTTAGAAAACTTTGTCTTTGGTTTGGTTATTTCCAAATTCATATATTTGGGTTGTTGGATCGTACCTACTCAACACCGACCACCCGTTTTGGGGAGGCTGAACCGGCACTGTTCTCTCACTATATAATTTGGTACTTTAGGAAGTTCAGTTTTGATGCATGTCGCTTGGATAGGTGTACCGAGCGTGTATACTGGGGTGCGGTTGTGCACCGAGCGTACGGTTGTTTTGTATGGGCTTCGGCCCAGCTGTGTGAGTTAGGCACGAGGCGAATACACCTGACTTTTGTTCAAAGCTTGTAGAATTTTTTTATAGTAGCGCAGGCCTGTTCACGCCAGTTGGTGGTGCGTCGTTGAGTTTCATAAGACTTTACGAGTGCTAACCGACTTACCGTATTGGTCGTCCCGTGTGTATGGGACTAGGCACGAGGCAGAGATATGTAAAGTGGCTCAAAGCCTGGTAGTGGCTTGTTATTGTAGCGCAGGCATGTTCACGCCAGTTGGTGGTGCGTCGTTGAGTTTCGTAAGAATTTACGAGTGCCCAAAGACTTGTGATAATAGCTGTATGGTTCTGCATTGGGCTGCACTCTGTTCTATTTTGGTGTAATTTGTAAAGGAGATATTTTGTGTGCCTTATTGCTTGCTGTAACCGCAGTTTTGTTCGGCATTAGCCTGGACTGTGTTCTGTTACTGCGTAATTTGCAAAGCAGATATTGTGTGTGCCTAATTGCGTGCTGCGATAGCAGTATTGTTCGGCATTGAACTGGATTGTGTTCTATTATTGTGTAGTTTATGTAAGAAGTTGCTTTTGGTATTCACAATAAAATTCTTTATGTGCATTGGTATCCTGGTGTTGCTTGCGAGTGTTGTATGTGGCTTGCCTTACACGTTCGCACGAGAGACCATCGTTACGGAGCCGGACCGCCCAAACGACCTGAAGGGGGCACACACAGTGCTGAGCCCCCGTTATTTTGCACCCAGTGGGGCTCAAAGGACAGTGCTGCTCATTCGATCAGCATTCCTTCGATTAATGAGAATGATTATTCACAAATGTGATAAGGTTCAATTGATCCAAATCAACGCCACACATTTCTATCCACAAAGTTGATTAAAATGAAACTGGATTTCAATCTTTACAAACAAAGGTCTTCGAGTACACAGACGGTAAATAATCTGTGTTATATTTCTCAAGAGACCAGCCTCGTGGTCTAGTGGTCAGAGTCTCTGACTACTAATCATGAGATCCCGGGTTCGATTCCTGGCTCTACCGTGGGAATTTTCTCTGAAGGGGGGATTCCCGCGGTGACCATGGTCTGGTTAGGTTAGTAGAATTTAGGTTTAAGGGCCCTCATGGCACTACATCCTCCTATATCACCACTCACATCATCGGTACAACGTAACTGCGCCTCATGGGCGTTCCAACTTCAGAAGTCGGTTACACTCCTGCCATGCCCAGGAGGGAGGACCACGAAGTCCACAAGGACATGTGGTGGCATTGGACCAAAAAAAAATATTTCTCAAGAAGACATATACGGGTGAATACAGCAAAAGATTACACAGTATACCAGAGACTGCCTGTACAGAAAAAAAATGAACTCCTGATGATGAGCTCCCTGAAGCTCGAAACATGTAGAGTGAAGGACGACTAACCGTAAAATAAAGGATAGTCCATAAGTGTCAACTTGTTGGTAATTATTTTGGAACAATTACAATGATGCACGGAACAATGAATGTAAAAATAATTATATTCATGTATTTTGTTTTACTATCTGTATCTGTTCTGTTTCATAGTGTTTTGACTCCTGTTTTGATTTGGTTTTTCAAGATATGCGTATGTAGAGATCTCTACACCACGCGCGCGCGCATGCATATAGCTAGCCCTTAAGTTCCCTAGACAACCTGACGATGGCCAATACAGGCCGAAACATGTAGTTGTTTCCATCATATAGTCATTAAATACACCTCAGTGATTAAGTTGTGTTTGACTACATACCTTTTCATAGTTCGAACATACGTTTCGTCATATATGACGGTCTGTCTGTCAACCCGAAACAAACAACTCGAATCTCTTTTATAAAATGTGATGTCAGAGTTTTTTTTCCGTAAATAAGTCAAAAAATAGTTTCATTAAAAGACCGACAAAAAATAACGGGTACTCACGTGTAGCCAAGTGCACGTTTATGATAATATCTCGAAAAATTGTTCTTCCAGTCATAAAAGTTTCCAACACAAGGTGCAGAGGAACTCACCACACATTCGATGTTCAATATCCTTTTTCGTAAGTCGTGCCATTTACAAGATACGTAAAAACATACGGTACAGCCACAGAGGCCACAGATGAAAAATACGGCGCATGCGCGTTACGTGCTGGATAAGTAAGCCTACAGACACACACACTCAGTATATTTAATATTTATTGCTTTTCCACGGCAACAATAGTTACGCGAACGCGCCTCAATCATAAGTTATATGTTCATTGTTTGTCTTAATAATCTCTAACTTTACATTACACAGTTTAAGATCACCAGGAACATGATGATGAAAAACATGAAAATCTTAATGCACGATCTCCTAGAAAACAAATACACACAATTCGTACTTAACTTGTTTTTACGGTGCATGTCAGACCAATTATATAGCCTACTGTCCCTCGTTAAGAGGAAAAGAAAAGCTTAGAGCATCGGTTCCCAAAACTTTATGGCCAAGGGCCACACCCGTTACTGTGGGCTAGTTAGCGGGCCGGAACTAAAATAAATGAACAGTAGATGGCAACCTAACTGCCTAAATTATTGTAAAATTTTCATACTATACACAAAACTTATAGATGTGGCCGCGGGCCACATGCGGCCCAAGGGTCGCGGGTTGGAGACCCACGGCTTAGAAATTGCTGCATTTAAAATGTTGAAACAATTAACTACATGTAATTTCACAATACTTGGTGTAAACGCTGTAGCTTGTATTTTTCTGGAATCAATAACAATACGCAGCACGCGTGGACCTTCTAGTGAACTTAGAGCTACTTATGTCCTAGTTTAGAGTCCCGAAATAATTTGTGATGACACATGTTGATAAAAATATAATATTTGTTACAGGTTAAATTTTTATAGAATATAAAACAGTGTGGTAGTGGTAAATTGTCTTTGGCTTTGGGTTTAATAACGCCAGGGAGCCAGTAAAATTGGGCTTAAATATATCTATCAATCTCGTAAAAAGTGCTAAAAGTACGAATACTTGAGGTGTAGCCGATACAGTTTGTTGTAAACTTATAGTACTTAAGGTGGACTAAAAAAAATCTTCACTCAAATAATATAAAAGGAATATGACGAAAATGATAATAACAATGATGTGGACAATATACTAACAGACACGTCGAAGTAATGTTGTCCATATGCTTAATTAAACAATACGGCGTGAAGGAGTTTGGGGGTTGGAGGTGAAGTTCCACGCATTGTTAATCCCGGCACTAGAAGCAGGTGAATGATAGCTTCATGGCCCGGTCGTTTCACCCCAGGCCGACGTAAGATTTTCCGGTACCAATTGGATACGATGTTGAGTAGGTTCGAAAGTTGGTCTAGACGCTTTGGAGAAGAAAAAAAAACCCCCCCTTTTTTTTCTTTCCGCGAAATTAACTTCTGTCCATTGGTAGTTCGAGCCGTACGTCGCTAGATCGACCGAGATATCTCGGCTATCCCGTAACACATTCAGAGGACTGGAAATCAATGGAACAAGACAGCCGGCTTTACGTGCCTTCCTGGAAATGACTGACGTAACAATTCGTGTTCCGTACTATCGAAGGCTGCGTCGCCAAGCAGCGAGGCGTGTGGTTATCTGCAGTCGTCAGTCCTGGTCACGCCAACGGCCTGTGCAACTAGTTTTGCAGTTTCCTGCGACAGAATTCGCTGCGAATTAATGAGCTCCATTACAGTTTCCAACACCACACACACACACAACAGTTAACGTATTCGTTGAACGTTTCTAGTGTAGTATAAGAGAGAGAATTGAAGCTAAAGCAATAGGTCTTTATGAAACCTTACACTTGTTAGTTTGTGTTCATGGCAACCAGAGAAAGAAAAGAAGTCGTAATAGGAAGAGAATGCTTTTCTACCCTCCAAACTAAATTACATAAACATGACTGTGATATTTTATGCCTTAAAACTCTTTGAAAATTGAAATGAATTTATGAAACTTGAGGTAAATAGTTCCGAAATTTTATGGGTCTCTGTCAGGTAGACCAACTGGTTAATGTTGTTTAGAGGAACGTCTGCTTTTAGTAAAACATAAGAAGCACGCAAATACTCTCAGTGGGCAGTGGACAGATTTTTTAATTATGCAAGAGGTCCTACAGTCATTGTACAAAAAATCTTACTGTTTAAGAGAGTATCAAGATTATTGCCCGTAAAATATATATCTTTGCTCTAGGGTCTATATATATGAGTATGGGGCAGCGACGTACATAAAACCCCCGCATACCCCTGTGGTGTTGGTGGGGTGGGGGGGGGGGCACACACGTACAGAGTAGTAACATTTCTGGGTTTATTCGGAATGGATTAAGTTTTGCCAGATGGCCTAATTCTCGATCCGAGAATAATTGCGCTAACAATTAATGGGGGAAGGGAGCCAAAGGTTGTCTACGCCACTGGTATAGGTATCGAAAAATATAAATAAAAACTTAAAATATTTTTTTCTGTGTTTCTTTAGCGATGGGGCAAACAACAAATTTATAACCTGCTTCATTTCATCAGTCGTTTCGCATGTCCTAATCTCAGGGAATCTGAGTGTTCTTAAGTAGCAAAACGGTAATTTCATAAATAAACTGGAAACCTTAAAATATTCTTTGTATTATTTCACCAGATTATTTAAAATTTACATATGTTTGCGTCTATGGATGCGCCGTTGGAAGTCTGTGCACTGCTAACGTAACTTAAACACGACCTATCTAATCCTGGGTAGAAAAAATACCACTCGCTTACGTTAAGTTTTCGAACTCGCCCAGTTTCAAATTCGTCCCCCTTTAAATATTATTACTGTTCCCAAATGGCTAACTGTTAAATTTCACTACTACCTAATAGGTTCAACAGTCAAAACATTGAATACTTTTTTTCTATTGGCTCACTTAATTAGCGCTGTTCCCTTGTTCTTACTTGTATGAATCCCTTCACACGTCGTACTGGTTTTCACTCTCTCTCTCTCTCTCTCTGTCTCTGTCCCTGTAAGCTGGTATACAAACTCGCTACAAAAATACTAATTATAAACAAATCTGTCCTATTTATCAAATGTATAGGTTTGACACCTAATAAAATATAAACTGAATAAAGTTATAAAGTTCCATAGTGCATGAGAAGAGAGTGCCGAAAGAATATTTTGGTTTGGGAGAGGAAGTAATGGAGGGTAGAAAGAAATTAAAAATGAGAGGATCAGTAATTTGTCGTCTTAATCAAATATATTAACCCTTTAATGACGAGGCGCAGATCGCTCTATTTAAAGCCCCAGTCCGTACCGCGCTGTAAACACTTTTCATCTCGGTTATAAAAACCGATCAGTTTACGTTGTACGGGACAGAAGTCGTTGTTTGTTCTGAGACAAATACAAAACACATAAATACAGTGTGGGCAGAATATAGAATTGTTGATATTAAACTGTTGGTGCATCACGTGACCGGTAAGGTTTAAAAGGTTAATTAGAATAGGGAATGAGGCAGTGGAATCATATAGCACGCGTGGGAGAGAAAAATTAGGCATTGAACATTTCAACCTGGAACCGAGTACGTAAGAGGCAGCTGCGAATATCTAAACTAGAGGATAATATTCAAATGGATATAAACGGAAAAAAATTATGAGAAATAGATTGTAATTTTCTGTATCAGAATAAGGTCCAATGACTTGCTGTTATAATCTTAAGGTTTACTAAAACGACGAGTAGTTTTGTGACTAGGTGAGTGACTATAGGTTTCCAATTGAGACTGCAATGCCTAAGAGTATCCGCAGCTCACCCGTTCGTTTTAACTGCCGTCATATTTATGTATTTCATTACTGATTTGTCCGTTCGTCAAGGTCTGTGGAAATTTGCTTGACAGTTCTCTTTGTCTCTTGAATTCGAAGTGATTTTTCTGCCACACGTTTTTTGTAGCTACATTCAGTACCAGCTGTCTACTGTATGAACTGATTTACCACTCTATCAAAAAACTGGACAGAAATATCGCTATTTAAAGTAGAGCTTAAATCAACAAAATGTATGTACTTACAGCCCGGACGACCTAGTTGTATAACGTTGTACGGCTTGTGTTCGGAAGAAACCTAGTTCCAGACTTGGCTGGGGCACTTAATTCAGGGGCCGTTCTTGGTTTTACTCTGTGCGTTCAGGTAAAAGTGACGAAAGTACCTAGACCAGGTCATGACCGTTTCTATCCAAACCGCTAATCATCTATCACCCTCTCATTAGAGAGTGCGTAGGCTTCTACACTGATAGAGTTCGTTAGTAACAAACAAAAATATAAATCACATGTTGTTTAATGTGCATTTCTTTTAGCTGTGTCGTCACTAACCTGGGCTGTCCAGACTGCCCTCTCTTGCAAGGCAACCTCCTTTATGATACCTGAAATTTGGCAAAGGTTCCGAGAAATGCCAAACCTCTGCCCTTGGGTAGAAGAGTGATTCCCGCTTCCACACTGAAGAATCTCTAAGTAGACAAATCTGTACCAAACTGCACAAAATAACCTTCCAGGTAGCAATTATCAAGCTACGGACGAGGTATCCGCTAATTTCCCACAAACTGTATAGAGTCTAATCAACGAAGTGAAAAATGAAAACGCCGCAAAGATCGCGGCCTACATTAAGGCGCTATCCTGCCATTTGCTTAGTGGGTCTAAGGAATGGAAAGATTATGTTCAGGACAGACGGCTTCCAGACACAGACAGGCAAAAATCACTTTCCGAAAGCAAATCAGAAGCGCTGGAATTGGAGAAAAGGACTTCGCTGTTATCCTACAGGAAAGTAGCATACATATTCCTCATATTGCATTATGGTAGGAAATCTTTATGGGCACTTTGTGTACAAGTGTTGTCTTACGCAACAAATATAGACACGCACAGAATGCAGACAGTGTTCTATAAAGGGCATGCTGTATGAAGCCACATAGTTAGGATTTGAGGGAATATATTCGGTGGTTATTGTCATTTCGTAATCTGTATTACGACAGATCCATAGCATTTTCCAAACGGAGCTTCGCCACAAACTGTGATGTAGTGTTTCCTCTTTAAATTTTCAGTATCCTCGTGTTTTCTTACGGTCAACCACTAGCTGATTAATTCTTCTTCTTCATTAACCCGCACTTCTATCCTTCTTTCTGTCCTTCCTTCAATAAAATGTTCCAGAAGGCAGTTCCGACACAAGAGTTGACCAATCCATTGAGCCTTCCTTCTCCTTATTGTACGTAGCAAATTCCTTTCCTCCCCGACTCTATGCCACACTTCTTCATTTTCACACGACCGGCCCAGTTTAAGAACTTACCAGATTTCTGATATATTTCCCGAAGTGTCCAATATTCAACATTGCACAAAGCTATAAAACTGATGTAGCAACTTACTAGTCTGTTCCTTAAATTTAATTCCAATTTGCCGCGAATAAAGAAGCTTTTAAATGATGAAATCCTATTTTTGCCATGACAATCCTGGATTTAATTTCACTTGCATCAGTAGTTATCATGCTACCCACAGAGTTGAAATTTGTACATTCTCCAGCTACTTTTGATCTTTCGTAATATATAGGTCTAATGGAAATGGTTGCCTTAAGATTCTCATTACTTTACTTCTTTCCTCATTCATTTACATTCCATAAATAAGTCGGTGGAATGATAACAGAAAAACAGCGACTTTACTGATTTTAACTACACTCTGTGTAACGGTGTAGGCACGCACACACGTATCACACTCTTGTATTAAGGACGTTACTTTGCAACGTGTGTCAAAATACAGTGACCATCACCCGCAGTCAGCGTTTCAGTGCAAGGCTGTGTACCTCCGAACCACAAACAAACCCCGCTGCACATACAGATCTCTAACATTCCTGATACGTAACGTCACACTTTCAACCGCATAACGACGAATAACATACGATTAGTACAAAAAGCTTTGTCCTACAATAAACAAGCCTTGATGTTGCAATACTCCTGCTCAATGTCACTGAGTTCAAAGCGCTCCAGTATTTGAATTCACAGAAAAAATTGCAAGGTCAGCAAAGTCAGCAAGGTCACAAGAGCCAACGATCTGCATTCATCATAACTTTTGAGGACCTCACGGCCATGACAGTGCAGTATGGTTGAAATTTGTCGATGTTTCGGAGCAACCTATTCCCTTAGCACTTCAACAAGGAAGCAATACGTCCCTCCGAAACGCTGGTAAATTTATAACAGGCTACATAGCGTCGTATTGCAGGCGAGTAATTTTCGTCTGTCACTGCGATCAAATAAAATCAGTTTTCCCACATACGGTATTACCATTGAGGTCTTCGTTCCTCTGAGATGTTATGCGGTGTAGGTTGGTAGTTGGTTACCGAAGTTTCGGTACACTATATCGGTCTTGTTGTAAAGGTTCTCTCGAAACGTCCGTAAATAACTACCAACTTACGCCACGTAACATCTCAGAAGAGCGAAGGCTTGAGCTACGCCGGAAAAAGAGTCGTAAATCTCTACGAAATACACATCACAAGAGACGAAGTTAGTAGTTCTGTGCTCTCCTTGCACAATCTGTTTTTTAAAGTCGCGTAGAGAAACGGCAATATATGTCTGTCCGTCTGTATGTTTCGGTGTGGAAAGGAGCAAAAAAAAAAAATTATGAAATTTTATATGAATGTTACGCATTCACAAACCGTTCAAACTCATACCCTTTATGCAAGTGCGCATAGTCCCGAAAGGCGCCTTTTTCCAACGTCATGTCCGTCCGCTGTCAGCATGTACCGGCGAAGCTTCCATTGGGTGGATTTAAGTTAACCCTTAAAACGCCGCGTTAAATCCCATCTGCCATCTGCTGGTATTATTTGGAGCTCACCATATTCTCCACGTTATCAGGGTAAGGATTAAATTTCATCCATGAAAATCAGTCGACAAAATCCAAATTTGGTTAAAATCATGCAAAAATATCGTCAACTTACACGTTTTTGTTGTAGATGGAGATATTAAATCGTAAGAAAGAGCTGTGTTAGATTCATTTGTTTCCAGAATGTTAGGATAGCCGAGGAAGTATCAAAATTGGGCCAAGTTGCCACATCGCTATATTACAGATAACGCACATTGTCTCTTTTGTTAAAATTCTCACAATCTGCAGTAACAACATGAAGAATAAGCGGAGTTACATCCCATAAGAATTCAATCTGCATTCTCGACCAAATCTTAACTTCAATTCTCATACAGGCCTATAACAATATTGTCTACGACATATATATGTGGCCTGTATATAGTGAGTGCTGATACATAAAACTGAGCAGATTTATTCCTGTAATTAAACTCATTCTGTAGAAAGGAAAGCTTGGGTCAATAGATCCGAATTCGATTTTATTTGAAGCATTGAAGACACAGATTTATGCACGTACGGATAAACTCAGAGGCATTTTACACAAATAAACACATATTTAAAAGACATTTACAATAAACGTCTTCGTTCTAAACTTCCATGCAGATATGTCGTCGTTTCTTTGTTACCAAATATAAGATTTTTCTGCACGCCGCTATGGCTAATACTGCCAATATCGTCGCTGCTGATGCTGCCGCTCAACTGCTACACTCGCTACTGCTAATAACAGCATCTTCAGTACCACTACTACTACTACTACTACTACTACCACCACCACCACCACTACTACCACTACCACCACCACCACCACCGCAACCACTACTACTACTACTACCACCACCACCGCAACCACTACTACTACTACTACCACCACCACCACCACTACTACTACCACTACCACCACAACCACCACCACCACCACCACTACTACTACTACTACCACTACCACTACTACTACCACCACCACCACCACCACCACCACTACTACTACTACTACCACTACTACTACTACTATTATTACCACCACTAATACTACTACTACCACTACCACTACTACTACTACCACCACCACTACTACTAATGGTAATACTACTTTTACTTCTACTACTACTAATACTAATGGCAATTCTACTACTACTACCACCACCATCACAACTACTACTACCACCACTACTACTACCACTACTACTACTAATACCACCACTAATACCACTACTACTACCACTACCACCACTACTACTACTAATGGTAATACTACTACTTCTACTACTACTAATACTAATGGCAATTCTACTACTACTACTACTACTACTACTACAAAAGATCATAACTGCAACAAGAACAGCAGCAGCATTAACAAGAGCAACAACACCAACAAAAAACAAATTCATACTGACAAAAGCCGAAATTTGCAGTCGGTACTTGAGACGTCCCATTCTGTAACCTGTTGGCTGTTACCCACCATCCTGGCGGATGATTTCCGATGCTTTAATCTGTTCCTCCAGGCAAATTAAAAAAAAATCTCTAATTAGGCCACGAGCACTTCCTTCTTATTCTTTCCACACAGTTATTCACTGCTCATCCTGAGCTGCTGACAGTGTGGATGGGAGCATCGCAGACACACACAATGGTACTGCAGCTACCCTACAGCAATTTAGACGTTGGCAGAACCAACTGGACAGGTGCCAGGCCTGTGCTTACTGAGGAACTGTAGAGAAGAAATACTCGTACCTACAGACACATCAGTGACCCGAGCGGAATTCGAACTCATAGACCTACTATTTGTTTTACGTTTCGTTGGACCGCCAGACCAACGTGGTTGGTGTTGCTTCCTTTTCTTCTTCCTGTTGTATAGGTGACAGGAATGTAACGGAAAGCAATGTGTGTATTACATATGCATATAAATACCTTATTGTATTACACATTTCACAAATTGATTCCTGAATTTGTCGTAATTCATGAAATATTGTTCCAGATTACGTCACCCCGACAATTAACGTTTTCATGGGCAAAATTTTCAGTCCATCATGACAGCATTTTAGGTCTCAGTACGACAGCAAGGCACTAGAAGAATATTACGCTTTTGGAATAAGTTACTTCACGTAGACGTAGTCGTTCAGAAGGAAATGAACGTTGGATTGCTGCAGATAACACAGGTCTCTGTATACTTATGGACTCTTATCAGTAAAACGCGATTTTCCTTGAAGACAAGTTTTGTGTTTTATGATATATATATATAGTTTGTTCAGGATTTATGGTTATTTCTTTTGTTATTGTTTCTTTTATAATTGTGTAAATTTTGGTAGGTTGCGTTTGTTAAAAGATTTTCAGCTGTTGGTGAGCAGTTTAACCTTTTGACGCCTAATGTCAACTATAGTGGTCGTACCGCACCGCTAGCCTCTAAAGTTGCATTTTATATATTTATTCAATAAATATAGGTACTGAATATTTTAAACATGGTATATACTCTCGGTATTTTTCTCTTCAAAATGCAGTTTGTTTCATAATTCTAACATATTTGGTTCCTGTATTATTCACATTTTATATACAGGATGTGCTAAAATTAAAAAAAATAATTCCGGCGCCAAAAGGTTAATGACAGATTTACAAGTGAATAAACGGATTTGAATATAATTTCTGTATTCGCACAGACTTCGTAATTGGCCAATAACCAACTAATACTGCTTATTTATAAACGAAGAATTGTTATTATCACAATAATGATAATAATAATTACCATCATCGTGTCATCATTGACTTTATGGAAACTGCAACTCGTGTAGCTGTTGAAAACATTCCCAGTCTTCTAGAAAATCCGAGAGGTTATTATGCTGTGCACAAGAGCCCACCAATGGACAGTGACCTAAATAGGTAAATTAAGTCCAGACATATTCTATTTGTTCAAAATAAATTTTAGTGTTTTTCACTCATCTCCATTTAGATATCCGAAGTGGTCTCCCCCTTCCAAGTATTCAAATATTATGTGTGATTTTCCATCTCTCGCGCTGCACCCACCTCATTTTCCATGACTTGTTCATCCCAACAATTATTAGTAAGTCCAATTAAACCCATTTTAAGTAGTGTACTTGTGAAAACCAATTTTCCACGACGGTACCTATATTACGTGCTTCTGGGGTGTGATATCATGAACGTCTCTAGACAGAAGTAAAAGAACCAGTATCATGAACGTCTCTAGACAGAAGTAAAAGAACCAGTAACATGAACGTCTCTAGACAGAAGTAAAAGAACCAGTATCATGAACGTCTCTAGACAGAAGTAAAAGAACCAGTAACATGAACGTCTCTAGACAGAAGTAAAAGAACCAGTAACATGAACGTCTCTAGACAGAAGTAAAAGAACCAGTAACATGAACGTCTCTAGACAGAAGTAAAAGAACCAGTAACATGAACGACTCTAGACAGAAGTGAAAGAACCAGTAACATGAACGTCTCTAGACATAAGTAAAAGAACCAGTAACATGAACGTCTCTAGACAGAATTAAAAGAACCAGTAACATGAACGACTCTAGACAGAAGTGAAAGAACCAGTAACATGAACGTCTCTAGACAGAAGTAAAAGAACCAGTAACATGAACGTCTCTAGACAGAAGTAAAAGAACCAGTATCATGAACGTCTCTAGACAGAAGTAAAAGAACCAGTAACATGAACATCTCTAGACAGAAGTAAAAGAACCAGTATCATGAACGTCTCTAGACAGAAGTAAAAGAACCAGTATCATGAACGTCTCTAGACAGAAGTAAAAGAACCAGTATCATGAACGTCTCTAGACAGA
>Ga0131853_10016913_pt1 | contig 13298 bp, 8 predicted proteins | sample TergutLab28metaG_FD_92764 | JGI IMG/M metagenome (GOLD analysis project Ga0131853, IMG submission 92764) | Labiotermes labralis P1 segment gut microbial communities from Petit-Saut dam, French Guiana - Lab288 P1 (version 2) (version 2) | ecosystem: Host-associated > Arthropoda: Insects >...
TGTGTGTGTGTATTTGTTGTACTGTGTGTGTATTTGTTGTACTGTGTATGTATTTGTTGTACTGTGTGTGTGTATTTGTTGTACTGTGTATGTATTTGTTGTACTGTGTGTGTATTTGTTGTATTGTGTGTGTATTAGTTGTATTGTGTGTGTATTAGTTTTAATGTGTGCGTGTATTTGTTGTACTGTGTGTGTATTTGTTGTACTGTGTGTGTATTTGTTGTACTGTGTGTGTATTTGTTGTACTGTGTGTTTATTTGTTTTACTGTGTGTATTTGTTGTACTGTTTGTGTATTTGTTGTACTGTGTGTGTATTTGTTGTTCTGTGTGTGTATTTGTTGCACTGTGTGTGTGTATTTGATGTACTGTGTGTGTATTTGTTGTACTGTGCGTGTATTTGTTGTACTGTGTGTGTATTTGTTGTACTTTGTGTGTATTTGTTGTACCGTATGTGTATTTTTTGTACTGTGTGTGTATGTGTTGCACTGTATGTTTATTTGTTGTACTGTGTTTACATTGATTTTTTTTGACTTTAGATTTCGGACTTCTGGCTAGAAGTCAGTATTCGTAAGTTCCGGCGACCGGCCACCTCGACACGGGTTTTTCTTGGTTTCCCTGTGCCTGAAAACAAATGCTGAGTTGGTTCTCAAATTTCCAAGTTGCCATTAAATGCTTCTCAAGTAGCCCTCCCGACATATATTTAGTAGTAACCAATTTCATATTTTGTATATATGTATAATACCCACTGCCACCGGGTGACGATCCAATTGCAGTTAATAATTATTATATTAAAGGCACAAGGAAGCCGATAACCTAGCAAGTGGCGGATTCAACTGGATTCTTCAACACTTGAGCTCAGAGTGCAAAAAACATGAAAATCTGCAAATATTTCTGAACCGTAACATGAAGAGACACAGGTGTAGCTCAGACGATACAGTAACGTTCTACGGCTTTATGACCCGAGTTTCATTGCCGGCTGGGGAAATAGTTTCTTTTCGTCGATGTATTCACTCCTCCTGTTGTAAGCCCCAACTGGGGGGTATATTGACGCGGGAGGAAGAGTACTCCTTGGTAATGTGTCCAGGCAGCAAAGCCTATCACGCGTCTCTTATCTAGTGGCGAGTGAAAAATACGTGGATTTACTTGTGTATTTCGGTTTGTGGATGAGTGGTCGTTTGGCCCATGTTTAATGAATGACAGAGACAACAACTTATTCGCTGAAGGTCAAGAGTAACGACTCTAGATTTTCAGCATATCAGAAGGTCGCGACGTTTCAGGTTTCTAGCGCGGTGTGGTTGAGTTCTTAAGGCATGCTACGCACGGTTCGTTCAGAATTACTGACGTTTCGGGAAGCCGTGTCTATCCCATCTTCAATGTTCATGAAGAATTTTTAGTCGATTTCTTGACCGTTGGAAATAGGACCCATCGAGTTTTCCGAAACGTCAATGACTAAATACCAACGAACTCAGCATAACGTCCCAGAAGAGCGAAGATCTTATTAGAGGGTTTTTATTTGTGGAATCAGTTACACAGTGCGAATAAAGAAATGCTCTCTTTAGGGCTATGCTCGGAGCACTGTATGTATCTATTGAATTGGCATAAATGGGGTAACATGTCGAGTACCGCTGAGTGTGAAACGTCTTTCAACACGAATCGCGGAGGTTTATCCAAGGATTTGCGAATGACTGAATTCGGTTTCTTTTAACCGTTACTTGCAACAGAACACGCTCTTAGGTTTTCTCCAAATAAACGAGATGGATGTGTATGGATTTTATTACTTTTTATTACAAGTTTTTACAATCAGCATTTATTTGCCAATTAAACAGGTACCGGAAGTTTTTTTGAATCTACTACCGTCTTCCGGTGCATATCTACCAAACTACAGGGTGTCACATGACAGCACACTGTCATATCAATATAAAATAGGTTTTTAAAACCAAATATCATACAGGTCATAATGTTTCCTTTCAGATGACACCAACTGTTGAAGGTGGAAGCGAATACTCCTGCACCACGGCTGGTTGTACCGTTGATCTTAACCCTGGATGTCCGGATGATCTGAGTGTCACGGATGGCGGCATCGTGGTAGCTTGTAACAGCTCTTGTTTGGCCTACAATAGGGATGATTACTGCTGCCGTGGAAGGTTCAACGATCCAAATGTGTGCAAGAGCAGCCCTTCTGCTCAACACTTCAAGAGGATTTGTCCTCGGGCTTACAGCTATGCGTATGATAGTGAAACGAGCACTTTCACTTGTCTAAGCACGGATTACAATATAATATTTGGGTAACTCGTGATAGAACACAGGTGGTTTTTGTAAAGTGTCTGCCAGTTGTGTTACTGCAGTGTGCACTGGCACAAAAGACTATCATTTTACCAACACCCACTGTGGGAACATCGAAAAGAAAATTCGCGGTAGTATAAAGGCACCTTGAAATTCGATTATGTGCTTTTTTTAAGCTATATCTGTTTATTTTGAGCTATATATCTTGTATTCCTTATTGTTTTCATTTTTCACTTAAGAGTTTTACTTCTTGTTCTCAACTGCACCCTTATGTTCAACAAGAATTCTGCTGCTTTCTGTAATTTACCTGTATTTACAAATTTAATTTTTTTTGCATCATGAGTTTTATGGTCCTCTGTTTTTTATTTTAAGAGTTTGAACATTCCTCTTCAATTGTCATACCCTTAAACACCTTTCATCACTATTAACAATCATCTTTGTTCCTCCTGTATCGGAGTTTTCCTTCATAACCGGTACATTTGCTGTAACGAATCAACAACTACTGTCTTCGAGTATGAAAATTCGAACATCGGATGACCATATATTCATAGCCTTTGTATTAAGAACACTATAAATCCATAAATATTATATCTCGCCAGTATATGTCATTAGCCAGAACTGTAACATTTGACCTTCCATTGACGAAACTCTGACACCAGATTCAGTGCGTATTTCACAAATCGAAAATGACAGATTTTACCTGTGTTGGAGTACTGAGGTAAAGGACGTAGGAATGCAATTTATAGCATAAAAGCCAAACGTCAGAACCTTACTGATCGTAGCTAGAACTGCGAAGTATAGCGAATCCTTATTTGCATGTTACAATTAATAGATGGCATTTGCGGTGCTGGTTTTCAAGACCGCAAATTGTCTTCTTGTTTGTACCGTGCATCAATGACGATTAAAACACTTCATTGTCCAACAGATGCACAAATATATAACTCGTAGATACAATTAGAATTATTATAAAATAATTAAAATTGCTCCAACATGTTTCGGATCACAAGGGATCCATCATCTTTGAGCTCTGTAAAGTGTTTGGCTAAAATTACAGTAATGGTTCTATCGCGTCCGATTATATGGACGTAGTCGGTGTTATGGAAGCATTTTTGGAAATATGCCGCCATGACTCCGACTACGTCCATATCAACGGACGCGATAGAACCATTACTGTAATTTTAGCCAAACACTGTATAGAGCTCACAGATGATGGATCACTTGTGATCCGAAACATGTTGGAGAAATTTTAAATATTTTATAATAATTCTCTTTGTATCTACGAATTGTATATTTGTGCATCTGTTGGATAATAAAGTGTTTTAATCGCAAAATATCCCTTTGATGTGATTTTGAACCTGTTATCTGAAATATATTATTTTTTTTGTAGAAAAGAGACCATTTTTAGGTTTTCCAAGAAGGAGACTCAATTTTTAAAGGGACACATTTCTCATATATCTCTTATAGGACGAAAGTGTACCGGTCCGCTTTGAAGACCCAGTCCGCACCGCGCATTAAGCAATTTCTCTCTCTGTTGTAAAAACCATTTAGTTAATGCCATATAGGGAAATATCGCATCAATTCAAAGTGTGGGAAGAATGTAGAATTGTTGAATGATAAACCGTTGGAACATAAAGTAAATGATAGGCTTCAGAAGAATATACATTAAATTGTTTATATCTAATTAAAATTGAAATTTGCCCAGCATAACTATGTGTTTTATTGAACAGGTAGTGGAATATTGCTTCGAAGAATGTACCTTGTTAGATATTTGCCGACAGTTTTTCTTCACTGTTTGTCTCACGGGATTAGCCAGTATTTACTCTGTTAATACACCTCCACAGGCCTCCATCTTTGGTTGAGATTTCTCTTCGGTTCAGATGTAATTCATATGGGAGAATATTCTTCAAACAAATGCTTTGCTACCAGGTTACTACATTGCAAGACAAATAACATTCCTCATGTCAACGTGACGCACACACACACACCATTTTTAGGAAGGGTTGTAGAATTAAACCATTCGCATTCACTTTCCGATAAATTGGTTGGTAAATAATTCATCATCATAATCAACGTCATGTAGCAGTCATGGAATTAGGCCACTTGATGACTCGTTCTGCTCACACACATCCAGAAGACTTTTCAATGTCCTCTCCTGATTTCTACTAACTTTAGATTTGTGGTGTTAATGAACCTCGGTAATTCGTTACGTAGACATTATTTTTAAAAATAAGTGAATTTATCAGGGAGCTAATCGCAACTGACTGTTACATGTTGACACCCCAACGACGATATGGCAACTACATTATCAAATTCTTCTGTCGAAAGAACCCGATTTATACGGAAAGAGCTCAAATCTGACAAATTCTCATTGCTTTGCCCAAGCCTTCAATTAGTATAAACGCGTGTCATAGAATTCTCTTTGTGTTGTGACGTAAGTTTCCCCTTCATTTACTAAATATTTGATTTGCCTCTTCTGCATGCGTGTTGCAGATTTTTCTTCTTGACCTGTTTCCAGTTTTGTCATCGACTTCTCTGCAGCTAACGGCGATTCCTTTCCTTACTTATCATCGCTTTCAAGTTTCATTAAAAAGCGAAGCTTACGAATGAGCGAGGCAAATCCATTGTACCTCAGTATTAAAAAAAATATTTCCGAACTTTTCTTCCCTGATTTTCTGACATATACAAGAAAATGTACTGTTCGTACAACGTTACAATTTTGCGCCTTCACTTAACCATTTTTGCATTCGAAACGCACCAAAACCTCTCTTTTATTGTTGTTGGCGTATATGCATCTGTCAACAATATAAAACTGTTCAGTGTTACTATGGAAACCCAAGAGTGGGTTACTTTCGCATTGTTGTCGAGCTGCAAAATATTTCGTAGTGCTGTTTAAGATAATAGGCATTAATATGAGTGTGTGTGTGTGTCTGTATTGTTGTCTTAGTTATCCAGCATACAATGCGCATGCTCCGTATTGTCATGTGTGGCACGAAGTTCGGGATAGTTTTATGGGACGTAAAATATTTGTGTTGATTTTAGTTGCAAATTTATCTGAAAGATTTCTCATTCTAAGAAGAACGGTGCTGTATATCAACATAACTTACATCAGTCATCACGTAAAGTACCCGTTACTTTTGTCAGATAGAAATAAAACTTGCATTTTCTCGGCAGATTTCTGAAAAATACTCAAACATCAAATATAATGAAAATCCGTCCAGTGGAAGAGGATTTGTTCCATGCGGACGTACGACTGACAGACATGACGAAACTAATAGTCGTTTATCGAAATTTTGCGAAGGCGCCTTAAAGGGATTTCAGTAAAATGTAAAGATCATGCATCCATTGTCAGGCTGGAAGCAATGAAAACCGTCTCATATTAACGTAACTTAATATTTGTTTACACTCTTTTCCCATAAAGACCCAATAATAATGCAGGCCTTCCATTCGATCGGTGCGTATGTGGAAATATCTGGATTACAAGTACTTCCATATCTATAGACATGGAATCAAAAATTCCCTTAGCATAGTTATGTAAAACATGCACTTTGTAACCAAGACCAATTACGTTTCTGTTTCAATGAGCCTTAATTATCATAATCGCATATTCTTTATCCTCTCGTTCCAAATCTCCAAAACTCGTATATCTGTCATATCATTTCCACCTTTGTACATAACTCATAACTAGTCTAAAAAATTATACAGATATCGAGTCGGCTGCTTCTTCTGAGATTTTAACCAAAATAAGGATATTGTTATTGGACCATACAAATTTCCGATTGTGGTTTCACACAGATGTTATCACCTATATTTGTAGCACATTTTCCGTGATTGCAACAAAACGTTTTGGGAACTAGCCGTTTCCTTCTTCAGGTGAATTATAATTAATCTCACATCAAAATAAATTTGCTTTTTGGTTATCAATTGGTTTTGAGGTTAGTGGCACATCACTTGAATAAGAAAGCAGATAGTTAGCAAAACGTTGCGTTACGCTTATATTTTATGATAATGGAAGAAGAATAAGCTTAAAATATTTCTTTATGTTCTTCTGTTTATTATTCCTGTAGACTTAAATATATACCACTCAGTACATACGTAATATTAAACGCTGTATTAAACGTTAGCAGAAGAAACCCACCCTCCGCCCATTGCTGGAAAATATTTGTACTTCGGAATTTAACAGTGACATTCACGGCTGATCCAAAGCACCGAAGGTGGTTGTAATTTCTCTGGTACCTGGGCAAAATCATCCCTTTGTATCAATCAATCGCTAACAATCCAGTCCACACAAACACAAGACGTAAATTTTTGTACATTCAGTTTATTACTTCCTACTGCACTTTTCGGTTATGCGTTTTGGCCATCATTGGGTAGAAAAAACGAATACAAAAGAAATGTATCAACGGCACGGATCATGGAGAGCGAAACTAAGCCGTTAAGGAATATCAAATTACTTGTGATTACGCTGAAGTCAAATATTGGCGATGGATCGCAGATATGTGGTATGCGTGTTGCTGTGAACTGGTTTGGGCCAAGCGAACTACAGATGGGGAGGGATGAGTGTATTGGTAACCGTGATAAACCCGAGCGCTGTGCTGCTGTTGGAAGTCACGTTAACTACGAGATGTAACTCGGGCAGCCTTAGATGGCACTAGGCTCGACAACCTGCCATGTTGCAACCTTATTTTGTTACTTTTGTCCTGTGTGTAACAGCTTAACTGAAGGTGATTTATAGTGATGTGCTAATTTATTACGTTGTTAGTGATAGCGTTGGAGCATACCAAGTTTCGTGTGCTGTACATGCGTCATGTCTGCTTCTTTGAAAAGTGAAGTTCACCAGAAAGCAATTACAGAACTTCATGGCCACACGGGCCATGACAATTTCCAGGCAGTCTTTCTGACTTTAGCTTAGAGTTTTGCTTATGAACATTCGTAACGTAGAATGCAACCGAAAAGAAATATCTACAAATTCTCAGTTGTTACAATGTAAGGAATCAAATACATATGCATCGTTAGAATGTTAAAATACGTTAAATCCTACATGTTTGGAAGCTTAAAGTTTCATCATCAGGGCCCGAAACAATTAGGAGTTGACGTATTAAATCATTATTGTGATTCTAACGAAGGGTGTGTATTTGTTGGTTTACATCGTGACAAATGGAAAGTTATGCACGGAATGGAAAATGTAAGAAAAAAGTGCCAGTTTTCATGTGCATGCATCCAAGGAACTGTATATAGAAAATGCGGATTTGTTGTGGGTACAGCTGAGTTCTCTTCGTGGTAGTGGGGCTAATGACTTCCATTATTATGTAATGCTAACTTGTTGCTTAATATTGCTGATAACTTTGATGACAGTGATAGAAATGATGATGTTCTGATCATAATTCTAAAAATACTACCCATAGTATAGCTGTTAGACTGTAATAATTTACTTGTCAGTGCGGTACGGTATGTATGTGTTTTGTTACTTGCGTCAGCATCGCTCTGTTGCCAGTCATTTCTATAAGCTGTGCCTTGTTAATGGTAACACGCGCTGTTTGTTAGGTGACAGACTACTGGTTTAGGCTCAGGTCATTTTGAGATGTGGGAATGGGGTGCCAGCTAGTCAGGTAGGTAACACAGAAAACGTAAATGCGTTATCCATTGAGTGAATTCTACTGTTAAGAGTATAAACCATTTACTTCCCGATCCCATGTCAAGGAACCAGAAACCGTTATAATCTTGGCCTATGGTGTTTATCCTATTCGACGCCACGATTAATAGACATTCCTGTTTCTTGGGGCCGAACAATTCCCACCCAATTTTTTGGTGCCGCCACACTGGGACACCATTATATTCCCTATATACACGGGGTAGACGTGTAGTGCACTGAAATGCCGAAGAGGGCTGCAGATAAAAGTGTAGATTTGGAGTGAATTAAAGAAGTATATTTTTACTATCTCATTAAATTTATGAAAATAAAATTCTATTTTCACACAGTAAATCATTAATACTGTAATTTTTATGGCATGTAAAATTACAAGCCTTCCTGTGACTACGTGGGCCGATAAGGTACAGGATGTTCTAGAAACACTTGGCAGCGTTGTGTTGCATTGACGGGAAGCGGCCGGGTACAAGGCGTGACAATATTGTCGGAATTTATAACGTCATTATACCGTAAAATGACGGAAAAATACATCTCAAGGAATAGAAATATAACCTGTTAAAGAGGTAATTAAGAAATGACTGCTCTAGACCCATTGATGGGAAGAAACTCTTGTACCCTCGACTCCTATAGGAAGCGAACCCCATTTTCGCGGTCATTCAGCCTTCTCCTGTTCAATACGGTAACTGCAGTACCCTGGTTATGACGGAAAGCTCTGTAAGTACCGTAGCCAGCCAGTAGCTACATCTCTCATCACAAAAGATGGCGCTGCTGCCCCTGTGCCGTCCCTCCCCAAATTCGATGTAAAACAATCAGCGCAGTGAAAAAAAGCCAATTTACAAACTAACAAGCATATGTGGATCTGAGGGAAGGTGTCAGTGGATGATGGAGCCTTACTGCGTTCGACGTGAGAAATGATGACACACTGATTGGATGATGCTGGGGGAGTGTGGAAGTCGTAAGCTGAGAGATTGAATAACCCCCTGGGTGCACTCAGTTTCTCTTTTCTGCCTGCTACAGACGACTTTATCTCATCCAACAATATATGAGAGACAATTTTTATTGAAAAAAAGGTGATTTAGACGCTTGTAGTATTGATACATATATTGTGCAAAGAAGGTTATGTGTACATATGTGAATATGTTAAACGATGTTTTATATGTGTGTATTTATTGATTCATTTATTGCATGCTCCATTACTTGGAGTAATACGACATGTCTTTTAAGTTTGTATGTGTTTATATAAGTATGTATTTATGTATTTATTTATTTATTGCCTGCTCCATTACTTGTAGTGATACTACATGTCTTATAAGTAAGTAAGTAAGTTAGTAAGTAAGTATGTATGTATGTATGTATGTATGTATGTATGTGAGTATATATGTATGTATGTATGCATTATGTATGAATGTGTGTATGTATGTGTGTGTACGTATGTATTTATATATACAAGTTTGTATTAAGTGGTACCTAATTAAAATGAATTAAAAATTCACGGTGCAAAAATTAAGAATGCAAGGATATATATCTCCATTCCCTCACATTTATTCATGGTATTGCCGTTAATTAAGCACACAGCTAACTTTATATTTTCCAACCGTGTGTTTGTGAACTATCTGTACAGCGATATATTTGTACCTCAGTTTTGACAGTTACAACCAAAGTTTCGACATACAGCATCTCAATTTGACGGTATTAATAATCAGAGTAAGTCAGTCAGTATATTGACAATGCTACGCATTGAATGTCTGAAGAGTGTGAGATCAATTCCCAGCACAGCCAAACGACCATGTCCAGATATGTCATTGTGCCGCTCAGCCTGCAATATAGCAGGGCCTGTCGCTGCACCAACAAGACCAGTCACTGAATTTGGTAGATATTTCGTCATTAATTGAATCACGAATCAAGTGTCGTAACTTCGAATTTCACCCTGAATTTGGAAGTGTCGTGTCCCGATGTATTGTTGGTAACCGCCTGCCAGAATACAGGATGTCAAACCAAGGACAACCATGGAAACCTCTGATGTTGTTCCTTCTACGTCAGAGGGTTGGAATTTATTAAGGAGAACCGTGACATATCTGCTTGCATAATACGGGCTATCTAAAGTGACTGGAGAGAAGTGAGCGATTTCGCGTGAGGCCTCTTTATATTAATTTTTATTCAATGTATTCCAATTATTTTATCCTTACTATTATATCAAGCCCTTTTATATTAATATATATTCCTTTATGTTAATTATATTTTTGTTTATTAATTATATAAATATCTATGAAATATACATGTTATATTAATATTATCCCCTACGATCGACATTGAATATTTTGAATTACAAAGAAATAATTTAGGCAGCGTATATGTATGGTTATATTTTATTATGTTCTTTCGGTGTCTACGTTATTATTGTACTATGGAAACCATTAATTTTTCTTTTGTGTAGTCCTTTTCATTTCTCAAAGTATAGGACACTTGTTTAATCCGCCGTATTTCTGTCCTGTCCATTTCCGTTATTATTACTTTTTGCGCCCAGTTGTGACGTCATCGTGTACGACAATTCGAAGTATGGGATTCAAAAATAATTTAATCGATAACTGTATAAGTATGACTCACAAAATGGAGAAGGACGCAAAACAAAGCCACAGAATTTTATAACGAATTGTAATCGGTGTGTATGTGTAGGACTGAACACACGGACCGCGGGATTAAAGCAGAGGTAGCGTGTGGCTTCCGTTTTATTCAGTAATGGCAATATATATATATATATTAGATGGTCTGGTAAATAAAACATGATATGAGACCAGGTTCAACGGTGGAATTGTAACATGTACTGTTTATAATATTGTAACCGAAGTTATTTTAGTACATGTACCTTTCACCTTATATTATATTGTAATATGACGAACATGTGCACAATTATTTCACAAATTGTCACATTTCTACATGTTTCGACACTATCGTGTCATCCTCAGGGAGCTTGTAATCAATACTTTGCCAAGTTACGTATGTATTGTAAATGCAGCTTTTGGTAATATTACATATTTGGTTAAAATAAATGGCTGCATTACTTTTCAGCAACTATAGCTTGGTGTTTGTATAGTTGTTGCAGATTTTTGCCTGTTGGTCCTCTATTATTTTAATACATGTTCCGTGCATCTCAGTGGTTAAGGTGCTGTGCTACAAATCGGAAGGTCGCTGGTTCTATCCCAGGTGGTGTCAGTGGATTTTTCATTGATATATAATACTTCCGATCGCACTATGACTCTGGTGTCGACTCAGCCTCTAACAGAAATGAGTACCAGGTGTATTTCCTGGGGGTAAAGTCGGCCGGTGCGTAAGGCTGACAACCTACTACTATCCTGTACCGCTGTCACGAAATCTGGAAACCTTAACTTCCTGGAACCGTCTGGGCCTCTCCAGGCCTGTAACGGGATTGCTATACCTTTACCGTGCATCTATTATTATTTTGTAATCTGACCAACAAATGCACAGTTATTTCACAAATTATCACACTCCTGCATGTTTCGACACTATCATGTCACCCTCAGGGAGCTTGTAATCAATGCCTTGCAAAGTTAAATAGGTATTTCAAATACAGCTGTTGGTATTGTTAGTCATAATACAAAATAAATTAAAATTATTGTTTGGCCAAAATTACCAAATACATTATTCATGTACGGAATGTGGCGTGTTATCATACGTTATATACACTTCCATTTGTCACGAAAACAAATGTAACTGATTAATGAAATGACATTTTTGAATAACATATAACACACACTTTTGCCGACCTTGTATATCTCATGTATATATATATATACACATAAGCACCAGGAGTAGCGACATTGCCTCTCAGACTGCTACCAACCAAGATGGCCGTTACTCTATTTTTTGTGTTTTTGACAGTTGCCGGACTGGCAGCTGGACGTAACTTTAACCTGCAAAATAACCTGGGATACACGGTATGGGTTGGAATCCTGGGAAACGCCGGTTTGGGACAACCGAACAATGGAGGTTTTGCTCTGAACCCCGGAGAGCGTGTAAGTAAATGGCAGGAGAGTTGCGGGTGTAGAACTTGGTCTGCCAAAGTGAAGAAATTACACTTAAGCTACTGGGAAAATGAAAATATCACTATACACTGCCGAAATTTATAATAACATTTATTTTTTTCCGAAATTTGTCGTCCTTTACTCCAACACAACCAAGCGTAGATACTAGATTGTAGGAAGGAAAGTTAGTAAAGGCCGCACAGCAATTATATATATATATATGTTTTTTATATTAATATCAGAATAAATAAACTTTGTTGATTGTTTAAATTTTAACATTCTAATATACTAGTAGAAGTAAGATATGAACTGGGAAATATACATTCCTTTCAAATACAAGATTTTGTATCGCTAATTTATCACAGTGCTTAAGAAATAAAACAATGACACGTTCTGCCCTCTACTTATTGTATTGTCATAATTTAAATATCGTAATCTTGTAAATATTATAATTATATTTTAAATTTTTAAAAGCTCTCTCCAACATTTCACTGGCTTCAAGAATAAAGGACGGCAAGTCAATCACTCAAACATTTTTTACTTAATATGAAATTATTTAAACGAATTTATGCATATAAATACTGTGAAAATAATGCCAGGATTTTTTCATTAAAATATATACCCGAGGATAACTGAAATATATTGAAGATAATAAAAGTAATTAAAAGGGACAAAATTGGCTATAATTGCAAAACAGCGGGCTTCTTTCAATATTAGGTAGTTTTACAGCTGAGCTATGATTCGATTTAAGGCGCAGAAATTTGTCTTAGAACATTCTGAGGGAATATTTTGAACTAAGAAGACCAAAGAAACAGGAGAAGGGAGAAGAGTGCATAATGAGGATATTAACAATTATTACTCTTAATCGTTATGGAGTGGCAGTGGGCTATGTTGCCGACATTTCGTTGAAGCATTCTGTATTAATCTTTGGTTTGACTGAGAAGGGACAAAATGTACTGAAGTTAAAAAAGCAAATGATGTAGAAGAGGGATAGAAAAATATATCGTTCTGTTGGCGAACATGTAATCGCGGTAAATTTAGCACTTTTAAGGATAGACAGATTTTCTGAAACGTCACAACTTATGGCGACGCTTTGCGAATACCCATAACGTCCATCAGCTTGAATAAGGTAAAATGGTGAAGGCGCGAAATAAGTTATTGTGCTGCAGCTGATGTGGAAAAAGTCCTGGAGGTGAAATGAATTCAAATGATATGTGTAGGTCATGTATCATGCAATGTGTGACGTGAGAATGGCTTAAGATATTTAAACCGGGACATGGGCGTAGATTGCGGATACTATTAAATGTAATATAACAGAGTGAAGGAGTGAA
>Ga0131853_10016915_pt1 | contig 13297 bp, 10 predicted proteins | sample TergutLab28metaG_FD_92764 | JGI IMG/M metagenome (GOLD analysis project Ga0131853, IMG submission 92764) | Labiotermes labralis P1 segment gut microbial communities from Petit-Saut dam, French Guiana - Lab288 P1 (version 2) (version 2) | ecosystem: Host-associated > Arthropoda: Insects >...
CTCGTTGCGCTGACCACGTAACACCCCTCTATCCGCAAAAGTTGGCACTAACTTCGCCGACCGGCGGCGGCCGCTCTGTCGGTATAGTTCGCGTGCGGACTAAGGCCACGGAGTTTAGTTTTTACACCCTTCTACTTCTGTGGTCCAGATTTCTGCCTTTTATACAGACTGGTATGGTCGCTCGAACTCGCCTCTGTTACGTTATATGTACAGTACATTGCCTTGTTTTGTTAAACGGACTTAGTTCGTCGGTGGGTACTCCGATGCAATTGGGCGCAATGTTGTAAGTGAAACACTAAGACGGAAATGGTTCCATGCCCTTGGACTTGTAATAATCTAATCAGTGCGCTGCTACGAGAAAGATAATACAAGTGAAAAGGGAAGGAAGGAACGAACGAACGCATTTGGGTGAAGAAATAGTACGGCATTCCAGTTAAGTTACTGGTTTAGCCTAGTGGGTGTAGGGATCTAACCACGATTCAGAAATGTTGCCCAAAACGCACAGCACTCAGTCCACCCCCCAAGTGCTAATGATTTATTATAGAGATTTATGATGGCCCTCACAGAACATAAGCACTGCTGACCGGTGTTGATTGTTCGGCTACATTGTGTTGTTCCGTGATAGTATCCGATAGTAGCTGTAAATTATGCATGATAGCTGTCAGTCTGTTGTTGCAGGCGCCACTTTACGGTTGCGTTTCCACTGCTCTCATTGCAGCTACGTCATGCGTATTTTAACGGGACGCATCTCATCGCAAAGTGTAGACGTGGTCTCCATTCACCTAGTCTAAATACGCGTGAAGTGTAAATCATTTGTGTCATGTTGCCTCTCTTTAGTTGCAAATGGACCTTTTCAAGTAGTGCGTACACCGTGGGGAAGGAAAGAACAGCTTGCATTCACCAGCCACTGAACGGAAGTAAAGAGTGTGCAGCCTTCATGAGTGTGATGGGGGCGGGGGCGAGGCGGAGGCCGTTTTTATTTGACGACGGCGTCGTCGATTGCCTAGGAGTATATGGCGTCGATGATAAACGAATGAAATATTAGTGCACAGCATTGGTGGAATTATGCTGGTTGGAGAAAGTGGGAGTGTTGAGAGAAAAACCTGTCCATTTCCTGCTCTTTCTCCTCGAATCCCACATTGACTGACCTCCACGGTGAGAGATCGGCAGCTACCTTCCTTAGCTACGGCATATTGTCCTGCCGTCCTTACATTTCATGTTTTTTCTCTTCCGTATCTGTAGTTTTCAGTCATTCGCCATTTTACAAACATAGAAGCTCCTATTAAGTTTTGCGTTCATAATCTTTATCTCTACCGTTTTATGTTAATAATTTATATTCGTTAATGTATGTTATGATACACAGCCTTGTATCTTCGTGACTTCTCATAAATGATAAAATTGTAGACAGTCAGGGGTTGTTATTCCCCAGTACAGTGTGCCTGTTCATGTAAATGGTAAGTCCAGTGCCGGGAACAAGTTAGAGGCTGCGGTACGTATTTTAACCAAGAGGGTGGAAGTCAAAAGTCGTGTGACCCAGTTCGGTGGATTATCGGACTTGAAAAATGGGTACAGAGATATGTGAACCAAATATTTATGTGCAAGAAGAAGAAGAAGAAGAAGAAGAAGAAGAAGAAGAAGAAGAAGAAGAAGAAGAAGAAGAAGAGAAAGAGGAGCAAGAGCATGAAGAAGAGAGAGATGATGATGATGATGATGATCATTTATAGAACTTTGAGCTCAAACATGTCAAGGGAACTAGCCCATGATTGTAAGGACGAAAAGAATGAAGTTGTATTGACTGTGATGCAGAATAACCAGTTGTCGGAGAGTGCGTAGTGCGTACTGGTCTGCTGCAGTGGCAGGAAGCGTTGCGCGTTATGCCTGAAAGAACTGTAGTAATACTACTACTACTAGTAGTAGTAGTAGTAGTGTGGTAGTGGTAGCAGTGGTAGTACTAGTAGTAGTGGTAGTGGTAGTAGTAGTAGTAGTAGTAGTAGTGGCAGTAGTAGTGGTAGTAGTAGTAGGAGGAGGAGGAGTGGAAATAGTGCTGGTGGTAGTAAAATTAAAGTAATTCCATTACAGGCCTGGACAGAACCTGAGGGTTACAGGAGGTTGAGGCTCCCAGATTTCAGGACAATCGGCACATGAAAGTGGTAAGGTGCGCACCGGCCGCCTTTGCCACCAGGAAATATTCCCGGTTCTGTTAGAGGCTGAGTCGACCACAGGGCCATAGTGCGGCCGGAGAGATTATGTCGGGAATCGAACCCGCGACTTTCCTGCTTGTAGCGCAGTGTCTCAACCAGCTGCGCCACCGCGTGCCACCGCTGGTAGTAGTAGTGGAAATCATTCTGGTGGTGGCAGTAGTTTAACGTAAATGTGTTATAGAAGCGGAAGTTCCACATGATAGTAGGTAGGGTTTTAGTGCGGCATTTCATTCGTATGTTTGAATGAATGGGGTTTTACTTTTATCTCTTCACTAGTGAAAGTACTTAGTGGTTAGATTAACACACATCCTGTCGCGCGTTATATGTGACAACAGTGCGTTTGCATTCACACAGTTTCTGTGACGTCAGCACCGGAAGGAAACGACTCTTCCTGGGACCCGGAGTGTCAGTTTCCGCCTTTTTTTGCTGTTCGGACAATGTTGCCACGTATTTGCGTGTAGTGAAACGTGACTAAATTGATAGCAATTACACGCAGTGTTATAGCGTGGCAGATTATTCACGATAAAGGCATATTTTAGACAAACGATGCACGCATTGCTGCGGTGCGTCGTTTCACGCGTTTTGGTGTTGACGCTCAGTTTCAGTGCGTCTTCCTCGTAAGGACGGCATTGCCCCATCCCCTGACGAAGGCACAAATCCCTCCCCTGCTTCCATTTAACCTCCTTCATCTGTGTCCAAGGAGTGAGCCTGAGCCTGGGAAGCCTTGTGCTTTACGTAACCATGCTTTCAAACCCAGCAGACAGGTGAAATGCCAATTTTCGAAACTTTTAGACCGTATTGGGGACAATGGCGGTATGAATGCTGGTTAGTTGCTGACAAATGTCGGTTACTTACTACAGTGCAAGAGACATGGCGTCTTCCCTGCGTCCAGTGCACTGCCAGGTTGCAGTTCTGACGGCTTTGATTGTGAACATCGCTGTCCTCTGGGATGGGACGGCGGGAAAATTGTCAACTTTTCGGAGGAACATGTCCCCCCCACCACCACCACCACCACCACCACCGCCGCCGCCGCCGCCACCACCACCACCACCACCTTCAAGGTGTGGAGGCAGCATACTTTTGCGAGACTTAGATAAATTTATACCAGAACACACGGCATCGCGTCCCACCATTCTTGAGCTTCCTTCGCATTAAACACTATGTAAACTGTGGCGTCTGGGATACCGTAGTCGGTGTGGTAACTTGGCTACGGGCTGTCCGTCAGAGGAATCGTGTTTCGACTCCCTACAGGGGCTATAGGTGACTTCTTCACAGCGCCAAAACGGGCTGTGGGGCCCATGGGACACCTTACTCATCGGGTACCGGGGTTACTGATACTGTACCTAGTGTTGAGGTTAAGAATAGGTGGAGCTATACCTCAGCTGTCACGTGTCCTTTCATGGCGTACACAGGAACAACTTTAACTTTCTGAAACCAGGTTTGTCCAAACCGCGGCCCTTCTGGTTTTGTCATGGTTGCCCGTGACTACATTTGTGAATTATATATATATATATATATATATATACTGCAAAAATCACACAGTAATGAAGGTCGTTAGGTATACCACTTACTGTGATTTTTAAATTCGAGGCCCACGAAGCAGTCCGTAATCGGGTGTAGCCCCCTGATAAAACATGTTGCGCGCCCCAACTTCAGCCTAAATTATGCTGTCGAAACTGTCTCTGAATCAGTCAGTGAGCGTCCGTTCGTTGTGTTGGATTTATTTCGTGTATGTATTGAGGTGTGATGTTCAAATGTAACTGCATAATTTTTTAGCGATTTTTAATGTTAAAATATTGCGTATTATATAGGTGACCTTTGATAGGCAACGGGTAGTATTACAACGATCGACAAATGCCCGCAGTTAAATACATAGAAATTTCTAATTGCGCTTTGGATTTTTCGGTTACAAAATTAACATCAGTCAAAGGAAAAAAGTTCGAATCAGAGTAATTTTTTCGCTTTCACCCCGCAGCAGTATTTTGTTCGGGAGCGAAAGTTACATAAAATGACTATGGATATGGGTCTATAATGTTACTGGGAACCAGGAAATGACTGTAATGACCAGGTTGATGCCCTCTTTCAGATAAGGTTACCTAGCTGTTAGAAAGATAAAGAATATGTCTGTCAACCTACCTTACCTACCTTGCTTTAAATACCTTGTTAACCTTACGTTTTACATTCCTTGAAAATGGTATGCAGCTTCTGGCAGCTCGATGAACAGTTGAGCCACGAGGCGGATTGGGATTCCGTTCCTGGTTGTAGTAACAGATAAACGTCTCGTAACTTCGTTTGTACTGACAGAAGATAAACGGACGACTTGCTAAATTTATATTGCAGCGTCTTTCAGCGAGAAGAAATACCATTCTATTTTCTTCTTGTTCGAACTTATTAATATTTAATAATAATAATAATAATAATAATAGAACAATATATTATTCTAAACAGAATATCTAATCGAAATTGAATTTTTGATACGAGAAATTACGGGAAAGTTATCGACTGTTCCTTTTCCTTGTGTTCCTCAGTGTGTACTGTATATACCTCATGTTAGCAAATAATTTTAAGTTCATTGCAGTGCATGAGCATTTTTTTGGGCGCGTTCGCATGGGAAAAACGGCTGTTTTCTTCGCCTTTCTGCATGGAGAAACTCGGCTTCCGCTGAACGGATTTACGTAAAAGTGTGTCTGGCTAGAAAAATTCAAGTGTGATTAAAACCAGGCAGAAATAACAGGCTGTTTACATGAACACATACATTCGTTTGTGATATCTCGCCCTCAGAGTTTCGTAATATCCTGGCTTTGATATGGAGTGAGCACACCATCCAGCCTTGAGGCGGGGGAATCACCCCTTGACGGTATTGTGTTTTCTAGAAGTAAGCTACATTTTTGTTGGAAAAGTTGTGAACTCGGATAACTTGTTGCCATTTTTGTATCATTGTAAAAGATGGACTTACAATGAAAAACTACTTGTCTGTGAGTTTGCATTCTTTATGTAGCCCTGCAAATAAATAGAGATAGTAGCATTTGTGCCTTTTCAAATGGCTTCCGGTAGTAGGAAATAAATAAATAAATAAATAAATAAACGTTTAAACGATTCGACCTTTGTACAGACGTTAAAGAGGGATGCTCAGTTCTGTATGGTTTGTTCTTCCGTGCATACAGCTCAGTAATTTGCTTCCCTATTTAGTAAATTTTCCATTAAGTAAAAGTGTCGTGAACATGCTACCTGTTCGTAATTTAATGGCACTTCTTTAGGGACGGTTTATTAATTTGGTCATCAAATAAAGAAGGATACGGCAGCTAATAATTGACGCTTGAAGAGCAACTGCATAAACTGAGCCCCCACTAACACTGCTAACCAGATGTATAATAGAAGAAGGGGAAGCCATAAGTAAGCCGATCGGTTTGCGAATGTTTCTCTTCCCTTCACCTCACACCAACCACCATCACTCCCTCGCACCCCTATACACTCGCATCCCTCGTCTCTTACCCGCCGGATTGCACATAGTCCGGTTAAAGCTAACGGACGTACACAGCTGTGTCAGTTGCTACGGAGAGAACTCATACACAAGCTTCAGATATATTTCACTGTTTCAATATCCCTTGACAACTATAAGGGTAGCTTAGCCTTCCTGCCACAAAATGTAGGATGGCGCAGCAGTCGCTTGACGCTAGAAGCAGCCTGTTGATCGAACTGTACGGTGAAGTGTATTCGCGTTAATTGGCTGTTTGTGTTTTCCTCGCACATTCATACATTGTCTGTTTCCGGAGCCCCTGCGCTTCGTGTCTCACAAAGCTGGCTGTTATCATCAGTGGAATTTAACGTGTCATCGGTGACAAGTTTGGGCTAATCATCGAGTTCCAAATGACTTTTGCGCCACCCTTCAACAAGGACTGATGTGGCGGTGACACTGGACGTATGGAGCTGCGGGTTCGGGTCTCTGCCAGGACACCGTTTATCTCTAAAGAGGCTTGTCTAGTGATTTCTCAGTCCCTGCAGGCCGTTGTCGGCAAGTTACCCCTACCGAGCCACAGACTTTGCCTTCTGAATTCTCCCCACCTCAACTGTCATCTTACCGTTTGGCGTTGTGTAGCCAGAGAACAATAGCATCGCACAATAAACCACAAAAGAAAAACAGGGATCCTGAGATTTTGGTTGCCGGGTTAGCTCAGTCGGTGTAGTGACTGGAGTACTGGCCCTAGGAATCGTTTCGATTTCCTGTATAAGCAAGAGGTATCTTCCTCAGAATATCTGCGCCCTATGAGGCCCTGCAGCCGGACTTTCAGTGCGTTACGAATGCGTGGAGTTGTACTGCCCCTTCCCCGCACGCTTTCATGACGGTGTGCTGAAGTAAAAATTATCCCTGGCTGAAGGGTAGATTACTGGAACGACAGACATTTGTACCACTTTACAAAGATACATCGGACACTTCGCGTACTTTGTAGTGATCGTGGCTTGGAAGGAATGCCTTCAGAACGGGTAGTAGCAATTCGTCATCCGCCACGAAATCTAGCGCATGTGCATTTATCGCATTCCTGGCAGAGATCATCAACTTGTCTGCGGACAGAACTTGGTATGTGAGGTTCTCACGGCGGTGACTGTGAAAGACGGCCGTCGAATGGAATGTGACGCCGCGTCGCTTCGCAGATAGGTACCGTTTTGAAGTAGCATGTTTTGTAAATACTCAGGTCACCTTTCCTTCCCTGATGATGGAAGCAGCACGTTCTTCCGAAACGTTGATGCATGGCGTCATAGCCCACAAGAAAGCAGTCAAAACAGGGATTATTTTATTAGACGTAATTAACCGACCGACCTTGGCGATAGAATATTGTTTTACAGATACTCTGATTAAAGCAAAGTAAATTTCACACTTCTAACGTGCCACGAAGGCACAGAGGAGGAGTAGAGGTGTCGCACTACTCATCTTAACATCGGCTGCAGACGGGGTTGGCTGTCAGCGCCACGCCTCGGCCACTTTACCCCTTGGGAGGATCCTCGGTACCCTTTGTAGTGGAGGCTGGGTGGTCCTCTTGGCCGGTGTAGACGGATATGGAAGAGAGTAAAATCTCTACCCCAACGAGTTGGAACCTAATAGCGAATCTTGATCTGGAAGTCAGGTCTAGCGGAAGGGTTTGCGCCGTTCCGCTAGACCTGACCTCTGGATCAGAATTCAGCACTGTTCGAACTATTAAAATTAGGAGCTGGTAGGTACGTCAAAACACAGTTGTCTTTGTATCCTATTTATTAGGCTGACGACATGTTTCGGCCACTGTGGGCCATCCTCAGGTCACAAAAATGTATAATGGGGAAAATTATACAGTATAAGATCATTAGTCGAGCTAGTGGCAAGTCACTGTACCGACTAAGATGCTAGAGGTCTGTACACCCAGCCAAATATTTATTCAGTGAATATTCTACAACGCGTTTTCTTGGAGCGGACTTCAGTGCGTTGTGATTGTTCAAAAAACACTCTTTCGAAAGAGAACGTTGTTAACTTACACACGGCCATATCAGCGTGAATGTGGACACATTGGACATTTTGTTGTCTTAGACCTCATGACCTATATATTGTAGTTGTCATAATATGACTTATATGCACCTTGTACTGCAATGACAAAGGGCACGCGGTGGCGCAGTTGGTTGAGGCACTGCGCTACAAGCCGGAATGTCGCGGGTTCGATTCCCGATGGGGTTATGGGAATTTTTGCATTGACATAGTCCTTCCGGTCGCACTCTGACCCTGGGGTCGACTTAGCCTCTAACAGAAATGAGTACCAGGAATATTTCCTGGGGGTGAATGTGGACGGTGCATAGGGCTGTCAACTTTACCACCTTCATGTGTGGATTGTCTTGAAATCTGGGAGCCTTAGCCTCCTGGAACCCTCAGGGCCTGTCCAGGCCTGTAATGGGATTGCTTTACCTTTACCTTGTACTACAGTGACAAAGAGGGTTTGAGAAGAGAGGTACATCTGACTTTAGGACGTACCGAGTTTGTGTTACGGTTTGTGGGCAAGCTATCCTCTCTTGAGATCTTCATAGTTTTGCAACTGTTAAATTTTGAAATAATACATTGGAACAGGCTTAGATCCCACATGCTTCCCGATTCGTTATTCACACATATCCTGCCCTGTTATTTCCCTGTGCTGTTGGCCAGCTGGACTGTTTATGCAAGTTTCGAAAGGATGTCACCGATGAAACAAAGTGCTCTGTATGCTACATTGCTTTCCAGTCTTTCCTTAATCGTGAATAGCAACTGTTCTGCGTAATTTCAATTATACAAAACTTCTCGGTATACTTGCCTGTTTGTGTACAGTATATGTGTATTTGCTGCACAAATGAACATGTACAGACAATTGTTTCGCGTGCTGTAGAAACTACTGCTCTTATGCATATGACAGTAATTATGTATACCCTGTAGTGAAACAGCAAACTGATGTTCATGGGTTAGCAAAAGCGACATGCTTGCATATAATTAGGCATGTCATTTACGCAAGATATGACTTTGGTCCCGAATACAGACGTGAATTTAGACTTGACACTGTACATCTCCCGTGCAGTAGATGTACAATAAATACGTTTCATAACCAACAGTCTGCACAACAAGATTCACTTGTCTGCATGTATAGGAGACATCGCCAAAATGTTTCAGCTGTTTCTAATAACCATCTTCATGTATACTTTGTATATCATTGCTCTCTGAAGATGGCTTTAAAAAACAGGCGAAACATTTTGGCGTAGTCTCCAGTATATGTGGATAAGCTACATATGTTTTGCAGTTTGTTGGTTATAAAACTTGTTTATGATTTTAGACCCCTTCATTAGCAGAAGGTGCAGGGTTCCACAAATTTTACACAAAATGTAGAAAGCGCGTCAGAATTCTAGGCGCGAGAAGGATACTGTCAAGCCAGTTCCGTACAAAGGACCCACAAATATTAGGTGCCACCGTATGAAATGTAATCGCCTAGGCGACTGAGTGCCCGTGGTTTGTGCAGGTGAATGATAAGGTTTACTCTATTTCGTTTAACGACTCCCCCCCCCCCCCCCTTTCGGCCCCCCTTGATTACGAAAAGGAATCGCCCAGGGGCATGAGGGGCCGTGGGTTTGGCAGGGGAAAGAAAAAGTTTTCTTTTTTTTGTTTTACCACCCCCCCCCCCCCCCCGCTTTCGGTACCCGTTGATTAAGAAAGTGAATACGTGCAGGATGCGACCTGAGTAGACAAAAAAACGTGACTTTTTCTTGAGACGTCTCGACGACCCGATCTTTCACCCAAGAAGGAATTGTTGGCAGATGGTTTAATAGGCACATTTCTTTTCACTCCACACAGGTCATTTATCCTATTCCTTCAATGTACTCTTCCATATTTTATCTGGCAAATGTCGTTTCTTACTTTCCGCAGCTATTCCAATGCGCTTGTCGGCGGTCGGTTGAGTAGTCTACGTTCGTGCCTTAAGCGAGCTGCCAGCCAAAGATAGACGATATTTGTCGGATAAGTAATGACCCTGTAAGTAGTAGTAGTACACGTGGTATCGGAAGTCAGTAGAAAGTAACATAAGATGGGTATTTTTTGACGTTCATCACACAGAATGCCGTGGATGTACATTAAATATCTTAGTTTTTTGTGGACATTTGTCTGTTGGTTCAGGAGTTACGACTAGCCAATAAATACACATACCTGTGCACGAATATACCATAAAATAAGAAATGTGAAACCAGTCTAATGTTTACACTTCATATATTAGCATCGTCGTATGAATTTCGGAATCTGGACGATTATAAATTTAACCGTCGTTGGCACTGCTGAGCATGATGCTGGTTGTCGTCGTTGGATGGCCACGTGCGAGCCTGGGCCAGTGAGTCTTCCTTCCCTTTCTCTTCCTGTAGAGCAGCTTTTAGTACTATCAATCCAGAATGCCTGCCCCCTACGCTTGGTGTCGTGGCTCGTTTTCATGGTCATGTAACATCAGGACGCTTACGGTGGCTGGAGTTACCGTATACCGTAAAATTGCAGAGAGGAAAATCTTAACCAGCAGTGAGAAATAAAAAGGCTGCTGAAATCTGTAACATTTTAAACCTGCTGTGATGCTTATTTTGTGAAGGAAAGCACGTTTTAGTGCCCGTTCGTTCGTTCGTTCGTTCGTTCGTTCGTGCGTGCGTGCGTGCGTGCGTGCTCGCACGTGTGTGCACAGTCTGACTGGCAGCTTGTTTCTTTTGCTAGTTTGATTTTTATTAAATTTTGTCTGAGGTTTACGCCATTGGAGACTATACTCAGTTCCCGCATTTAAACATTTTAATTTCGTATCATCATTGGTGATATAGTCAGTCAGCTTAGTGACCGGGCAGTCGGTGTTCGATTCCCGGCAAGAACAGATATTTGCCCCGTGTACAGAGGCCAGGCTGGCTCCGAGGCCTTTCTGTCCAGTGTGTACCGGAGTCCTTTCCCAGGGAGTAAAGCGTAAAGCTAATGATTCGCCTCCGTATAGTGCCCAGTTTAAGGAAGCATGGATGTTTACCTCCAGTACCCCATACGCCTTCATCGCGTGTTGCTTCCTTAAGCATCTTACATACCTTTCAGTGGCGACTGTCAAGTAGGAGCAGTTTAATATGCAATCCTAAAAGTTGTGAAGATATATTTGTGTGTGAGATATATTTGTGTGTGTGTGTGTGTGTGTACAATACGTGATGTAATGTGGAATCCCAGGGAATTAACATCTGCATTCTCTTGGATATCGGTGTATGTTTGCACACAGCCTGACAATATTGCGGACCAGAAGGTAGGTTCCCCAAATTTCCGTACCAGCAGTTGAGAATGTACGAAGATCCATACCCCGGCCCTTCGCAAACAGCCTCCTTCACGACTCGGTATGCCAGTACATCATGGTTACGCTGATAGAGATTCAATTCGACAAGCAGTTTTACTTTGGTAGACATTGTATTTATGAATTTTTATTCTTCGCCTTTGAAACTAGAAATCAAGTAACCAAAGTACATCCGAAGATCAGGAACACGGTGTCTGTTCAAAACGCTTATATCCTGCGAGGAGACCTAAGGGGTTTAGTTCATCTTTTGTGTGGGGTTTTGGTGCCCTACGTTTCGGTACTGTGATGGTCCTGTCTTCGTGGGTGAAATACCCAACGAAGAATGTATCGGAGGGTTGTAACAAGAACAGACAACTCTGCAGGAAAATGTATGCCCTCTGTACCAGTTTCGTTTCTAGTGCTTCTATGAAATCGACTGCATGCACGTAAGAAATGAGACCAAAAAACACGACTGGTATGAACGTACTAACGCATGTAATGATGACCACGTTGAGAGTTATTGTGGATAACTGTGTTCAACTTCATTCCCTTTATTCCCACGCTACCACCAGCCGGTCTCCATTCAGTCGACTTCCCCTCCCCCCGTTCCTTCCCATTGTATACTAAACGTGCAGACATATGACGGCACAAAGCTTCTGGACTGGTTTTAAATTAGCGTGGTCAATGCTCGAGGTGGCGATGCTAGTAAAGTTGTCTCTGTACACGCCGTGAAGGCGTATGGTGGAATGGAGATTTAACTCCACTTATTCTTAACATCGTCGCTCTGTGCTGGTGGTTGGTCTGCTTTACGCCCCGACCCTCTTTATCCCGTGGGAAATAACACTGTAACCATTGAATAGGAGGCTGGGTGGGCCCCAGAGTCAGTCCAGATGTCGTAGGGAAGAGGCAAAACCTCTTGGTCTTGCCTGGATTTGAACCAGATTCCTCGAACATGCAGTCAGTAAAAGAATCATATGGGTTTTATTTTCATCCTCCATTCTTCCTTATTATCTTTCCGCATTTACGGCTTCGTCCCTGTCCTCCCCCCCCCATTTCACTTTTGTCTCTTCTCTCATTCTCTCTGTTCTGTTTCTGCGTAATTCATTTCTCTGAGAAAACGTTTCCCTGATACACAGTACAGTAATGGATGGTTTTGTTCGTGCTTGAATGAGACGCGACCCCCTTGAAACACCGGAGTTCCTACCGTATGTCAGTCTGCGCATGCGCAGTACAGACTCAGTCGTTAACGAATTTTTATATTGCAAGGCGTTCCTTAAATTTATAATTTGTAGCTTATAATTTACACCCCTCTTTGGAATTGGTCTACATAGACTTCACCTCAGTGAAGGTCTTTTTGTGTAAATATTGACATTTTACATCTCCCCCCCCCCCAAAAAAAAAAAAATTTAGTCGGCATGTAGTCTGATTTACTTACACTTTGTTAGTAAAATGCAGTGATAGAATATGCCGATCATGCATATTCATGGGACGAAATATTTCCTGTGCTAACACTTTGCCTGTATTGTCGAGACATTGAACTTAAGATGGCGTTTGTTTGTTTTACGTCGTTCACACCTGTCGAGGAGTGGATAGTATTCTTGCTTCGTGTATATGACGTAATAGGTTCAGATCTCGACCTGACGACTGGTTGTCCCAACTGTAGTTTCTCGGAAGGTTCCCCTTGACACTTTCATTCCGATTTCGGTATAGTATTTCGATTTAGGCACGACTGTTTCCTTTCACTTCCGTTACAGTTTGTTTTTCAATATGCACGTGCATGACGAACCTTTTTGAGAATATCATTGAAATTTAGTAGTAAGGAGCTTGGTGTATTAATACTTACAGTCGAACACAACTACATTTGCCTCTAGTATTACAGGAGGATTCTAACAACATGTTTCGGCCCTATATGTGGGCCATCTTCAGGTTGTGACTGGACTGATCCGAAAGTCCAGTCACAACCTGAAGATGACCCACATATAGGGCCGAAACATGTCGTTAGAATCCTCCTGTAATACTAGAGGCAAATGTAGTTGTGTTCGACTGTAAGTATTAATACACCAAGCTCCTTACTATTGTATTAACACAACGGGGATGACGCACATCAGAATTACTGAAATTGAGTTTCAATTTCTCTTAAAGCAGGTGTTATATTCGACTTATTGTGGACTGATAAACTTAAACTCCGTGGCGTTAGTCCGCACGCGAACTATACCGACAGAGCGGCCGCCGCCGGTCGGCGAAGTTAATGCCAACTTTTGCGGATAGAGGGGTGTCACGTGGTCAGCGCAACGGGTC
>Ga0131853_10016916_pt1 | contig 13296 bp, 7 predicted proteins | sample TergutLab28metaG_FD_92764 | JGI IMG/M metagenome (GOLD analysis project Ga0131853, IMG submission 92764) | Labiotermes labralis P1 segment gut microbial communities from Petit-Saut dam, French Guiana - Lab288 P1 (version 2) (version 2) | ecosystem: Host-associated > Arthropoda: Insects >...
AAACCCCCCCCGAATTTAAAGGGGAGAGGGGTCCGGTTGAAGTGGGGGGGCCCGGGGGGCCCCCCGGGGGGGGGGGGGCGTGAAGGGGAAACTGGCGAATGGAGTGGGTAACTAGTACTCTGCACACTACCTCGGAACATGGTGTGTCCAGCATTACTACCATAACTACCGCTGATGCGCACAACTCGGCTGCCAGTAGTCGAATGAACTGACGCCCCCACCGATTTAAATGAACTCGTCCGTTTCGCCGAAAGATGAAATCTGGTTTCTGCGCCTGTGCCATCACATTACAAACGCTGTCTAACAGGAATACGAAATGATAACAGTGCTTCATTTCCATACTGTCTACATGTAGTGTCAGTACACCCACTGTCGGGATCGGACTGTAATCAAACTGACTTCATTGACAATAACAAATGTTTAATGCGTTCAGTGAAAACAGACTTGCCTCCTTGGAAATGACAAATTTTTAGTGTGCTTTGAAACTGCTGCAAAATAAGAAGACCGTCTAGGTCAAAACGAAGAAGATGAAAAATATACAGGGGTGCTGATAAATCCTGATCCCGACCAGGAAGGAAAAAAGCTACATTCCCCGCATTTTATGGAACTTGGAGGTCATTACCACATTCACAAGAGTCCACCAACTGTCCCTACCCCAGGCAAAACAATCCATTCCTCTGCCCATCACACTTTTGACAGGTGCAGCTTGTTTCCTCCCTGGTCGGGCTAAGGACTTATCAGCACAACGGTATACAGTGTTTCTGAAATAAGCATCCATATTTTGAATTCGTGTTTTATGGACTTAAACATACAAATGTATGTCCTAGGACGCCACGGTCTTCACTATGACCACCACAGTATAAATACACATGAAAAGAATTCACATTCCAGACAACAGTACGAATGGTCTATGGATGGTTATTGCCACTTTCAAATTTGTACAGTACACATGCAAACATTTCACACCAGGTGCCCTAAGTGTCCGCCCTGTAGTGTTACACGTCATGCTCCCTCTCCTATCACTGATCCTCGCACATTAAAACGAAGTATTTGTATGCAGTTCCTTTGTTTTGTTCCATAGAACACGTATCTAAAAGGTTGTCTTTTATTTCACAAACACCCTGTATATGCAAATCATAACAATTCTGGCACGATCACTCTGTTTTGTACGTCTAACAACCATATTTTTCGATACAGTAAGGATGCAGGAGCACGGCGATTTGGAGTGCAAGTCAGGTATACATAATTGACGTTCATAGGGCCGTGCATCGTAATATTATTTCTATGGTAAAGCCAACTAGATGCACCAATGTATAACATTTATTTTGGAATGGAGTTCCATCTCGTACCCGCTACCAAGCAGACAGGATTATCTGTTTGACAAATGCCTGTTGCTGTATGTACAGTCTTCAGTTCTTGATGATGGACGGAAAGACTGTCCGAAACATGTAGAGTGTCATTCCAAAATAAAATAAATTTTATATTTTGGCGCATCTAGTTGCTTTTAGTATAGAAATGAAATCAGGTAAACATATAAGTGCGAATGGCCGATTTGTTTAACTATAATAAAAACGAGGCTCTGGTAATCGTGAACGCTCGGAAGACCCATGCTCAGTTCCCAAGTTCGGTGAAGTAGAACTGGACACAACAGTGTATGTAGCATCCTTTTACTAGATCTACAATTTCTTGTTCTGGTGTATTTAGCGACTTACCCTCGACATGCTAATTGAAACGCATGCAGTACCTAAGGTAAAGTGGTCTTTAAAACTGCACGAATACGGAATTTTTTACTGTAGGATAAGCTGGAAGTCCCCAATACCAAATTTCGTGAAAACCCATCGAGCGTTTTCTGAGTTCTTACACGTGTACAAAACAACAGAGGGGCAGATACAGTGACTTGAACATACATGGTAATGAGGTGTGAATATCCGTACAAACAAAAAGACGGCAATCTTTTCTGTGTCACGTTCCGTAATATTAAACTGATCAAAACAAGGGGGCTAAGATGGGCGGAGCGAGTAGCACGTATGGAAAGGATATGTGTAGAAAATTTTAGTAGAAAAAGAAAACGGAGGATACTGATGACTGGGAGATATGGGTGTTGATTGAAGGATGATATTAAAATGGATAGCTTGTTAAGGAAATAAGGAAACTTGTGAGGGTGTGGAATAGATTTGCCTGGATAAAAATAGGCACAGTCACAGACTCGTGTGAGAAATGAAATGAAATTTCACGTAGGAAATTTCTGACCGATCGAGCGGCTATTGAATGTTCATTGACTTTGGAATGCGAACTGAATTAATTAGTTAAATAAAAAAAGCTGTGTGATATACTTCCATTAAAAATCAGAGTACTGACGGAAAACATAAGAGGTCAGTCTAAACGTTTGCAAATAACCAACCTGAGGTCAATATTACAAACAAATGGACCCACTCAAGACACAAAGCACAAAGCAATTCCTTCTTCGTGCCTTGTATAAGGACCACAAAGTGCCACACAGATGTGCGATAGTATTCTTTTCTCCATCTCCCCCAAACCTACAACCATGGAAGGTCAGGGATAGTTTTTAGACAACATTTACTTTTGTTAGGGTTTTTTGGGGGGATATTTTTTTTTTCGGGGAAACTAAATCGTCGAAGGTTATTCGCCTTTCAGATGTGAACAGCAACCAAGGCCACCTTCAACTCCGGCCCAACCCACATTGTAATCCCATGCAGGAGGCCGCGGCAGTCCATCTTTCTCAGGCCATTGACTCCCACGATAACCGACCTTCAACTCTCCAACGCCACTAAATCGAAAGACGCACTGCGCATTGCAGCAACTGATTAGCTGAACCCATATAACGCGCTATGCACTGCCTCACGGGACGTTTGGCATCATACACAGGCAATGCAAATACAACAAGGTCCAGAATTGTCCATTTTGGTATAAAAGATCCAGGGGTAAGAGCATTGCGTAAAAGTGAAACGTCAGGCTTATGAAGGAACTTTATGCCCTAAATATTTTCAGTTATTTACATATTTTGTGGGAACTGAAAAGAAAGGAATTCCACGCCTTAATACTTCGGTTTTAGTATGTTTTGAACTCTATTGGCTCTTCGTCTCGTTCTTAGAATACGCATACGTAACGACAAAATGGATGAGTTACGCCAGTACTATGTAAAGTACGGTAACTCTAAATTAATCCTCCACAAAACATTTATTAGATCTGTAACTTATTACTGCCTCACGTAAAAAAAGTTCTCAGCACGACTGCCAACTTTCCAAGGCGCACACCGACCGGCGAGTTGCAGGTGTCTTTCAAAATTCCGTTCATGCGTGATTCCAAAACAAAATTACGCAGGCAGCAAGCAAAGGCCACACAAAATCGTAGGAATAAAAATAACAGCAAAACTTGACGACGCTTAAACTTGGCAGCGAACAATTGCACGACCGCTTAAGCTGTCATTGCAGCTAATTCTTTGGAAGATGGGGCACGATGTACTGCAGTGTTTCTCAACCGCCGGGCCGCGGCTCGATATCGGGCCCTGGCTTCAATTATACCGGGCCGCGAGAGGTTCTCCTAGAGTTTGTCATTTTAGTTTTCTAAGCAATTTTCATGAATAAATGTTTTATATTGGAAATATTCTGAGGAGAAAAATATTCGTGAATGTGTCGAAAAACTCAGACCCAGCTGTTGGCCTGAGGAAACTACAATGATACAAGATTTCATTAGTCCAGTGATTGATAACTAATTTAAATGTAATTTTATGTTTGTCAACTTGCCACACCGTATACATAAGCGTCCTAATACTCTTTATGATTATGCCATAATTAATCATTAATACTTCTGCTAGTTTAATGTATGAACTTAAAAAAATGGAAAGGTATTTACGAGTAAATTTGTTGGGACCGGGCCCTCTCTTATGAAAAAAGAATTTACCGGGCCGCGGTCTCGCAAAGATTGAGAAACACTGATGTACTGTATAGACGCATGGACAGAAGCCACGTATATACAGTACGGTACTGTCTGCATCTTTCAAGCACTCTACACATACACATCAGCTGCAATGACTTACCACCGACAAAGACCGTGACCCCTGTCACAACACAGGCCCTCTCTAGCAACACAGGCCCTCTCTCTTGCTAGAGAGGGCCAGCTCCAGGACATTGTGACGCCACCTTCTACATCTATACTGAATCTAAGCATAAACCTCAAAAAGCCAGCACATCAAGACCAACCGGAGGAATGCGACTGCCTCCTGAATGAGCACTGTCCACTGGCAACAATTTTGGGGGATTCGAGGTGCCTTACGTTCATAACTTTAGCAAGATTAATGCCCTATAAGTTTTGACGCCGTGTAGTTTGGTAGCAACTTAGCAATATTTCGGAGAAGCCTTCTGCCTCCACATTCGAGGAGAAGGCTCATCCGAAATGCTGGTAACTTTTTACCACACTGATCGGCGTTACAACCTATAATAAGGATATGCATTTACTACTGGTTTCGCATCAATAAGCCCCTACAAATGTCATTTTGGAGGTCCTCAGCACAATTTTTGAACTTACTACATGAACAGTCAGTCTAGTACGCATTCCTGACCTTCATTCCTGATCTTCGTGTATACAGTTAATAGAGACGTAATAGACTATACACAGAGATTCAAACAAATATGATGTATAATACTTGAAAAACAGGGAACAAGGAATACTGAGCTACATCCTAAATCACCCGTTAGTGTGCGCACACTGTCACGTAACACTCACGAGATGCGAAGCGCAATTATCAGTGCTGAATGGAACATGTTTTAGTGAGAATGTTATGCTGGATTGTGTGTAATTTACCTACAAAACTGTCCTGAGAATTACTGGATTACATCACGTGCCGCGCGTCATCGCTATGGCGTAACACTTTCTTCGTGCCTACTTTCACGTGAACTTTCTTTCTGTCCACGTGGTTGCGCACAGGAACTTTCACCCAGATCTGCCGCTGTCCACTCAAAAGAAGCAAATCGGTGGCATTACGAAGTGATTACGTAAGCCGCAAACAGTCACATCCTGTGCAGTGACCTTAGACCGTCAATAACAATAACAAGCTGACATACGAACTCGAGTCCGTCGCTTTCCGTGAGATAAGCACGCTTCGTCGCTGCCTTATGGAGGTACAAAGCCATTCACGACAATATCAATCTAGAGACATGTATTTGGGATGTTATTGCCAGCAAGAACTCCACGTGGACGCGGCTAGTTTTTATAAAATAAGAATTTGTTTAGCAAAAGATACGTCAGTTTAATCTGATAAATGGCATTAATAATATTATAAACAAATGAACAAAAAAGAACAATCACAACTATATTTTTAGACAATATATTTCGTTGTCTAGTGCTGCATGTTTCGACTCATACACAAGGCACATGACTTGTGTATAAGCCAAAACATGTAGCAGTACAGGCAAAAAATACGGCTATGTCTGACGGTCCTTTTGTTCATTGGTTTGCCTACGTTTCACAACGGTATATCTCACCCCGGAAAAGTTCTGGCCCATTACAAAGTGCACCTTGAATAGCCTGACACCTGTTCAGCTGGTCAAAATATCAATTTCCATTCTTCCATCAATCAAGGCAATACATCCACGTAACCAGCGCTCACATCACTTCACTCTTTCCCGGCGTGCAAATAACAGACACTTTCAAACGTGTCTACTCGTGATAGGAACCTAACTCAGACTGAAGCATACTATACTTAGTTTCTGCGCCTGCAGGCAGTGTTGAGAAATATACACAGATATTAGGGAACGCATGACTCACTCATGTATTACACGTGTACTCACCTTACAGCCCTCACAGGAATGTACGCCATAGTGGAATCCAGAGGCCTTATCGCCACAAACACGACACAGCACGGTCGTGCCATCGAACTCTGTGGACAAAAAAAAGTGCGTGTCATTAACATTGCTAACTTCAACCTCCAATTACTGCCCTGAATTATTCATAACTAAGGAGCCACTAACCCTTTGTAATAACATGCTTTCCGCACATACAGAATGTAATCCTGGAAGAAAGAAAGAAATAAAGAAAAAGGAACGTTTGCATAACGCAAACTAATCAAATAAATAAACGGGTCTTAAAACTGTTAGCAACACTCATGGTCACTGGAGCGGGACGGCAGGGAACTGAAGCATATTTTCTCGACTAGCAATCCTTCATTAGAGCACAATATTTTAAGTTATATAGGCAAATGAAAAGGAGTTTAGTCTTGAAATGTAATGTCGCTTTTAGAATGACGGAATCAATGACCTGCGTATTTCCGCAGCGCAAGAGCATGCGTCGGGAGAGTATTATCGTCCCTGTACTGCGAACAACAATAAGCCCTTACAAGGCAGGAAAGGTATTGGGGAACAAGTGACAGTGGCAAGGCACGCTTCTCATAAACGTATCCATGACAGGTATCATGTGCATATATATTTATATATACCTATTTTAAGTTCCGGTTCTCTGTGCCCCGACGTAACGGTATTGTCCATCATTATGCCTTGAGTTGTGGACTCAGGGACCTGCAGTTGATCCGAAGAGATCAATTCAAAAGCGTGACGATGATGGCTATTTTCTGTCACAATCATTGTCACTACACATGTAAGCTAAGCGGTGCGAATAAAAATCGTTACAGATGTACACATGCACAAAAGACCGAGTGAGAAACCCTTATAAAACACATTCACCATTCACAATCTTCAATACGACTGACTACTGTTTTCTGTTACTAACACAGATGTGCGACACACACCATTTCACTGCACAACACTTCGCATGTGAAGTTAACCGGCACTCTACTGTCATGTGGCAGCACTGTTTCCTTCCTGACGAGCAAACAGCACCGCACCGACTCACTCCGTTGAAGTCGCGATGGATAGTGAAAGTGCCACCACTACTGCTAGCTGTGGTGCACTTGATGTCGGGAGGACTTCGAAATGATGTCTGCGGGGACGACGACCGTGCGCGCTAGTCGTAAACAAGGCTCAGGGTACCTCGCTACCTGAACGACAACCCAAGCGATATTCACCCTTAAAGCGGGTCTGTCGTTGAATTAAAACAGTGACAGTAACTGAAGACTGAAAAAGGCGAGACAGAATACACAGAAACACCGAAGGGGGAAAAGGAGAGAGGGGAATAACAGAACAGGCCAGAAGAATTAGTAGTAAAATCCCATTGCACTCATATATACACCTGCTACCGCAGATATTGGGCCTGTAGAGGAACCAAGTTTTCACAGTTGGAGGTCATTGACAACAATGCAAGTTCTCCACTAGTTGTACAACCAATGAGATCGAAGTCCAAACTTGAGTGCAATGCTAGGATTGGTTAACCTCTGAAACAACTACCACATTTTCTTCCCCCACCACAGTAGTGTAGTCCTCCGCGGATCCCCCTCCCACACCACATCACAGCATGCGCATGGTTTGTACAGTACAGCGTTTGCAGGGGGCTATGGCCGGGCATGAAAAGGACGGGGGGTTCATCGCTCCCGAACCTTGACTGAATTACCCAGACAACTAAAGCGAAGCTAGAAACAGAAGGAGACATGACAAAACGGAAGAGGCAAGCATTAGGCAGATCAGTTCTCTTTTGTGGGAGAGTGATCGGAAGATGACTTTCTGCCAGAATATTGGTGCCACCACTAAATTTATACACCCACATATGTCAAGACAGTATAAAATTTAAATAGTTAAATGGGACTGAAACAGAAGTACTTCCGGAAACTTACACAGGAAGTGACGACGAAACAATTATAACGGCAAGAGAGCAAATATCACTAAACCAGAACCATTTCAGCGCTGAAATGGAACGCCTCACGCGTTAAAGTGATAGGAAGTGGCAGGCTTAAGAAATTTATGTGTACGTTCCATTGGAAAGAAGTGCGATTGATGTCCTATCTGCATGACGTCAACGGCGATAGATTCATTGTCCCACCTCCACACCCAGTGAAGTACCGACTGCAAGACACGTGTTTGTACGCGGCTTTTATTCTGAAAACTCTCCTTTTTTAGACAGTAATGAATGAGACAGTAAAAATTAATATTGGTCTTCAAGCTAAGATTTAGTCAACTATTTGTTTACCCATTTCAACACTCAAATTTAGGCACACTGCATATAAACAAGGGTAAATGGACCGATCACATTTATGAAGGAGCTGCCTTCTAAAACACGTTATTGATGGAATGATACAGGGAAGAACAGAAGTTAAGGCAAGATGAGGAAGAAGTTGTAAGCAGCTACTAGATGACCTTATGAAAAGAGGAGTATACTGGAAATTGAAAGGGGAAGCACTAGATCGCACTCTGTGAAGAACTCACTTTGGACGAAGGTATGGATCTGTCGTAAGACAGACGAAAGAACGAATGGATATATTCAATTCGTACCTCACAGAAAATGACCAATACTAGGGATACTGTATGCCTCGTGTCAAGGCATGGATCCGAAGGATTTCGAAGACATTCCTTAACAACACTTGCTGCGTTTAATTCCTACAATTTAACCTGTCATCAATATTCTTACATCTCGCAGTCACGTATTTGACTAGGTAATATATTACTGCAAAATAATTTTTGCAGTATGAAAAACTGTTCCCCTGAAATGCGCTCATATTATAGTCTGTTCATAGCATTTGTTTACAAAGATAACTTCTTCGCTACTTAAGAATATAATTATACAGAAAATAAAAGGTTACATCAGTTCACTAAATATTTATCAGAATTAGCCCAAAGATTCTGAATTAGGCAATAATGCCGTGCCTGACTATTCATTCTCATGTCACTCACAAAATAATTGCTAACTTTCAGGATGAAAGGCCCGCCAGAAAATTTTGCAACACTCAAAAATGAACAGTCTGTAACCTATGTTTAATTCCTGAACGTCGAACTGATAGGGGAATTTAGCAAGAGGATCGCCATTAAACAACATTTAAATAAACTCATTTTCAATGAAAGATCGGTCCTAACAATCGGGCAATGAACCCTTGATCCCGAGCTGCATGTTTACGCCGGTAGGCGGGGTGATGGATTGGTTGGCATCTTATCGTTACCACAGTAACACAAAGAGGCTGTTAACCCGGGAAACAAGGCTACGTATGTATGTCCCAACCTCCTATATCCTAACGTGACGTCACCCCCACGCACCAATCTGCTTACCATTGGTTCTAAAAGACTTCAACAAACACCTCGTCCATTTCTGCCTCACACAGTGCCTCAAGAACCAAACGCGCTGATTCTCTGTTGTAGAGTACTGGTCAGTTGCTTACCCAGGAATTTTGTTCGGTGGGGGGGTCAACATATTCTGTTGAGGACAGAGAGAACGGGGATCTGGGGGCGGTAGTTCCCTAGTCATGAGTTCTGGATGCAGCTGTAATTTGGTACAAGAAATTTCATTTCATATAGTAAACTTTTCTTAAGTTTTGGTACTTTAAGACTATTTATGATGACAACCAATTTATTTGTCATTGCTAATGTAAAACAATTGCGAACCGGCGGTAGTTTTAGAATTTTACTGCCTTTTTTCCGAACACCTTTGGGTGTTGGCATCCTAAATTCAGCAATTTTTAACAGTTTTCACAATCGGGTTGAGTTTGGCACGATTTTGGAGGTTCTTCGGAATTTCGGGGGTAGAGGTTGAACACCACAACCCCCCCCCCCGGTACGCCACTGGTACTGGCCTCTCAAAATAAAGAAACATCCCTTCATCTTCGTCAGCTAAATGTGTTAAACCGGCAAACGGGTGCACAGTTATATTAAGCATTAATCGTCAATGACATGTTCTATTTCGCTGTTATCTCTCAGGCCTACATGAATTAAGGCTGCGTCACGAACACACGTCAGATCATCCTCTGTACCTGCTAGGCCAATGCCACGTCCAGAGACTAGGCCTGCATCAGTCGCACGAAAAACGAACTATTGGGAAATCTGCCACAACCAATTCCCTGCGACAGCATTTCTTTAAAAGCTAGCAGTCGCTCAGCCAGTCAAGAAGTCTCAGAACTTTACGGAACCGGATGGCTCCCTACCGTGTTTACGACAGCACCTCACTACCGTTGTACGATCCTATGCCAGTTTAATTCAGTTCCAAGTCTTAGAACCTGTGTCACAAAGATCGGTTTAAACAGTAACCTTACAACGACGTGGCTGTTTCGTTGAGATTATCTGACTACAAATTCGTATGCACTAATTTTCTAACCCAGGGATGCACATACCCCAGGCGAGGCACCAGGCCGTCGGGGCGACAAACCTTTGTACGGCAGCACTTGATATTTTTGGGCCCTCAGTATGCAAAACGCTTCATGCCACACTTTCGGCCCTAGAATTTTGAAGTGGAGCTTAGATTCTTCTATAAGTTGTGCACCCCTGCCTTCCATTAGTTCCGCACCATACTAATGTTTGACGAAGATGAACCATTACGAAGTTCCGGCTCCTAACCATGAAGCATTCCTCCTGTCTTCTGCTACCCTGAAGACGGAAAGGAACACCGGTTGTCCCTGAAACCACAGTATTGTATAATCAGACCACACGGTATCACGCCCTAGAAGAGCGTGAACTGCACCGTCACCTGAAGTTCTGCTGTCAGGGTGACAAACCAATGTTTACAGTCTTAAGATGTTACAAAACACCAGGATTTTTCGGAACATTTCTTATGGAACAAAACTACACGCCATCACACTCCGAAAGACCATAATCTTGAGACACACTAATGTGGAAATCTCACACTTTACAATACTCAAAGTTCCTATTATCTTATGTTCACGATGATTTCAAAACCAGTTTTTCCAATGCAGTTTGTTCGGAATATTACAAACGAGTCACAAATCACAGGCACGGCCAAGGTACAACCATCTCCACTGCATAGTTTTATGTGCCTACGGTTCCAGTTCTTTAAACAAATGGTAATTATTCTGTGTTTGGCGGCTTGAGGGATTCCCTTCTCCGAAGATCCACTTGGTGTGCATCCAACCCCCTGCCCGATGAGAACTTTCCCCGGTGCTAAATCAGCAGGGGCGTGGAACTTACCACTCACCTCCAGATACAGCCAAAATTACACGAATATAAATGTATACTTCCCCACATGTCTAGTGGGCGTGCTGCTCAGTTCAGTTCGGGGGCACACTGACAATTACTAGTTTTCAGAAACCTGTGTGACGTATGGGTCAACAGCTCGCCAAACCGCAACCGACCAAAGGCCGAGGTTCTGCTTTAGGCGAGCCATGGTCGTAATACAAGGATATCTCTGATTTCTGCGAAGTAAGGAACCATAAATGCGTATCCCCTTATCTTCTGCACCATAACGGATTGGTGAATACGAACTAAAAGCTAAATTCACCTCTGAGCTGAATGGCCTGTTTATCCGAGAAAAGTAGATTTTTCCTAAAACGACTGGAGGCCAATTAGCATAACATGACAGTTCAGGAACGCTAATGATATCTTTATATGCATGCTTTGTATGAACCACCCTACATAATAACTGTATTTAAAAGTATGAGTTGTTTAAATAAGTTTTATTACTTCGTCACGGACACAATTCGAGCGGTCCGCCTTGGATTGACAATAGAACTGCAAGAATTAAAAAAAAAAAAATCAGATTGTGAGAATTATTCTGTTTGTATATGACATTTAATATTGATTTAATTTTATTCTATGCACTCAAACTCATATTTGTATATTGCTTTCCTCAATTTGTGTTTTTGGAATTACTGTGAGCTTCAGAAAGCAATTGGTAATGGACACGACCTCTTCTTCTTCAGTTGGTTCTACGACCGTTGTATTGTACATTTGTACGTGAATTATTAGTGTTTTCTTAATTTTGGGGGGGGGGGCGATTTTGTTATTTTTTTATGAAGTGAAGAGTATTCAGATTCTAAAAGTGTTTGTCACGCAAGTCCAGTCACGTACCTTGAACTGTTTCTCGCACAAGCGTTTTTGTATTTTCAACAAGACGCACGAATATATCCTCATACAAACGTCACTGAAAAATGGTTAGCACTACTGCCGTCTATATGGGGATCTCTGGGTAGGATCTGGGTTCAGTGACATTCCTGGCTAACAAACAGTGATTTTCTTCAGTTCTTCGTACATTTATCTGGATTTACCTTAAACAATTTAAAATCTAATTGCCTAATTTTAAATGTTAACATTTGAAATAACATTCTGTTTAAATGTTTTCAGCAGCGTGAATCTTTTGTAGCTACAAAATGCTCACGAGTGTGACAAGATTCGATAGCAGTCTTTAACGGAGGTGTAAATCTGTAATTAGAGTAATCGTTTGTGTTCTGATGCGACGGAATTGTATCTTAAATGTTCCACTGGTAAAAAACGGCACGGTTGCAAATATTAAGATGGTATTATGTATTCTTATAACAGAAGTCAACGAGATGCACCATTTCTCAACTTTATTTTGGTAAAAAAACTCTACATGTTTCGGACAGACTTGTTGTCCATCATCAGGAGTCTTAATACTGTATTCACAGTAATTCGAATTTGTCATACTAGTTATGTTGACTGTCTGATAGTGAGGTCGGGATGGAATATCAAAAAAGTAATTTTATATGTTGAGATTGTTGTCTGCTGGTTTCTGTTTTGGGTTAAAAAAAAAAACTTAATATACTGTGAGTCACTGCTGTGTGATACGAACACCTTGAAATGACAGGTGACGACCGACCGCAGGGCCCTTGAACTTCAGGCGAACACAACAAAGAAGAGTGAATGGTGGCGCCCAGGCGGTCACGATCTCCGATAAGTGAAAGACTTATCTATCCATTGTTCCATACCTGCTTTGCGGGGGGGGGGGATCAGCACTGAGTGAGAGTATGTTACTCAGCAAATAGACAGCAATCGTAATGCTGTCCTGTTTAGGTCACTTATCGAAAGCAGTAAGTTTCGGAAGTCGCAGCTTGAACGCATTACATAAGTGTCACAAAATGGGCCGGGACTCATTCCGTGACAAGGGGGCAAGGCTGAAAATGATCCTTGCCTTCGTACTGAACGGCAATAAAAAGGATTTGGTGCCATAATTTTTTTCATATTTTGACAAAGCCGCTGGAATAAAAAAAAAAAAAGTTGGAAATATTTTCGTCGACTTACGAAATTACAATAAATATCCTAACGTTAAGATGGCGGTCAGCCGTACCGTTGCGTACCTTCTTCACACACACACACACACACACACACACATACACACACATACACACACACACACATACACACACACACACACACACACACACACACACACACACACACACACACACACACACATAAACACACACACACACACACACACACA
>Ga0131853_10016917_pt1 | contig 13296 bp, 21 predicted proteins | sample TergutLab28metaG_FD_92764 | JGI IMG/M metagenome (GOLD analysis project Ga0131853, IMG submission 92764) | Labiotermes labralis P1 segment gut microbial communities from Petit-Saut dam, French Guiana - Lab288 P1 (version 2) (version 2) | ecosystem: Host-associated > Arthropoda: Insects >...
TATATATAATAAATTTGAGATAGTCATGTTTCAATGGCAATATCATTAAAGATTATAGTCGAAACTACTACCCTTATTAGAATATAATAAGGAGTGGATATATAATGAATAATAAAGATAAGAAAATAGATAAAAAGGAGTTAGAGAAAGTAATTAAAGATAACAAAAAAACTATGGATAAAGCTGTGGAAGCCGCAATTGATAAGAGTTTTGCCAAACACGGCAAAATATTCAAGAAGGTGAAATAAGTGTTTATATCAAGATATGGACGAAAATTTTTTGAACCAGATATAAATGATGATAAAAATACCGCTATTATGAAGAAATATTATAGAGACAAAGACCGAATAGGTCGGGAATTGCTTCAAGTTAGCGAAGAAATAAGAGACGATTTTACAGAGTTTAACAGAAAATATGAAGAGCTAAAGAGAATGAAAAGTAAAACGCCGTTAGAACAGCTAGAACGAGAGTATATTATTAATGCGTTACTTGATGAATACAAATAAAATCAGCCGCATTTCCTTTTCACTAAGGAAAGCGGCGATTTTTCATTTTAAGTAAAGGAGTAGAGAGTATGAGAAAAATTAAGCACGTTTTTAAGGAGTCATTAGCACGAAAACTAAGCAATAGCGGTTATCCAATAGTAAGTATTCGTAAAGATCGTAAGAATAAGGATAGATATGTATTTCTATTTGAGGAAACAGAACCATTTAAGAGAGAACTAACAGAATTAACTAATGAAAGATAATTGAAAGTTAATGTTCAAAGGAGTTAATGTTCAAATGGCAAATATAAAAATATTAGAAGATAAACTCGTAGAAGGAAAAGCATACAAAAGCTTTGCGGCTATGTGCCAGGAACTTGTTTTAATAAACGGCAAGCCGTGTGTAGCGGGAACGCCTTTAGGAAGCTACGAAAAGGCGATAACGCTAGAAATTAAGCGATATGCGAAAATAGCTATTGAGCAAGCGGCGAAAGGTAAGAGAAAATCAGTAACCATTTCAAAGGTAATTAGCATACCGAAAGCCTCTGTATCGAATCGAGCAGAGCAAAGTAATGTAGCGGAATATATAAGACCTATCCTTCATGATATGATAAACCATGAATATCAAGATAATAGCTTTGTAAAATATCATAAAAATCTAACATTAGACTTAGGCTATATTGGAAATAAATATGGAGAAATATACAAATCATACTATAAAGCAATAAATAATAACATTCCTTTTTCTATCTATGATATACAAGATAAGGCAGGTTACGCAAGAAATGCAATGAGAAAATTAATAGAACGGTTAAAAGGATATATAAATTATTATTGTGCTAATGAAAGACTGGGGTATGAAGGTGTAATAACTTATAAAACGCTTATGAATATAGGAGAGCTTGATTTTATGGACTATCCAGATCAACAATTATACAACAGAACTAAAGAGAAAATTAAAGAGAAAATGGAAAATGAATATAAAAAGGTAAATCATATGGTTATACCTAAAATGGCTTCTGAAAAATTTAATGAGTATAAGCAATGCCTTAACCCAGAATATAAACCTGTTGAATTGGCAGAAATGTGGACATTTGAAATTGAGAGTGGCTTCCAACCGATACCGCAGACTATAAATTTGAAAAAATTAAATTATGAAATTCTAAAAGGATATCTAAACTCAACAAACTACAAGGCAATGGTAAATTATAGTAGAACACAAGAATATCAAGACATTAAAGCCGCTTCACATGATGATTTTTTTGGATGTAACCCTTCCCTTTGTAGCGATAAAGATGTTAGGCAAGCTTTGACAATAAGCAAAAGAGATAGCAAAAAAAACAGAGAAAAAGAAATAGAAGAAGAAAGTATAATGCTTGACTTTCCGGTTACTCATATAGACAGCTATATAAATGATATTAAAATAATCATTAAGGCTTGTAAAATATGAAGATCAATGTTTGTTACGACATTCCTAAAACAAAGAACCTGTATAGGAATGTCGTAACAGAATCTCAAAATTATATTGAAAAGGAAAATTAGTATTTGTTACGATATTCTAATATTAAGAGCCTACTAAGAATGTCGTAACAAACACTAAAACAGACATATCCCCCCTATAGTTTCAGGGAAAAGTAGGAAGTTGCTGGCCAAATACCCCAGCCCCCGGAGATCCCCGTTCAGAATTAAAGGAGAAATTCTATATGAAAATTGATATTAGTAATTCAAAAATGAAAATGCCTGTAGGCGTTGAAAAAATTGTAAAAAAATTAATGGATGGTATTATCGAAGAACAAATATACGATTTAAGCGTTGAAATATGCAATGGACTTGAAATAGCCACAGGGAAAGACATACCGGACTGGAGCGGAGCCTTTCAAACCATATCTGATATATCGGAAGGATATTTGTTTGATATGTTGGATAAAGAAAAATACTTTAACCTTTTGGGGCAAGTGTCCAGCGGAGGCTTAACATTTTATAAGATAGAAGAAATTATAAGCCAAGCCGCCGAGAGGTTAGGGTATGCTTCATAGGCATAGAAAAGCGTTTCCGTATGACGGGCGTAAAGCTAAAAGGCTGAAATATATTTTACATCAATAAAAATGTGTCAAATACGTTCGTTTATGATACGCTCCACCGACCAGCGGAATAATCGCATTTCAGACGTTTAAAAACGCTTCAAAAAACGTGTCAAAATCTATTTACATTGTGACACGTTTATGATACAATATTCTCAGTTAAAAAAATCTGAGAGGTGATGTAAATGCTTATAGGATATTGCCGTGTGTCGGATGAAAGTCAATCACTACTCCGCCAGATAGATAGCCTAGTGGAAAGCGGCGTAGACGAACGGAACATTTATAAAGAAAAAATAACAGGCACGAAACGAGATCGGCCAGAACTTAACAGAATGGTTGCGGAACTTAAAGCACAAGATACCGTCATTATTGCGGAATTAACAAGACTTTCCAGAAGCACTAAAGACCTTTTTGAGATAGTAGAACAGATACAAAGTAAGGGGGCAAATATAAAAAGCCTAAAGGAAAGCTGGCTGGACACTACCACGCCACAGGGGAAGCTCATGTTTACAATTTTTGCAGGATTAAGTCAATTTGAACGTGATTTAATATCAGAACGCACTAAGGACGGCCTCCGAGCAGCCAAGGCACGAGGCCGGAGTGGGGGCAGACCATCCAAGCGAAACGATAAGGAAATGACTGTCGAATTGCTTTATAGTAAAGGCGTAAAAATCGTTGATATAGTCAAGCAAACGGAGTTAAGCCGTTCCACCGTCAATAGGATCGTAAAAGATATTAAGGCAAAAGTGGAATGATTGAACCAATGACCTAAAAATTGAAGTTAGCAAATCAATAATCAGCAACCGATCCACGCCGACATATAAAAACGCCGTGGGGTTTATTCCCACGGCACTTTTTGTAGGTGTTTCGTTCAATTTAATGTCGTAATGATTTGTTGATATTCCGCAAGTATTCTGTTAAATTCTTGGCGGAAAGCCGCTTCTGCATTGTCTATGCTATCATTTACGCTTTGTACGTTTCTATCAATAACATAGGAATTTGCGGCTCGTGTTGCAGTGCTTACAAGATTATCTAAAGCACTCAAAAATTCATTGTGTAACTGCTGTGTATGCACACTAGGTCTAACCGTTCTCCTGTGATTTGAAGCAAGTGTACTAAGGTTATTGGTATAACCGTTCATAAAGCGACGGACAAAATTATTATCATTTATTGATTCCGCTTGTACTGCCGTGCTTCTTATGCCAGACAAATGACTTTCAATATTACGAACGGTAAGCTCCATTGATTCTATTTCCAAATTTATATTGTTAATGACTGCCGTATTGTTTCCGCCTGTTGGAGGTTGTGAAGGTGGTTGAGGTGTTGTGTGCGGAGGTATAGTAGGTTGTGGTGTAGGCATTGAGGGCGTTGTTGGTTGCCCGTTATTAATACCGATTCTGCTTCTAAGTTCATTTTCAAAATCTAAATGTTGCGTTGTAGAATCAGCCTTGAAAAAACGAATAGAAGCGTGATTATACCGTGTGCCTGTGCTTGTGGTATGCGTACCGCCAGATCTAGGAGTACCCATTACAATAGTAAAGCCATTATCTATAAAAGCATACTCTCCCGAAAATAGAGTACCCCCAGGTACACCCATCTCTTGAGACAAGACAATGTTATTACGTGAGTTAATTGTATAAGTACCGTTAATAACACTATGCCTAACAAAGACCTCTTCACCCGACCAAGCCATATTAACATCATGGATATTAATACTATATGTGCCGTCTGTCCTTATTTCAAGGTAAATAAATCTCCTGCTGTCTTCGTGATTAATTACCTCACGAAACCAAGTGCCGATAAAGGATGTATTAGCGTTATTTGTTGGTTGTGTTGGTGTAGGATTGCCCGTAACATTTGTTGAATTGGCTCTGCCAACATTTTGACCGTTTACTATTGAATACGCAATGCCTTCTGCTGAAGTATCTATTCCGTTAAACAATCCATTATTAACAAACGAACCTTCCGCGATCCTACCACTTGGCCAGATATACCTTCCGTTAATGAGTTGACCGTTTTCGTCAAACGTTCCTTCGAGTATATGCCCGAAACGATATATAACCCCTTGGATTAGTCTGCCTGTATTTCTGTCAAACACACCTTCTGTATATGAATTAGCATTATGAGTTATTCGACCTTCAACCATGTGTCCTGTTTGGCTGTCAAATATTCCGTGAAGCACATTTCCCCTTTCATTAACCCGTGTTTCCCATGGCGTGTTTGCAAATACAGCAGAAACATTAAGAACCGTTGATAAAGCCAACGTCAAAACCAGCAAAAAACTTAATAAACCCATTTTCCTCATTGCGTCATTCTCCTTTTTTATTAATTCTTAATTTTGTTCCCATTAGATTTTATTGATAAACGTCTCATAAAGATACTTGAACAAATCTGGGGCAAACACAAATAAAATAACCAAGAACACCATTGCTTGTATCACAAAATCCCCTCCAAACAAATACGCAATCACCTTTACCATAATAACACATTCGCTACCATGACGGCAATTAAAGTCTTTCCTTTATGGGAGTAATATTCCTATAAAGGAGTGCTATATGGATAACGAGTTAAATTATCAAGCGTTAGGCTTAAAAATCCGTGAGGTTAGAAAGAGCCGCAACCTATCCCAAGAAAAGTTAAGCGAGTTAGTGGGGATCAGTCCAAATTATTTAAGCCGTGTTGAAACATTTAACGGCGGCGTTGTTTCCTTACCCACGCTTGTAAAAATAGCAAACATATTGTCGGTTAGCATGGATTATCTTTTATCGGATTCCCTATCGCTGGCCGACACTAATTTATTGAACCTAAACGCCTTGCCGGAAGACGATAAAAAATACATAACCGTTATCGTCAAGGAATTTTTGAAATACAAAACAAACCTACTCATTACCCTAAGATAGAGAAGGCCGGAGCCTTCTCTATCCATTAGCAAGTCATTTCTATCAATTCAAGCCGCTTATGAGTATCACAATAAACTCCAAAAACTGGAACGCTATAAAAGAAGTCCGGCTTAAACTCAAATCCTACCACCACTCCCATTCCTTTGTCAAAGTGTGACGAATCCACCACAGAAGCGGGATTTATTATTTTTTTATCGCTATCAGCGAGGTAAAATCGAAACGCCGACAAGGTTATATCAGTCTGATTCTCTACGGACACGCTAACGTCAAACCATATTAAATTTTCGTCCAGCTCGTATACCGCTGGATCAGCTTGAACAACGTCCACTGATATTTTATTGTCTTTGTAAATGCCGTTGAATACGCCAAGCATAGGACACCCTCCGTTTTTTTATTTAATCATAACTCCATTAAAAAAGAAAAGCAATAGCAAATTGTGATTTATAGGATATAAATACTCCAACGTATCAGTAAATATCACTCCATACCGTAATATAAAATTAATCATACGGATAAGGGAGTGCTATGCATGGAAATAGACCATAGAAAACTTGCTATGAGAATTAAAGAGGTTAGGCGGCGAAAAGCTATTACTCAAGAGCGGCTGGCACTGCTAACGGACTTAACGCCTAATTTTATTGGACGTATCGAAAGTCATAATTCAAAATGTAGCCTTGCTACTCTAGTAAAAATTTGTGTTGTCTTGGAAACGTCAACGGATTATTTATTACAGGATAGCTTGAACCTGCCGGACAACGAAATTCTTAATGTAACTGCCTTGAACGACACTGAAAAAAAATATATAGCAAACGTTATTAAGGGAATGAAGGAGATCCAAGCTGAGTTAATTGAGCAGTTAAAATAGTCAAGGCCGGATCGAGAGAGTAGCCACGCCATTTCTAACTGATACATGTCTAATAGATGTAAGAAGTTAGCTTAAAGATGTAGCCAAGATGTGAGAACATGCGGGAAGATGTAGGAAAGATAATTGAAAACTAACATTCAAAAAACCAAGGAGGCTATTTATGCCCCTTGGTTCATTTTTACCCCACAATCTCCGCAAATTAAGCTGGCTTCCTTGGTTGTCCTAGCGGTTAAGTTACAGACCGGGCAAACATGCCTCCGATATGAGCCTTTACGCACTGGCCTATCTTTTCCCCCTTCCCGGCCTCCACCGTTGCCGCCTAATTGAAAGCCGCTAAATTCGTTACGGTTCATGGGAATGTTGGTTAAGTCATTCAGTAGAATCCATTCTATGAGCATTTCCGAGGGTTCTGTATGTGACCAACCATATTTTTCAGACCGGGATATTATCAAACCTCTGTCTTCGGCAGTTTTCTTGAAATTTTTATTGTGATAAGTCACTCCCCGGCTTACATCCTTAATATTTTTCATGAAATTATATTGGTGACACATTTCATGCAGTAGAGTGCTGATAACATTCTCTATCGGCCTTGCAAGCGTTCCGGCTCCTATGTTAATTTCCTGTATGCCTTCCCCGTTAATGCTCCATGCGTCAAATAATGTAAAGTGTCCAAAGGCTTGAGGACTACTCTGTATTGTAATTACTGGCCTTATAAGTTCATTGTTGAAAAAATCAGCATTTAAGCGATCATACAGAGTATTGAGGTAAGCGGCTACACGGTTATACTTAGTTAATTGCTTCATGGTTAATCCTCCCATTTGAAAGTTAGTTTTCAATTATTTGTTCTGGTATCCTGGGAGCCGATACGGTATACTTGACTTGTTCTTAGGTTGGTATACCGTATCGACCGCCTTGCCTCTATCTAATTCCCGTTAGATTAGAGGTTTTTTCTTTTACGCAATTGAGAACCTCCTGGCCGCCGTTGTTTTGGTGAACCTTTTTGCTATATCCGGCAATTCCTTTTTAAGAGCCGTTGTATCTACCCGGTTTGATGTGTAAGCAGTATATTTGACGGTGAATACATCTACGGTGATATTATCTGTTTGCCTTGTGTCCATTTCTAAGGTTATCTCAGCTTTTAGGCCGTCAGCCTTTTCTTCAAGCTGTTTTATGAGCATTTGCAATTCCCTGTATGTTCTTACTTTTTCTAATAAATTTTTGTTTTCCATTTGAACCGCTCCTTAGATTTTTTTCAAGGCGTTGTTCAACCTTGTAAGTCTATTGTATACCGTATCAAGATACTTGTCAACATGTTATGATTACAAATATGCAAAATTAATGTACAAAAATTTGCGTCATGTTTACTTGATATTTGTATACAATTTTGGTTGACATGTAATCCATTATGCATTATAATTATGGTAGAATACAAGAGGAGGCCGTAATTATGGAAGCCACTGTTACCGCTAAAATGGACATTACTAAGACATTCAAAATGATTATGCTTGATAAGAACATGAAGCAATATGAGGTAGGACAAAAAATAGGTATTAAAGACAGGCAGCCATTCAACCGCCTGTTACAAAAAAATGATGATTTAAGATTAAATGAAATCGTCAAGATAGCGGAAGGATTAAACTGTGATGTGAAACTATGTTTTATTGATAGAGATACTGGCAAAGAATGGGATAACTAAAAATAAATCAAATCTCATAATCTCCAAATTTTTCTTTTTATTTATTTCTTGACGTTGTATATAACAATCATATACAATATAATAAAAATGAAAGCGAGGTTTTATTGTGGCACAAACTAATATTTCTATAAGAATTGATGAGGATGTTAAAAAGGACGCTGAAGCTATATTTTCAAAACTAGGCTTAACTTTGTCGGCGGCAACCAATGTATTCTATAGACAAGCAATATTAAAACAGTCTATCCCCTTCCCTTTGACAGCGGCAGAACAACCAAACCAAACAAAAAAGGCTATTTTGGCAAGAGGTATGGCTGCCATGTTAGAATCACAGGAGGAGGCCGTTATAAATGGAACGTCTGAAATGACGCTGGACGATATAAACGACATAATAAAAGAATGTAGGCAGGAATCATAATGCGTAGGGTTGTTATTGATACAAATATAATAGTATCGTCAAACCTTGTCGCAAGCGGTAAGCCAGCCGCCGTTATGAAACTCTTTTATTTAGGGAAATTACAATTTTTCTATTCCGCAGAAATGCTTGCCGAATACAAAAAGGTTTTAGGGTATGAACGGCTAAAATTTACCATTGAAAGGCAAACCGCTATAATAGAATCTATTGAGGCCGGAGGAATACTGATTGAACCGCCGAAAAGCATTATCACTCTGCCGGATGAAAGCGACAGAACTTTTTATGATACAGCAGCGGCCAGCGAAGCAATACTGATTACAGGTAACATAAAAGATTACCCAAAAGAACCTTCCATAATGACACCAGCGGAATTTTTAGAAAAAGTGGCGAACGGCTGAATATATCAGCTATCGCCTTTTTTATTTTACATGTTTCGTAAGATTATAATCATTCGATATATACATAATATTGTTATTATACAAAATAATATTAATTTACGTATTGTTTGTATATTTACAATATGCCACATATTACTAAACATTATGCACGTACACAATATTACAACAATACTAATATTTATAATATAACACATTTTTATAATTATTTAACTATTGAGTATAGTTCGCATTATGCTCATGTTATGTATTATTGGTATAATGTATATAATATACATTATTAGTAATAATGAAAATATACAGTTATATCTAATGTTATACAACGTTTGTATTATGCGTATAATTGTAATATTTATTATATTATGTTAATTACACATTATTATCATTGACACAATTATACACGCATGATACAATATGCTAAACATACGTATATTGCGAAAGGAGTGTATATTGTGAAAATTTTGGCTATTGCCAACCAAAAAGGCGGCGTATCAAAAACAACGTCCACACAAGCATTAACCACCCTACTAAACAAACAGGGAAAAAAGACGCTGGCTGTTGACCTTGATCCGCAAGGTAACTTATCTTTTGCTATGAAAGCAAACCTTGACGAAACACCTACCATTTACAACCTATTAAAAGGCGAACTAAAGGCAGAAGAAATTTTACAAACCACAGAATCCGGAGACATTCTCCCAGCTAACATTTTATTAAGCGGCGTAGACACGGAATTTACATCAACAGGCCGGGAATACATTTTAAAGGAAAAAATACAAGATATTTCAAAGCAATATGAATATGTCATAATAGACTGCCCTCCAGCCTTATCCGTGCTAACGATAAATGCCTTCGTAGCAAGTGATTATATTGTTGTTCCTAGCCTAGCAGACGTATTTAGTTTACAAGGAATGGCACAGTTAAATAATACGATCCAAAGCGTCAAAAAATATTGTAATCCTAACCTCAAAGTAGCCGGAATCCTCTTGACACGCTTTAATAAACGAACAAACCTTAGTAACCATATCCAAAAGCTACTGGATAACGCAACAAAGAGCATGGACACTATACTCTTTAACACATCTATACGAAACTCCGTAAGCGTTCAAGAATCGCAATATCAAAGGGAAAACATGATTGACTATGATGGGAAATCTAACGCCATGTTAGATTATAAAAAATTTCTTAAAGAATTGGAGGGTATTATTAATGCCTAGAAAAAAGAATTTTACAACAGCAGACGGAGCAATAGACAAACTCTTTACCGCACCCAAAGAAGAAGAGCCGGATGAGTCAATACAAGATACACCTATTATAAACGACACGCAAGAAACAAAAGATACAATTGAAACTAACGTTTCAAAAACTGTAAATGAATCACATGTTACGCATGATACAAACGTTTCTAAACCCACAAATAAGTCAAAACATTATGATGAACGTGGGAAAAGAGCGGAACGCTTCGGCCTATTGCTTGATGAACGACTGAAAGAGGATTTAAAGCATCTTTCAATGGCAAAGGGAAGCAAATCTGTAAATGATTTTATTATAGGTATATTGCTTGAATACGTTGAACAAAAGGAAAATCAAACGAAGTTAGAACAATACCGCAAATTATTACAAGGGTAGCGGTATAAAAAACTAAAGGGCAGGAATAATCTTGTCCTTTTTTGTTTCTATTTTTTTCTTGCAAATTAATGACTAGTCAATTATATTAATCTATACGGAGGTGATGTAAGTGGAAAACCTTTACAAACTTGAAGAGGCACGAAAAATATTAAAAATCAGCGATGCAACAATTAGACGCTATATTAAAAGCGGTAGATTGAGGAGCCAAAAGCTAGGTCGTGAATACAGAATCACCGAAACAGCTTTAAAAGAATTTTTAGAAGAACAAGCCGAAAAAGGAGGCATAACAAGTGTTTGACTATTTCCACGCAGATGAAAATGAGCAATATATATTTTTACAAATGCCTTGGATGCTAATCAAGGATGAGCAATTTAAAGGCTTATCAAGCGATGCAAAAATTTTATATAGCCTATTGCTAAACAGAACATCTTTATCGGCAAAAAACGGCTGGAAAGATGAAAATAACCGTGTATACATCATATATACCATTGAAGAAATAATGTCCGATATTAATTGCTGGAAAGAAAAGGCAATTAAATCTATGAAAGAGCTTAAAGAAATTGGCCTAGTAAAAAGTGTTCGTAGGGGGTTAGGTAAACCCAACTTTCTTTACGTGATGAACTTTGCAACAGCATTAAAATATCGGCCAAAAGATAAATCAATGCCAGAAAACCCTGTAAATACAAAGAAGTTCGATAATCGAACTTCAAGAAGTTCGGATTCCGAAATTCAAGAAGGACTGAAATCCGAACTTCAGGAAGTTCGGAAATCGAACCCTAGTAATATCGATCTTAGAGAACTTGATCCGATTTATAAAGATTCTAATCAGATCGAATCAGATCGGTCTGCCCCACAAGAATCGGAGCCTTTATCACAAAATCAAACCGATAAAACCGAGAGGATAGGAGGGGAGGGGATATCCGCACAAGCGAGTGAATCCAGAATTGAGCAAAAAAAAGAGAGCTTCCCGAATATCCCCGCCGACCAAAGCACTGGATATTTAACGAAACCCTCCGCCAATAAATATGAGTATAACACAATACTGGAGCAGGTCAAATCCAATATTGAACATGATTCCCTAATTGTGGAAAATCCGTCATGTGAAGAAATGTTAGAGGAAGTATGCCATGTAATAGCGGCTACTATATGTAACGATTATAAAAATGGCTGGATCAGTATGGGATCAGAACAAGCTAACGCCGAAGTTGTCCGTAGCGTCTTCTTAAAACTCACTAAGGATGATATTGAATATTTTTTTGAATGTTTCAACAGGCAAACAGAGCCGATTGTTAAGATGAACGCTTACATAAGAACAGCATTATATCGGAATCACCGGACAGTTAGTCATCATTACTCTAATCGTGTTCATGTGGACATGCCTCACTTGGCGGCAAAGAGAATACAAAGCAAAAATAAAAAAAAGTAGCTGCAGTCAGTCTAATTTAAAAAACTGGGTAGCGGGGCAAGAGGTTGTTTTTTACTCCCCGCTACATGTCTCTTATTTGCCCCATAGTAGCGTTTTTGCAGAGTAGTGTGGAATTTCCCTCACACAAGCATGGAGCGGGGCTAAAATCGGCTTGTAAGGACGTTTTGAAATGGATATTCTTGTATTTTCATATTGTCATGGAAAACGAGCGGCGGCGAGCCGTGAATATTGGCGTGAGCGTATGCGAACGACAATATGAACCGAAGCCGCAAGCGAATACGCCGAAAAAATGACTGCTAGGGAGTTAAGAGAATATTTCCCTATCTATGCCCCTCTATATTTGCCCGTAGCGGCCTTTATAGGCATAAGTAGCATTTAATCACATTAATTATCTAAATACGCCTAGAGAGCCTTTAAAAGCGTTTTTAGAGCATGTCAAGAAAATATTGTAATATTCAGTAAGCTTAGAGTATAATATTATACAACAGAATACGGTAAAAATTGTCAAGGGGGTAATCAAGTGAGCAAGCCGGATGAAAAGTTAAAACAAATAGAAACTGCCGAACAGGAACTGGAAATGGCTAGAAATCAATTAAAGGCGGCACAAGAAAATGTTAAGCAAAAAAGAGAAGCGTTAAATACCCTAGTAGATAAAACGGTTATTCCTTTTTACTATGATGTTAATATCGAAATGCTAAAAAGATTATGTGAATCTAAAACGCCAGTTCATGGTGTATTTGACTTATTCAAAAGGGCATTAACGTTAAGAGATTCCAGAAAATTAAATAATGATGGGAGTGTAATTTGTGAACCATCAAATGTTATAGAACCGTCACAGTATAGTGCAAGAATTAAAAAACAAGGAATGAGAGCTATAGAGGAATATTGCATTATTGACAAGAGCAGTCCGAGGATTTTCTATATTAAAAGTATGAAAGACCTTAGTATTAAATCCGGGTTATCAGTAAATCTAAAGGAATTAAACAGGGAAATAGAGATAGCTGAGAAAAAGAATAGGCTAAGAGAACTTCAGAAAGCAATGGAAAATACGGAAGAGTTTTAATCTATTATTATATTATAACATTTAATTTTTAAATTGTCAAAAAAAATGTATGCACGCAGTAAGTGCATTGTAAACACTGTGTAAATACATTTCTTGACAATTTTATTTTTTTATGTTATAATTATATATAATAAATTTGAGATAGTCATGTTTCAGTGGCAATATCATTAAAGAATATAGTCTAAACTACTATCCTTATTAGAATATAATAAGGAGTTGATATATAATGAATAATAAAGATAAGAAAATAGATAAAAAGGAGTTAGAGAAAGTAATTAAAGATAACAAAAAAGCTATGGACAAAGCCGTGGAAGCCGCTATTGATAAGAGTTTCGTCAAACACAGCA
>Ga0131853_10016918_pt1 | contig 13295 bp, 4 predicted proteins | sample TergutLab28metaG_FD_92764 | JGI IMG/M metagenome (GOLD analysis project Ga0131853, IMG submission 92764) | Labiotermes labralis P1 segment gut microbial communities from Petit-Saut dam, French Guiana - Lab288 P1 (version 2) (version 2) | ecosystem: Host-associated > Arthropoda: Insects >...
ACAACTGTCAAAACTCGGTCTTTTAGTTTAATGGTTATAACTCTTGTCTCTACTTTTCCCTAAGCACCACAGAACGCATCCCCGTGTGCGTTGGTCTTTGCCCGACTATAGCTTCATACACAACCCAAGTGCGTCCGTCTTTCTTGTTAAAAAATAAGATACACCTGGGAGTTTCGATTTAGTGTATTGAAGTAAGAGAGATTGGCGAGAATGAAGAAGAAGAGAGTCATCAAAACACATCACAGGAAAGGAAAGAAAATACAGCCTGTATAAAAAAAGAGAGAAGAGCCGCCAAATAGCGGTGCAGGCTAGGGCACGCAGACAGACGGGCGACGGATGGATGGATGTTGGATTCTTTGACGTCAACGCCCGCGGAAATACGTCATCCATCATGGCCACCACCGCTGTGGTGAATTTTTATATATTAAGAGCAACTTCCCCCATCCCTAGAAATCCCATTCTACAACCCTTCTATACCCACCAGTCTTCCCCACTCAACTTTGGAGGCTGTCCCTCAAATGGTAAACAAGAATTGTGTGGCTATACGGGTGGAACAGATCAGAAGTTGAGGGAAAGTTTTCTTCATCAATTAATTATTTGAACCAAAATTAAATGTAACAGTACTTACTGTTTAATGGATACATTTTCTACACTTTTTTTTTTACCAGGAAAGTGGAATGAAATAAAATGTGTGATGAACTTTGTGGGCTGAAGCAGGAAACTTCCGAACGTGAGGAAGATGTAAATTAGTTAAACATACGCGTGGAATTACGTGCATGCGCTCGTATTGAGAATTAAACCCCGAAAATAAAATTCAGTCCGTGAACGGGTACACCACAGAATTTTAACTGTCTTACGGAATGTGACATTGTGTCGCCAGTGGACGGATAACGACTTCCGAAGGCATTACTTTTCTTCAAAGCATCAGGAATCATTCGATCGTTGACGTGGCCACGCATCCCATAAGACCTGTATTCTCAGTAACACTTCAAATCTTTCAATTCTTAAGTTATGCGCCTAGATTACACTATCAACAATTTCAATAAGCTTCAGTGTGTGGCAGTTGTGTTCGAATATGTCCGGCTCAAAATCTACACGCTCCGTTTTTTGATAAAAGTAAGGTTTCTCCCATTCCAAATATCTGGACTGTAAACTCACAACTACGATGTCACAAATATAGGTCTAGTTCAAGGACACTTCTCTTTGCCATCACGTTTAAACAAACTCAGGGACACAACCTGATCATATCCATATGTAAGTTGGCTATTTCTCTAGGGATAAAGCAGCCGAAGCATGCATCTAGCCACGCAGTTCCATCTCCAGCTGAGGCAGATACTGCGTGAATTTTATTTGTGCACATGAATACAATGTAATAGCGTGGTACAGGAGCTACTTTGCCTTCTTATGAATATTTTTAAATTACAATGCTCAGTTGTGCGAGAAGAACTCTGAAAGATGTAGCCAAATGCATATTGTAAATTACTTACGCGAACTCAACAAAACACTTAGGCTGGGCTGTGGAATTTGAGGTTTACCCTAGTAGAATTAAAGAGTGTTCATGTAAATGTCCCGATACAAAGTACAGAAGCTAAAGTAGTGCACTGACACATAAATGAAACTACTCAGTAACGTGTGTTAATATATTCCAAAGTTGAAAAATGCAAGAGCTGAAGTAGTTATATGGGTTTCGGAAACACGTACTGAAAAATCAAGGGCGGGAAAAAAATTGAAAGACGGTTAAAACAGAAATTAGAATATGAAAGGAAGAGTATGAAAATAAAATGATCTAGACGTGAAGGAAATGACGAGATGTTGACGTAGATAAGTGGCATCTAGCGGAAACACATTAGACTCCAGAGAAATCTGATGTGGCTGAACAAAGAGATTACGAGATGATGAACATTTCATGGTGGTGCTTAAATATAACCAGATCAAAACAAAGATCCAAAGATAGAAATGGCACTTAAAAATCTCTTTTCTACGATCCAGGATAAGATAAAACTTGATAATTCAAGAATATTAAGGAGGAAAAGTCATAATTTAATCGTTTTCAATGCAGGGCTGTAGTGTTAATGGCACTCAGACTTTGTTTTCGGGTAACACAGCTTTAGGGTACAGACACTGCAAATGATTTGCTTGGAGGGTAGCGTGGTAGCAGATGCATGGTGGCAATGAGATTTTAACCAAAAACAACTTATCCAGGCTGCCGCAATAACCCCTTCCTCCTCCCTCTACACGGCAGAATTGTTAATTTTTTTGTTGTTAAAAATCGCATTCCCGGCATGCACCTGTTACCCCGCTAACCTCCAAGCAACACGCTTCCAGTTCGTCCTTATCCTTAACGTCTGACTGAGCCCTCGGTAGGTAGAGTAATGTCTACATGCCAGATTTTGTTGCATATACATTCGTGTGTTACTTTAATGAAATATATCTAAATACATGTATAGTACACAGAGTGGTCTCTGTTTGAAATTTCAGGTTTTCACAGCGGTGAAGATTCGTAGGACTATTGTACCACGTAGGTTTCCGGATTATGACACCGTCTAATTGGGTATGTGGGTTCTAGTTTTGTGATGGAACGTGAAGCAGTGGTGTGTTATGGGTCTTTTTTGTAAATTTGACGCCCACCTACGAGTTATCACACTATCTTTACTCAGAAGACCACAGTATGATTTGTAATTAATTAGCAATACAAAATACTTGCCTTCCGCAACTACATCCATAATTCGATATTCTAGTGGCACAAAGTGTGTGCGAATGTGCCTGGCAGGCGTTATTAGGCCTCATGATTTTATTAAGCCAGACTCGTCGTATTTTACGACACCCTTTTAATGGTTTGAAAAATAAAATGTGAAAGTGCCTGCAATTCAAATTATCCGCCGATTTCGGAATTAGAATTGCTTTTGGAAGCTTTATAGGCTTCACTCCTTTGTCCCTCTGATACAAGAAACATGTCGATGAAAATTAGTGTGGCGCATTAGTGTAAGGATGATGATGGGGGAAAACTGAAATACGCGGAGAAAACCCTAGTCCAGTGCCACATTTTCTACTACAAACCTCACATTGACTGACCCGGACTTGAACACTGGTGTCCGCCGTGCGAGGCCGGTGAAAATTAATTCACATTATATAAAAGTAAAGTGATAACTTTACAAGCCCGGTGTGGCCCAGAGGGTGGGTATAGGTATAGCTCTACTCTTCCATGACCGCGGCACTAGAAGGGGGTGAGTGGTCTGCATAACGCCCCGGCCGCACTATACCCCCAGGAAAGACCCGGTATCCATTGTGTAGGAGGCTGGGTGGGCCCCAGGGCCCGTCGGGACGGGCGGCAAAATCTCGACCCCACCGGAATTCGATCCCGGAAAATCCAGCCCGTAGTAAGTTGCTATACCGACTGAGCTACACGGTCCAAAAATTCATATTATATGTAGAGACTTATTTCGTATCTCACAGTATATTCCGTTGGAAAGTGCAATCCATGAATCCTCTATAAGGGAAAAACGATAGCATATTATGAGCATCAAGCTAAATATAAGTATAAATAATGTGTGTGGGCAAAAGGCGGAATTTGTAGTGCTGAACGGGCAGTATATACACAAAATATTGTATTTACAGAGAAAATGGCATGGACACTACATATGATGAATCTGGTTAGAGAGTGGTGAGGTAATAGATGGGGTTTACATGGAAGGTTAGAGGATCTGGACAATGCAGATGATACCTACCTCTTTTCATAAAGTTACAAAGACATGTCCAAGAAAATATGTGACCTACGGACAGAAGTAATCACACTTGGCCTAATACTTGACACCAATAAACTAAAGGATCTACAAAAAAGTTCAAAGATTACATCAAATACAAATGTCAATAATGCAGTTACTGACAGAGTCGAGCAATTTGCAACGCCGTAACGGTAGACTTCAAGGTGTTATAGCACGGATCAAAAAGGCAAATAGAATGTTTGTAGAATTGTACTCATTGTTGAAGAATAATAATACTCGTATAGTGATGAACACTAAGAAACATTTGTAATTCCACATTTGCGAAGAATAACAGGCATAAGATAACCTTACATAACAAGTAATACCAAGCTGTAGGCAGCTACTGGACAGAAACCTATAACATTACAAATTATGAGAAAATAGCGATAGATCGGTCATACTCTCTAAAAGTGGAATAAGTACATTGAAAAACAAGCACTGGATTGGAATCTGCAGGGAGCCGGAAGGAGAGGAAGACCGAAGCAAACCTGGAAAAGGGCCCTTTATGGAGGAAGCGACGAAGCAGGAATATGCGGCACAGTATGGAGAGAGGTTAAGGGGTTGTCGAGCAACGGAGGCGGATGGAGATGCTCCACAAATGTGCTAAGTTCCTAATGGTACGAAAGGTTATATTACTACTACTAACACTATTACTGATTAGTGAGTAAATTTTCGGAATCAGGAGGTCTAGGCTAAATATCCTGCAGATAATTATTCACCCCGCTCAGGATAGCATATCTTCCGCCGAAGTTTGAACAGCAAGAACGCTACCTGGTAAACTGACGGTCAGTATAGCACGCGTCGGCTTGTCATGTTACTTGGCCGTTTACTGTGCTGAACATTGGTAAGTGGATGCTATGATATCACAATTTCAATTGGTATTCATGCCACGAATTTGACAGTTTCTCAAATAGCATTTTGACAATGCTATTGGTAAAGTAAGACGCTGCAGTGCCAACAGAAGCGTATAGCCCCCTTTGCCTTGTGACTGATTAATAACAACGACGGCCATCTGGTGCAAGTATCACCAAATAATCGTTCACACATACATAAGCATAGCACTTTGCATAAAGCAGATTGTGGGTGCGGAGCCTATCTCAGGGATTGAAACAGAACACCTACTTCTCGAGTGCATTCATGTTACTACATTACAACAGTTGGTACAAACCAGTGGTATTCCAACACCATTCCGTAGAACCGTGGGATTCCGTGTGCCACTTTCAAGCGTTTCGTGAGCACAGGATCTTTATAGTGGAGTTCGTACACATAACTGGAATAATCTTAAATTGGTTTCTTTACTTGCATCCCCAAATTTGTACATAATCGGCACAAGATTTATTTTCAGTGTTAAGCACCAACACTAAAATTTTGTCCCCAACATTTATTTAAAAATTAAAAAAAAAAAAGAGTTAATCTTATGTCCGCGCCCAAAAAGTACAATTTTATTCTACAAAGCGTTGGAGAAAATTAATTGCAAGGGTTTCATGGCTGTCAGAAGTTGGATGACTATTGATATTAACCGACATGGGAATGTGAAAAAGCAAATTTGGCTAACCGCCCGATAGAAGAGAGAGCAATTTCATTTAACTGTAATATCTGCTTCAGAATCTCTCAGCTTTCACATATTTTCCAATGCCCTTTGTTTAAAAAATACTACAACAGAGGAAAAAAACTTTCAGAAAATCGATTTGTTCCTTTTGTCAGGTAAAAAGTTCAATTTTTTCCCACTAGTTGAATCTATAAGACAGCTACTTCTTATCTTTTGGCACCTTTAATCACTTCAACTATCATAATGTATGCGCCTAAAACTGGATTTTATCTATTACCATAACCTGCCCAGAGCCTGAAGTAATCTAGGTACTAGGCGAATTTGCTTTCCCACCATCTTACCTAAGTAGGGAAAGAAATCAAGTTCTGAGAGCGTAGTTTAGGTGTTTGTATTTTTTAAACGCTGGATGATGGACAACATCCAGAACGTGAGTGATCCAAACAAGAATTTTACATCGGCCACCATTCATTTTCGCACAACAACATCATTGCGATGGACTCAGCCTGTCAGTCACTGAAATCCGTCAATTAAATAGCGACTGGATACTTCCGATATCGATAAGTTACTGTACGCGCAGAGTATCAACACAGGGAATGTTATTTTTCCCTTCGTTCCTTAAGCTCTTTTCCTTAGTCGCACGCTACTCTATTCCTCCTATGGTAATCGGAAAGAAATTTCGAAACGATCAATAAACCAATAGAACTAACACCGGCTACCATTCACACTCCCTCCACCTCCTGAGCCTCTCTCTTCATGTTTCACCTGACTGACGGATTCCATTTATCCGTGTACATCAATCTAGCAAGGGAAATCCTCTAATGATGGTGGGTTCATATGTGTTTGGGTAACATGCAAGCACTTGTCGTCTAAAAGAGACGTTTGGAAGGCATAATTTTTATAAATATTAAAGAAGAGTTTTACATTGAGTAAGTTACATTTTGTACCTACCGGATGCAGACAGTTTTTTTTTTGTAATTCACGTAAATGAGTGGTCGATAATTCAGGGTATACAGTTGTGAACAATAACGTATAAAGAATGTGTAAGGAAGCGGTCGTAACCCATTTAAAAATAATTTCCAAATATGAGCCAGGATAAGCTGACGAAGATTACAGACAACCTTAATTATTACACTTAACAAGGACGAAGTAAAGAAATAAAAGAGAATTAAAATTAAGTCCCATGTATTCTTAACATAAAGTCGAATGAGATGCATGGTCATTCAATTATTTTACCAACCACTGCACTTATATAAATTTATAAAATTTACACATTAAAACATTAAAAACGCTCCGACATATTTGGTCCTAGGACCGAAATATGTCGGAGCGTTTTTAATGTTTTAATGTGTAAATTTTATAAATTTATATAAGTGCAGTGGTTGGTAAAATAATTGAGTGACTTGACAACATGCACGGTATAACAACGAAAATATGCATGGTCATATTAGTAGCAACATTAATGAGCAATTCTTATAACAAAAGCCAACGAGATGCACTATTTCTCAACTTTATTTTAGTAAAAAAACTCTACATGTTTCGGACAAATTTACTGTCCATCATCAGGAGTCTTAATACTGTATTCAGAGCAATTGATATCTGTCATACTAGTTATGTTGACTGTCTGCTAGCAATCAGTCAACATAACTAGTATGACAAATACCTACTGCTGTGAATACAGTATTAAGACTCCAGATGATGGACAGTAAGTCTGTCCGAAATATGTAGAGTTTTTAACAAAATAAATTTGTGAAATAGTGCATCTCGTTGGCTTTTATTATAAGACTAGATCATGATGCACGGTCCTCTGAATGTCAAATTTGAATGAGGAATATTTCGTTCCAATAAAATGTGCCACTACTCCAACATTTGGAGTTATTACAGAAAGATGAACACATGAACAAAATGTATGGACCTGTAAGGAAACGTTTAAGGAAAAGGAAGCTTTTTCTAGATCCGTTGTTGCAATAGAGGATAACGCAAGTTACATAAGTGCCGAATTTAGAATTCGCATTCCAAATCCGATATACGGGAAAGGGATATGCAAGAAGCTAATTAGAACACTAAGGAAAATTCTTCTAATATGTACTCTAAATTTAAACAATGTGGAGAAGAATTAATTATTCATTTAACAACATTAATAATTATTATTCGTTTTTCAAGCATTATATTCTAATTTAGACAATACTAACAAAAATGAAGAAATGGCCAAAATCAGTAAGTGCATTTCGTAAGAATTACTAAGTCAATTTATTACTTTTCTAAGATCCCAAGAAATCGGATAAAGTGATGCTTGGAAATTTCAATTTACCCAGAAGCACGGTAAATAAAAGACTTCTGTAGACGCCAGGCACGACTAGCTATCCAGCTTCAGTCCCTTGGCGGAATCATCCATTCCACTGTAGCATAAGTGGAATTGGTAATGCCTCAGATCCGAGGAAGTCGTTGCAGAGGTACTATACCAGTGTCTAAGAGAAAGAATTACTGGACTTTATTTTCTTATAGAAAATTATAAAATTAATATGGAAAAAATGATGACACTCTCAGAAACGAAGCACAGATTAAACCATAACGCTGCTGCGACAGTGAGGGAATTGTAACCCTATCAATCTGACTGAAGGTACTTGCATACCTACTGCCACCTGGCGGTCACAGCTACCAGTAAGGTCAACAAAGGTGGGGTTTTGTGTTTATGGTAAAGGCAAAATGTAAAGCAACCCTGTGTATGTGGTAAGGTTCTCAGCCCTACCACCGGCCGACTTTACCCCCCAAAAGTATTCCTGGTACTTATTTCTCTTTGAGGCTGAGTCGACCCAAGGGCCATAGTGCGGCCGGAAGAATTATGTCAATTAAAATTTCCACTGATTCCACCGGGAATCGAAACCTTGGCCTTCCGGCTTGTAGCTCAATGCCTCAACCAACTGCGCCACAGCATGCATCTTTTGTAATTATGACTGTATCAAAAGTTGACTGGCTTATTTATCAATCCATCAAGTAAATTTGTCCTTACATTTCCCAATACAACCAATTCCTTTAGACGTAATGAAATTCTCACAATGCGACAATTTCAGGACTGAAAAGCTGCATAAGGTCAAACAGGCAAGTGTTTGGAATTCGCAAGTATTTTTGTGTTGCAATTTACAGTAGGAATTACTAACTGATTAGAGGGTTAATGAAGAGGACTGAATCCTTCAAAATTTATAGATTACTTTTACCAACTATACGATTCTTCTGGTGATAAAATTGAAGGTAGGTGAAACTGGAGAAATGTGCGGCAAGCACAAAGGCTAAGAGGTATGCTTATAACATTTTATTCGAAACCTCGAATGAAAGGGACAGGACTATGTTAAAATAAATCATAAATAAGTAGTTTACCATAGCGTAAAGTGGATTCAGGTGCTTCATTGTCTAGAATGTTTTCGGTCACGGTAATAAACATAAGATCACATAAATTATGGTGAATTATTACTGAGAATTTTAGATGTTTTCTTATTTTCAGGACGCTGTACCACGTACTTATTTGCATTTCTGTTGACTTAGAATTGTGTCTACGGCTGCTACGTATTATTCAATAAATAGGTTGATATGCGGTATAACATCCGTTAGAGGTGACAGAATATTTTTGAGGGTACTGTACGGTACTGCCACTCCGCCACACTTCCATCGGACGCGAGTAGAAGATGAATCTACCAGTCGCTCAGTAAAGATTAATCACTTTGCTTCCCTTTTTTTATATTATTACTTTTCTATTTTCTTTCACTTTGTTGACGTTTTCTGGTCTTCTCTTAGAATCTGCTTAGATCGGATGACTGTACGGTTCCGTGAGAAAGCAAGAAAAGAATGAGGGAGCTTCTCCTGACGCACCCGCAACCCACAACCCATCATCACCTAGATCTGAAAGTCGCTATCTTTAATTGCGATGAACTGAGCAGCTGGCTCAGCTGCTCAATCTTCGTGTTAAATGTTCCAAGTTAAGATTCACATCATATTGTAAACTGGTGAGCTAAATAAATTCACATCAGGAAGGAGCACGATAAGTTTTTTTTTTTATCGTTAATGACATTGAATTCATGGAGCACAGCTCTAAAAGAGAAACCCAAATTCGCTTAGCTTGTCGACAAATCACTCGCAAAAAGAATGGAACCCTAAAAATCAGAACCGCTGGCTTTTAACCAGTACACACCCTCTCTAGTCCCATTCACAGTTTAATTGTAAAATTGTTCTCTATTTTGTGCCTAAGTTAACCAATTAGTCTTTTCCGTTTTAAGTCTTTGGGTTAAACTTTAGTCAACACGATTCTCTTCTAACATGCCCGTCCGTCAGAGTCTCGTCAATTCGATATTTGGTGGGAAGCAAATATTTTGTTATTTATTGTTCGCCGTACACAACACTGTGGTGCAAAGTTAAGTCATGCAACCATTAACAAATCTACATATTTTATAACTAGCGTACTGTAAACCACAGGATCCCGTAGGTAGCAACAACAGAAGTATCTTGTATGATACCATATTTTATAAGCCTGAAGATGATCCCAAGGGGTTGAAACATGTAGTTTTTTTAATGGATGCATAACTTCACTTTGCACCATAGTGTTGTGTACGACGGACAATAAATAACAGATTGTTATATTGGCACAACGGGATGGAAAACCCTCAATTTAGAGCAAATATTTTGTTGGGTAATGTTTCCATTAACCTTTCTCTATCCGCTCACACCCCCACATGTTCCACTGGACACTTACAACACAACTTGGCTCAGTCTGGAGAGCTTTAACTTCTTTCTTAAGGTAAATGCTTCAGCGTCAACAGCGAATAGCCTGAAAATTCTTAGGATTCACTCAATTTTTCCAAGCAAATGCTGAACCACTATCTTAAATTAGGCCACGATCATTTCCTCCCACTTGCTTGTAATTTCACTAATAATAATTACTCGGGGCACGCGGTGGCACATTTGGTTGAGGCACTGCGCCACATGCCGGAATGTAAAGGGTTCGATTCCCGATGGTATCATTGGAATTTTTCATTGACATAATCCTTCCTGCTGCACTATGGCCCTGGAGTTGACTCAGCCTCTAACATAAATGAGTACCAGGAATATTTTCTGGGGGGTAAAGGCGGCCGGTGCGTAGGGCTGACAACCTTACTACAATCATTCGCCGAGTGTCTTGAAATCTTGAAGCCTCGACCTCTTGGAGCCCCCAGGGCCTGTCCAGGTCTCTAATGGGATTGCTTTACCTTTCAATAGTAATTGTTCACTCAATGACACTCACAGGCTAGAGTTTGAGGTTTTATAGTGTCGCTTCCTAAATTACAAACAGCAAAATAATTTTAAATTTTTCGCTGACTTTCCCTCAGTATTTTAGGGTAAGAATTTGCTTTTTACATTAGCATAAAACAATGACAAAATTATAAGTTTTTAAATGGGGAAAGTTAATATTCAAATTATGACATGAATAGTACCTACGTCCTTCTTCAAAGAAATTTTGATAATTTTGCTGCTGTTCAAGGATACGTGAATTGCGGTACACTTTCACAGTACTTGTTTCTATTATCATGTAATTTTATTTGTGCTCTGATGAAAAGCCATAAATATAGGATCTTATTTAACAACCAATCGACATGCCTAGAACAAGCTATTCACTCTAATCTTTGTGTTACACGTGTTGTCACCCACTAAATTAATATCACCATCAAAACAAACCAGAGTTTTGTCATGTTTTAAGCGAGTTCGCAAAACTGCGAAACGCGACTACTATCTTTGTCAAGTTTGTCTGTGCGCCCGTCCGTCCGTCCGTCCCATGGCACAACTCTATTCTCATTTAACGGATTTCCATGAAATTTGATATTGAAGAATTTTTCAAAAATCTGTCCAGAAAATTCAAGTTTTATTAAAATCGGAGAAGAATAGCTGTCATTTTACATGCAGCCCTGTGCACATTTGTGACAATATCTCTCCGAATTCTTCTTGGAATGAGAATTGTTTCGGACAAAATTTGTAGACGAAATCAAAACATATTTTGTGCCCTTCAAAGTTTTACCGAAAGTCGTGGCGTTTATGAGATAATGTGCAAAAATACGGTAGAGTCAGACAGGTCACAGATGACAATATGGCGCATGCGCATAACATGCTGAATGACTAAGACTACAAACACACAATCGGAATATGTAACACTTACTGCTTTTCTACAGCATCAATGGTTACGCAACAGCTCTTCAATGTTACGTTATACACTCGCTGTCAGCCACTGTTAATCAGTTTTAATCATGTTTCGTTTCAATAAAAAGTAATGAATTAAATTACAGACTAATTCTTGGTAATTATTTTTTGTGTGGTGCGTGTGTGTGTGTGTGTGTGTGTGGTGCGTGTGTGTGGGTGCGTGCGTGCGTGCGTGTGGTGCGTGTGTGTGTGTATGTATGTATGTGTGGTGCGCGTGCGTGTGGTGCGTGCGTGTGTGTGAGTGTCTGTGTGGTGCGTGTATATGCGTGTGTGGTGCGTGCGTGTGTGTGGTGCGTGCGTGAGTGGGTGTGGTGCGTGCGTGTGTGTGTGTGTCTGTGTGGTGCGCGTATGTGTGTGTGGTGCGTGTATGTCTGTGTGTGGTGCGTGTATGTGTGTCTGGTGCGTGTGTGTGTGGTGCGTGCATGCGTACGTGCGTGTGTCTGGTGCGTGCGTGTGTGTGGTGCGTGCGTGTGTGTGTGAGTGTCTGTGTGGTGCGTGTGAGTGTGTGTGGTCCGTGCGTGCGGGGTGGTGCGTGCGTGTGGGTGTGTGTATGTTGCGTGTGTGTGTGTATGTGTATATATATATATATATATAGTGGCGATGAATTACTGTAGAAAAATCAAATGTACACAGTGAATGCCTTTAGATTTGACCACAAAAGTAGTGGAAAGTTCAAAATATAGAGCTGAAACTTTGAAGCATGTCGGCCTGATTTAATAAAATTGGTAATACTTAAAATAGAAGGCTTAATGAGTTTCCTAACTAGAGGCTGAATAAAGTGTACTAAGTATTCTGTATTGACAAATCACGTAATGTTTCGCAAATGGTTCCAAGGCTTCCCTCTTGTAACAGGCAGCATGTTATGACACCAGGCATATTCGCGGCTTACAGAATTTGTTTCAGTTCTTTGACCCGTGACGAAAAATGTTTCAATTATACGGTATTTTTTTTTTCGATATAGAGAAAACACGTGACACCAAATGTTGTAATTTGGTTGAGTGCAAATAAGTGAAAATAAGTGAAAATAAGTGAAAATAAGTGAAAAGGGCTGGGGATTACTTTGTTATTTGAAATATACTTAAAGTCTCCGTAACAGAAATTTACTTAAAGTCTCCGTAACAGAAATTCTGTACCACTGCGTAAATAATAACATGTAGAGGATACAGACAGAAGTGATGGTGGCCTAATTGAAGGTAATGTCCCGTCTTTTGTCAGGATGGAATAAGTGAAATGACGGAAAAGTCACTCAACATAATCGGTCTCGGGTCCTAGGTTTTAACCCGACACTCCTGAATAAGAAGCGGCAGCGATAAATGCCAGATGGCGACGTTCGCCTATTTGTATAGGACAAAGAACTCAATACATGAAAATATGGCTGAAGTAATAATATTCTTTTGGCAATGAATTTCAAGGACCATATGTCGTCTTGTAAAAAATTAAAATCAGTGAGCTTAGAAATATTATGACATGAATAATAAATGCATACGTACTGTGCTACTCGAAGATCTGTGATGAACAAAAGGTAGGTGTTAATGAAGCTTAACCTTTTGCGGCCGGAATAATTTTTTTTAATTTTAGCACACCCTGTATATAAAATGTGAATAATACAGAACCAAATACGATAAAATTATGAAACAAACTGCATTTTGAAAAAAAAAAACGGAGAGTATATACCATGTTTAAAATATTCAGTGCCTATATTTGTTGAATAAATATATAAAATGCAACTTTAGAGGTTAGCGGTGCGGTACGACCACTATAGTTGACATTAG
>Ga0131853_10016919_pt1 | contig 13294 bp, 7 predicted proteins | sample TergutLab28metaG_FD_92764 | JGI IMG/M metagenome (GOLD analysis project Ga0131853, IMG submission 92764) | Labiotermes labralis P1 segment gut microbial communities from Petit-Saut dam, French Guiana - Lab288 P1 (version 2) (version 2) | ecosystem: Host-associated > Arthropoda: Insects >...
AGGTCGCGCCCAGCGGCTTGACCTCGGCTATCTAAAGTAGATCGGAGGGCCGAGTTCGCTTTAGTCTTCTGGGTTGGTTGGCATCCAGGAGCTGTTGTAATGTGGGGTTTGGATGAGAGACTAGTTTCCAGTGATGTTTGTCGTATCTGTCTGTTATGACGTCACGGATGAAAATGTTATAACATGAATATTAAAAGCAGAACCACACACAAATTCATTGCGATTCCGTTTCATGTGTCTTTTTTGCGTTTTTCTGGACACATTCCTCATCTGCTTATCACCTACATTACGCAGTTCATATGGAGTTCACCTTCTTTCATTTAGAGGTAGTCCACACTATTATACACGCTGAAATATACTGGAGTTCTACGTATACCTGCTCCTTGTTTTATATCCTAGTTGTTTTTCCGAAAAAGCGGGCGTAAATAAATAATATATTCCTATCAGAAATAATGGTTTAGAGTAATAGTATGCAACCAGCTAGAGGGCGTTACACTGAAAATGGTGTGTGTAAATTGGAGAGAAGCGTTAAAAAAGGCGCAAAACAAACGGGCATAAAACAAGAACTGGGTGTGTGTGTTGTGCTGTTACTCTTGCAAAGTAATGGATGAAAAGATCTGTTCTAAATGTAGCTTACATACATTTAGTCATATTATGGATTAGATTTCTCTATTCTGTGCTCAATTTCCTTCTTGCGTGTATCCGATGCAGCACAGCCAGCCAGCCAGCTATGCTGCTTCTTATGGCTCGAAGAATGTCTGACGTAATTTACAACTGATGACTGAATTATATCCGAATACATGACATAATTTGTTACGTTTAAAAGAGGACTCTAAGAGGGGCGGATATTTTTAACTACCAAACATTTCTAAGTCTGATTGCACTGGGAATTCAAGTGCTCTAGTTCAGTTGGACTTTTCATTGTGGTTCCTGACTTCGAGTGATAGCAGAACAAGAGACACTACAAACCTGTGGTCCACTTACAGTACAGTACAGTACAGTACAGTACTCTTACAGTACAGTACAGTACAATACACTTACAGTATAGTATAATACAGTACAGTACATACAGTACACTTACAGTACAGTACAGTACAATACACTTACAGTATAGTATAATACAGTACAGTACAGTACACTTACAGTACAGTACAGTACACTTACAGTACAGTACAGTACAGTACACTTACAGTATATTACAGTACAGTACAGTACACTTACAGTACAGTACAATACACTTACAATACAGTACAGTACAGTACAGTACACTTACAGTACAGTACACTTACAGTACACATCAGTTACATTAAACAACATAACCAGCAAGGTAAACTTTTTTTTATGAGATGTTTGGTTTATAATCTTACATGTTTCGACTTAAACAGCCATGCGCAGTGACAACAGCAGTATCGAGGGATGGTTCTCAAGACCCTTAAAGCCAACACGAAAACCTAATAGAAACTATAAAACTTATCGATATAATTACAGATATAAAAATACCCTAAGTATCTCTTCAGTAACGAGATCAATACCTTCGTATAATTAAAACAATATAAATATTTTATATTATATTTAATATTTTATTACTTTAATTAAACATATTTAACTTATTTAGTCTGTGATAATAACAACATGTCTTATACTTTATCTGATTTACTTAATTTTTACATTTAGCTTAATATATAATGGTCGTTAAAACCTTCCGAAGACATTGGTGTTACCCATGAAGATGGCTTAACCGACACATTAAGGCTTATAAATAAACATCTCATGAAAAATGTATATAACCAGCATTGTTATACCATATCATATTACAGGCATTACAGACCAGAGTGTACATCTTTCTAAAATACTTCAAAACTGGAAAGACAGGCCCGGCAGAAGAATCTTGTTTTAAATTAGACGTTAAGAATCGAATATCTTTATATTTCCATCAACTTGGGTTTATTGTAGAATACCACGACTTTTCGAAAATTTGGTCTGTATTCACCTTCAGGTAAATGGGGGAGGGGGAGGAGATTCCTTATCTGGCGGTGGACCCGTTAATAAGAGCTAATCTCTATCACTGGATAGACAAATCAAATAACCAAAACAGCAGCCAAACTTGCTGTAACACATCGTCGTTAAAACCTTTACAGATAACTGAATCTACCTCTCTTACTCAAGCTCGCCATATTACTTCGCATCTCACTGAGCTGGCAGGCAGAATCATCTGTAACGATTTCTGTTTTCCTCGCAATCCCGAATTGTATATGAAGTTTTTCAGTGTTCAGTTACCGCTTCCCTGCATATTAAACATACTTTTTTTATTTTATTTCAATTCGGTGTTTCAGTTCCAACATACCCGTCTGCTTCTGTGAATGTTCTTAGCCGGTGTCTCCTTTATCAATCCATTCGCTTCATTTACAATATTCGCTGCAGTATTTCTTGGAAGTACACATTAAGATGCTACGTGTGTATTCAATTAATCCACCTGCAGAGGACCGCGAAATTCATGGCTCGTAAGAAATCTGTGTATGATGAAGTATCGACAAAACCACGACACGCAAATAATTTCGTTTTGGCACGCAACGGCATTCATACGCAGTTGTTAAGCTTAGGAAGACGAAAGACGTTAAGTCATTATTTTCCCACAAATTTAGTCAGCTCGGATAAATAATAATTTCCCATGTTCTAAGGCCACAGGCGCTCAACCCTAACTTTCTTGGAAAAAAGCCAATAAATAACGCATCCTCTTGTTCAATTTGTAATGACGGTTCTCGGAATGGAGGTGACATGTGGAGAGCTTTTAATAAATGTCAAAGAGGTATGCTCACTCATATATTAAGCAAAACATGTATGGGGAGAATGTAGTTAACTGTGAATTTTTCAGTCTTTCAATTTATCTTCATAAACTAAGATTTCCCTCTTCCTTTCACACGAAAAGTTCAATGATTACACAAGAAAATGAATGATGACAAGAACGGACAAGGCCCTTTATTATTCCACCATAATCATGTGCAAGCATTGCTCATTTCTCAGTAAAACTGCCCAATAATTACGGTTTCCTCTCACGCCATCGATTTGAGTATTCTTTCATTCTTCTCTCACAAGGACACCGTTTACAGTAGCAGTGTTTGTCCTGGCATAAAATAAGAATCCCATTAAATTTAACTGAAACAGAACGTAGTCTGTTACGAGTTACTACGGTTGATGTTTTCTGAGTCTAAAATACTGGCACATCGACTGAGTTAAATGTGCAACTTATACATTTAAAACAACTGATGACATTAGACAACACACAATTAGACAACACACAATTCATCATGAAGGACAGCAGTACCGTTGGTTGAGGCAATGCGTTACAAGACGGGAGGTTCCGTGTTCGATTGCCGGTAGGGTCCTTGGAAATTTTCAAGTGACATGTTCCTTCCGTCTGCAGCCAGGTGCCCTGGCGTCCAGTCAGCCTCTAACAGAAATGAATAAAGAAAAGGTAAAGTTCCCCCTAGAACAGGCCACGAGTACCCAGACGGGGAGTAGAGGTATAGTTCTACCCTTTCTTTAACCTCGGCGATATTTGGGGGTGGGTGGTCAACGCCACGCCTCGGCCGCTTTACACCCGGTAAAGACCTCGTGCCAATGGTATAGACGGTTGGGTGGGTCCCAGGGCCGGTCTGGACGGGTGCGGAAAATCTCGCCTCCCAACCGTAAATGGATTCCCGGGCCGTCCAGCCCGTAGCAAGTCGCTATACTGACTGAGCTATCCCGGGCCACAACAGAAATGAGCACCAAGGAATTTCCTTAGGGGTAAAGTGCGGCCGACGCGTAGAGCTGACAACTCTGGCGTTCTAGTTACGCCGAATGTCAAAGTAGGGATGGAAGCCTAACATTCCATCCCCTCTCTGAGTCTTCATGTCTTGTTACATAAAAGCTTTAACTCTTACTATTCATCACATGCAATAAGCTCCTCATTTGTAAGGAACAAACCAAAAGTGTTCACAGTCGAACCATCTTCAAAGCAGCAAATGCTGCAACTGCTGGCCACGAACTTCATGGCACTTGCTGAATTGTTACGTAACACTTCCAGTGACTGCTGTACATAACACTCAACGCAGTCGATATAGTAACTAGGCTATGGACTAGACGAACCAGGATTCGAATCCCTGCAGATGCAAGAGATGTTTCTCCTCAGACCGGCCTGTGACCCTTATTCAATGGCTACCGGAGGTTCTTTCGGGGGCGGGGGGGGGCAAAGCGGCAGGGGGGGGTGAGGTGGAACATTCACCTCCACGTAATATCGAAGTTAAAAGTAAGTGGAACTATGTTTCTGCTCCCACTATAACGTTCGTTTGGAAGAAAAGTGACACAAATAAAAAATCGCAATTTATGAGTTCTGTACAAAGGACAAGCCGTCGAAACCGCAAAAAGTTACTTGCTTTAGCATGAAAAGTGTCTCAACTAATATTAGACTCATAGCCGTGAGGAAGCGCTAGTGTCACAGTTACTCCGAACAGAATAATGACCATGTGATTGGAGAACAGTGTCACACGGTCAGTTATGTGTTGATGGAGGTGCGTCGCTCTCTACTTATGATGTGCCTACACAGCGTGGACAGGAACAACTTTACATTCCTACTCAAACCATCTCTTCTACTGCAGTTCCTTAACATTTCTCCGTCGATATGTCAACCAGCACTTTAGGTACCCCAGAGGACAAAGCAGAACGCATGAAAATAAATGAAATCCGGGCCTCATCTCTCGCCCTTCGCTACTTTCATGAACATATTTTACCTGTAACAAAAACGAAAGGTACTTCTACAGGGCGTGATTTTGGGCCACCTGTACATCAGGTGTTTCCCGACTTTACACTTATTTACCGCGATTCGGAGTGTCGTCAAGTCCTTTACACTAATCCGGTGCTGTTCCGTACGGACTACCATTCCTGTTGACTCACACTGCACTTCCTCAGAAAGAAGTGTTTAAGACTCATGACGTCAAACATTCTCACACGTTTCAATTGCGGCGCTTGAAGTGTCCCGGAGCCATGACTTGAACAGGCTGATCTACTAAGCTCGGACAATGCGTGACGTCTGAAAGGTGCTAAAAAAAACCTGCCACCTGTTTTCTAACTACAAACATTTAAAAATCTTTTAAGACCTAAGTCACATAACTCATGAGCACATGATTATCATTTGCTCTTAGGTTATTCAAAGCTTCCTTCGACTTCAAATGTTCCATGTCGATAAACTATACAATTTACGTCAGTTACGGGTTTAGAAGGCACAGGTCGTGGAATATTGTAAGTCACTCTTCTGGAATTTCCACGGAAAAATTCAGAACACGTCAGTCGCAATGGCTGGTAGACTGGCGAATATACAAACGGGGTACTACCCTCTGAGTGTGACGGGTAGCTCAGTCAGTATAGTGACTGAATACGGGCTGGACGGTCCGGGATCGAATCCCGGTGGGGACGAGATTTTCCTCCCATCCCGACCAGCCCTGGGGCCCCACCCCAGCCTCCTGTAAAATGGGTACCGGGTCTTTTCCGGGGGTAAAGTGTGGCCGGGGCGTGCTGCTGACCACTCACCCCCTTCTAGTGCCGCGGTCATGGAAGAGTAGAGGTATCCTTCTACCCAATCTCCGGGCCACACCGGGCCTGTAACGGGAGTATTTTACTTTTACTACCCTCTGAACAAAACAGGCTATGTAGGTATAACGTAACGCTGTGACCTGTTCAGGTAACCAACATTACAACGGAAAAGAAACAATGCGTTATCTGCATATTGGGGAGCCACACAACACTGACAATATAAACATATTGAATGTTCCACAAAAAACGCGTTTATGGTGAATTAATATCGCCGGCAAAAATAAAACTTACTTGGGTCTTCGCGTGCACTGCAAGGTATTTTTTCCCGATTTTAACCAAATTTGGATTTTCTCATCATTTCTACATAAGACCCCAACATAATTTTTCACGTAAATCCGTCCAGTGGGAGCCGCGCTGATACATGCCAGAAGACGGACGGGCGGGCGGGCGGGCGGACATGAAGAAGCTCACAGGCGCTTTTCGAATGCAAACGCATTCTACAAAAAACCTAACGCGTCAAATGCCTTAAGGCAGTGTTTCTCAACCTCTGTGAGACCGCGGCCCGGTAAATTCTTTTTTCATAAGACGACGGCCCGGTCCCAACAGATCTACTCGTCAGTACCTTTCCAAATTTTTTCAAGTTCATGTATTAAACTAACATAAGTATTAATAAATAATTATGGCATAATCATAAAGAGTATTAGTACAATTATTTGTACGGTGTGGCACGTTGACAAATATCAAATTACATTTAAATTAGTTATCAGTTCCAGGAGAACCTCTCGCGGCCCGGTATAGTTGATGCCAGGGCCCGGTACCGGGCCGCGGCCCGGCGGTTGAGAAACACTGCCTTAAGGCATGTTTAGTAAAAAAAACACAAGTTGGCGAAAATAGACAACAGCATTTGATTTTACTCCGAATGAGATGGCAGTTGCTCTGTTGCATGCATATTTTTGTCCCATTTGAACCAAATACGGATTTTCGTGAGAGATTTTCATACAAGTCCCCAATACCAAATTTCAAGTAAATCCGTCCATTCGAAGCCCCGTTAATACATGGGGACTGACATACATGAAGAAGCTAATGGGCGTAATTCGCGACTATGCGACCGTGTCTAGTAAGAGTTTAAAGCGCACAGCTATTAAAGGAAAGAACTAGAGATCTCTGGAATACAAGACGTGAGACTCAAATACAAACAAAACTGGAGCAACCACCTTGAAAGAACGGACAACACCAGATTCCAGAAACACGCCCTTAACTACAAACCTCGAGGAAGAAGAGACCGTGGACGCCCCTGGAAACGCTGGCAATATGTCGATGCCGGAACAGGTCAAACGACCTTATCCATGGAGGAAGATGATGACGATGAACTATTAAACCCTGTTGAATAAAAAAAATAGTTCAGCGGAAAGAGACAATAGCACTTGATTGTATTCTGAATGAATTGGTAGATGCTCTGCTGCAAGACAGTTAATCATATTAACATTCTAACATCAGACCTACGATCGCACATTACTGCGGAAGGTTTCATGTAAAAACCCTCTTTATATTTATCAGAAAGCCACTACCTATTGTAACGGCCAGGTGAATGAATCTGATGTTTATTGGACCGTGCATCATTGTGATAACTGAAGAATAAAAACCAACTAGATGCCACTTGTTATTTATTGTACTTGTAATAGGCTCAACATGTTTCGGGCATTACTATGTCCATGATCAGAAGCTCGCGACTATGATGTTGATTACCACATTGGTCGTTTCGTTCTTGGTTTGCTGTAGGTTGGAGGTTAGGTGCAGTTAGGCTGCAGTAGTGTCCGGGTTGCAGGTATCTCGTTGGTTTTTTATTCTTCAGTGACCAGGTGAATGATTTGGAGGTATTCTTAGTCACGACGGTACAATGAAGGCTTACAGAAAGAATATGACATGGAATGGCTAATCAATACACTCTTGATAGCAAAAAGGAAATTCCTAGACATTAACATGGAAGTGAAAGGACGCAATGAACACGTACGACAGAAATTACAAATATTCACCTAAATGCATGGAACAGGATATGTTTTGAAGTCAATATTCAAACAGGAAAACGCCGTCACCGGCTCCGAACCCGTTCAGACTCCTATTCAGTTGCTATCGCTATTCGTTTTCGGGAACAGGACGGCTGGGGCGCGATGCTGACCGCTCAACTCGTCTAGTGCCGGCGTTAAAGATGAGTGTGGCTGCATGCCCTCACGGCTCGGACACGGACAACTTCGGCATTCTTATCAATCGTTCATGCAGTCAAGAAATCCAGGACAGCTAATGGAACTCAGCGGTTAACAAAACCAGGCAACTGGGTCTTAACCTGAGACAAATGAATCCAGTCCACACCGTATTTTCTCACGATGAATCTTAATATTATTTTCCCACCTGTGGGACAGAAACAACCTGGAAGACCTAGGCGCAGATGAGAGAATAATATTAAAATGGATCTTAAAGAAGTGGTATTGGGTACATGGACTGAACTGATCTGGTTCAGGGTAGGGACAGATGGCTAGCTCTTGATAAATGCGGTAATGAACCTTCGAATTCCATAAAATGCGGGAATTTCTACTTGTTGAGGACCTGTTTGCTTCTAAGGAAGAACTCTGCTCCATGGAGTCAGCTAATTGGTTAGTTAAGACAAATATTCTCAACCGTAACATTTTGGCGTGTTCGAGTAACTACTATTGCCGTGGAAACGTAACAATACGTTCCCTTCGTATTGTTGACGTCCATATATCGATGCCAACAATCCAATAAATACTGAAAGCTTTGCCATGGAAGCACCACAATGCGCTCTCTGTAGTGTTGTGCTACACATATCCCTTCCAACAATTAAAAACACTCTCAGATCTTCGTGTAAAATGTCCGATAATTCTGTCCGATTTTAACCAAATCTGGATTTTTCTTGACAGAGTTTCATTAAAGTCTCCGAAATCAAATTTCATGGAAATCCGTCCAGTGAGAGCAGCACTGATACATACGGGTATGCGGACGTACATGACTAAGTTAATAGGCACTTTTCGCGATTTACGCGAGGGCGCCTCAAAATACCACTGCATTCAAACCGGATGGACCACGATGGACCACGCTCAGCGTATGAATGGCAATAGGATTCATAAACCTGCGTTAAAATAAAATAGCCAGAATACGGCGCAACATGGAACGTTCATCAAAATCATGAATGTGAAATACCGTCTTACTTCATGACATGGAGGAGGAGGAGGAGGAGGAGGAGGAGGAGGAGGAGGAGAAGGAGAAGAAGGAGAAGAAGAAGAAGAAGAAGAAGAAGAAGAAGAAGAAGAAGAAGAAGAAGAAGACGAAGAAGAAGAAGAAGGGGCGCGATTCTTAGTCAAAAATGAAATTCCAAAACTTCAAGTGCATTGACAGTACGCTGTGAAGAAGACACAAGTGATGGTAATTACGTGCTTAACGTTTCCCAGTAATCACGCCAGTTTTGTCAGACAGCCTTACGTAACAAAAGTTTCAAAGTTGCAAAACAAACTCAGAATATTATGAGATAAATTTATGTCCCAATGAACTCGAAATTCATTAGCTTAAAATGCACAGCCCGTTAAAGCCTTGTGGTTACTTCATGCAGTACCACCGAGCTGTAACATTCAGACATTCTACGTTCTGCCCACATAGTGATGTATGAGTTTTGTACGGTTCGCAGAACAGCCAGCGATTATTTCCGTAAATTGCATTAACTGATTTTTTTTTGCCCTGACGCAGTGTGTTTACCATGCGGTGCGAGCTGAATCTTTAATATAATTCAGGTTAATGTCAGTTCATAAAATCACTTAACGTTTCCCCAACACGTAAGCTGTTGCTTTGTTAAAATTAAACCCACTACTCTACAGTTAAAGATAATGAAATTAAATTTTTCATTTATGTTTTCTCAGCATTAATGAAAAACCAAAATTTCCAGGCCCTTATTTCAAACTAATACTGCCAGCATTACAACGTCATATACATTGTCACGTTCACACTACTGCCACTAGCAGGACGTGGGAGCGAGGCCTGAGAACCTTCTAACAAAGTGATGCTCTTCTTCCTCCCACACCCAACAACCACCCCCCACCCCAATATATATATATATATATACATACATATATACATACATATATACGTCACTCACTACTCCGTTTTATTTATTAGCAGGCTGTACAATGTTTCCACATCTTCCTGCGCCAATTTGACAATTATATTATCGTCTTCCTCCAGTTGCCTCTGTCATTCCAGTCTTCTTCCATTAATCCCTTTTCTCCCATCAGTCCTCTAATCCCTTCCGCCCAAGTAAGTTTAGGTCTAGCTCGTTTTCTTCTTCCTGGTGGACGCCATTTCGTAACTTCTATTGTCAATCTCCCCCCTACCATTCTCACTAGTCCGTCGCTTTTCACTCTGTTTTACTCTTATGCACCTCTGTCTCTTCATTACTGCTGAAATAATCATTTTAAGCAAGCCTAGCAAGAGGCAAACTAGCCTATTAAAATGTTACAGAAACAGTGAATTTATATAAAAATTACGCAACGGATTAAAAGTGACTTTGGGAAGGATGTAGGCCTATTCTATAATGTGGAACACAAAATTCTTAACGCCGTTCTTTTGTTTTCAGCTTATTAACCTCACATGCGCCCTATCCGGAGTATAAAGCTCCCCACTCGCCGCCTTATAGCGCCCGGGGGTAAGAATGAGTGGAGCTATAACACTACTTCCTCTTTATTCCATCATGGTGCGGTCAAGGAAAACTTTACCCATATCTACTTTCGGCAGGTTTTACCAATCTACGGGCTTACGTAAAATGAATTAAGCCGAAATCGCTTAAACTCGTAATTTCCGGGCAATTTTTAATAACAGCCTCTGATATCGAATTTTACAAAAATCCGTTAAAACGTCGATCCTTGGTCACAGATAGAAAGAGAAGCGGATGCACAAACACAACCAGTACATGCAGCGTTCTCTTTTTAAGCAACAACACCTATATAATATACCACAAAGCCTAAGAACCCCCAGGGAAGACCCGGTACCCATTGCATAGGAGGCTGGGTGGGCCCCAGAGCCGGTCTGGACGGGTGCGGAAAATCTCGCCCCACACCGGGATTCGATCCCCGGACTGTCCAGACCGTAGCGAGTCCCTATACCGACTGAGCTATCCCGGCCCACCAATATCACTCTAATACCAACGCTTAGGCTTTCTAACCACTGGTATTCTTTGTGTTTTAACGACGAAAATTTGGTATACATTTTTCATCCCTTCAATATGTGTCATTTCTAGGTCAAGCGCTTACTTCGGCCTTCATTGGGTCTGTGTACATTCTTACAATCAATAACACTACGGAGCCAGCCTACCCTACACATTGATTTCACCGCTTGCAAGACTACGAAAGGGTCTGGTACAGTACAAGCGTATTATGGCACGCCGTGTGAGACAGACCCAAATGGCCACCATTTCACAATACAGTGCCTGTACGTAAGTTAGTTAATTTCTAGAGTTTCAATAAACAAAGTAAGAAATCAGCACTTTAGAGCTCGGCGGTTAGACGCAGTAGCTGAGGTTCAACGTTCAGAAAACCTGCTGCATTTCTTCTAGAGATGTATTATGTGAGATACAGGGTGCTCACAAAGGCGTTTAAAAATCTTCAGCGCTCCTGGAACATGAAGCCGTGTTGAAGGATAATTTACTTTATGCGCTAAGACTGACCCTCGCAAAAAATTCAGATTATTTACCCGAAAGGCGTTAATCAATACGTCTACAAGATGAACACGAAGTGTCTTCTCTGAGAGGAGGAAACTGCATATAACACACACACACACACACACACATATATATATATATATATATATATATATATATATATATATATAAAGTAAAAGGTAACCTTCTCCCTATAACAGGCCACGAAGGCCCAGAGGGGGAGCAGAGGTAAAAGCTCCACTGTTTCTTTAACCTCGACGCTTGAAGGGGATGAGTGGTCAACGCCACGACCCCGCCACTTTACCCACCGGGAAAGACCCGGTAACCACTGTAAAGGAGGCTGGGTGGGCTCTAGGGCCGGTCTGGACGGGTGCGGAAAATCTCGCCCCCACCGGGTGTGTGTGTGTGTGTGTGTGTGTGTGCGTGTATATATGTATATATATATATATATATATATTTAGATGAACGACAGTTTCCGATAGCTAATGATGACATAGGTTATTAGCACCACGTGTCTTTCGTCTCGTAACGTGGTGAGTTTCCTAAAATGTTTGTGCATGACACATTACTAGATCAGCAGCAGATAAACATCTAAAGTTACCATATAATTACACCATACGGTTTATTTTAATCGAATGTTTTGTAAGACAAACCACGTGTCCGTGAGTGTGGTAGTCACGAATTAAGAATACACGACGCGCATGAATACATTGACAAAGCATACTTGTATCTACCCTTTATAACGCCACAAAACTTGGCACGCTTTCATTAGACTTGCACATTAAGAAACAATTTTACGTACGTACCTGAACGGCAATATAATTTATCCATATGTTTATTTATGCAGACAAACTTTTATCACTGTAACATATACTACAAACGCTCCAAACAGGGTTCCTACTACGGATGACCAAAATGTTCAAATAAGTCCACCGCCTCTACTTCGTATCTGGCAGGTCCCAGGTTTGAATGCAGTCCTAGAAGCTAATAGCGAAACGCCGGTCATTACGTAAACACATGCCGAAATAACGACAACAACAGACCTTCGGGGGTTACAAGAGATGACCAAAAAAAAAAACTTACCATGACCGACAAGTTTCGCGTTTTCCTTCAGTCGCTCCACGCAAATTATAAAATAAAACTTTGAAAATGCCATGACCACTTACTTCTGCGTCACCGTTACTTCACTTCATTGTCATCCCACGATAAAACACTAAAGGGGTATAGGTTTAGCAGAGAAAGCGTCGTTAAATAAACCAACCAAGACACAAATCACTTCTTGTGGCGAATGTGCAAAGCTATTTAACCAGCAGCGGTTTCATATGATGTTATTATGCAAATGTCCGTTAACGTCTCCAAAAGCTGGACCTGCTACTGCGGTGATGCGTCAGCTGAAGAGAGAGAGAGAGAGAGAGAGACTTCTTTATTCTGTACAGCGCTTTAGCACGCTACATTCGAAGCTTGTGTTCCTCATCAACTGTGTAAGACCAGGCCAGACTCTCCTCAGTTGTGGCATCTTGATCACACACTTGAACTCCTCCTTTGTGTGTAAGCGTCCCTTCACTTCACTCTTATACGCATACTTTTCCCATCATCGTACAGCCCTTACCAAGCTCGAGTGCAACATCATTAATTACCAAGTAGCTTAATAACTTTTTAACAGGCTAATAAACGAAGCAAGGGTCATTATGTAACTTGATACACCATAAATAATGGATCACACGCTTCTTACGTACACCAAAACTATTACAATCAAAAGGAAGACAAAAGAACTTTATCTTTTACTTACATGTGCTCATTTCACGCAATGGACTCTTACAGACCAAACTGTAAATTCATACTACAAATTCCAACGGGGGAAAAAGTCTACGTCCGAAATATCATAACTGCGCTGTTGACAATTCATCCTGTCCACCAGTGGCGTTTTTTTCGGGGGGGGGGGGATAAAAACTTTAGTTGGGGACAATGACAAGGGAGCTGGGGGTGGTACCCCCCTTATTAAGAGTTCTA
>Ga0131853_10016921_pt1 | contig 13294 bp, 8 predicted proteins | sample TergutLab28metaG_FD_92764 | JGI IMG/M metagenome (GOLD analysis project Ga0131853, IMG submission 92764) | Labiotermes labralis P1 segment gut microbial communities from Petit-Saut dam, French Guiana - Lab288 P1 (version 2) (version 2) | ecosystem: Host-associated > Arthropoda: Insects >...
AACGGTCATAACTCCGTAACCGTCCAAAATCGGACACATGTTTATATGAACTTTTTTGATCACAAAGGCCTAGGAAATCACCTCCTGCAGTTATGCCCTAAAGTCGTGAAACACCCTGTATTCGTATATATACGTACATACATACACACATACATACATACATACATACATACATACACACACACACTGCAACAACTATAACCTGAATAAAGGGAGTCGATAGCCTGGCCGATATTAGAACCGAGTGCAAAGGCATTATAGTCCTACGTACTTGCCGACAATATAACCTGCTCGGTTCCACGCTGCACTAAAACAGAACTTTCAAGTATTCTCTTTGAGACAATGCTCCATTTCATATTACGTAATAAAGTGGATTAAATTAATGTCGTGTGCTGTGCTTAGATCCATTAAGGTTCAGCTGTAGAAATAAAGTAAAATACCAATTTGATGTAACTAGGTAATGTTAGTGATGTATTCTTAGCTCGACATGTTTCGGGTACATACGCCCATCATTAAGAGCATTAGATGTTGAGTTGCAGCATAAGGTTTTCTGCACAGAGTTTTTGGATGGGTGGTGGTCTTGAGAGCCGCTGCGTAGGTCGTGTTTACGGTGCGGATGGTGCCGTGCGACTGGTTTTGTCAAGTTCACTTGATGTTACAAACCCCAACCATTTCAATAGAGTGCCTGCCAATTTATCTCCGTACAACACCGAATTACTCTCTAATATATCTGCAAAATAGTAACAAACACCAAACAAATATCCGACATTTGACTTGGATCCGTCATAAACGCGAACATAAGATATTATTCTCCAGTAAATTTAAAGGCGAAGCTATCCCTACACAGGCCTATATAGGCCTGTATAAGCCCAAAAGGCTCCAGGATGTTGTTGAGGCTCCCAGAATATCCAAGACAATCGGCACATGACGAAGCTAATGTTGTCAGGCCTACGTGCTGGCCCTCTTTTACGCCCCAAGAGATACTCCTGGTACTCATTTCTTTTAGAGTCTGAGTCGAAATCAGGGCCGTCATGCGGCCGGAAGGATTAAGACAATGAAAAATGCCAATGACGCCATCGGGAATCGAACTTGCGACCTTCCAGTATTAAATTAAATATTACCATTATTACAGATATTACAAAAAAAATAAAATTATAAAATATTACATTACTGTAGTAAACATGCATGAAGTTTGCTGAGCTGCCACTAATGTTCGGAGCACTCAGGTTCCGTCATTTTGCGTCAAAGCATCCAACTAAGTCCGCACAGGTAACATTCACTAAACGAAGAGACACCTGTCCGCCAGTAAATCTCCACAATACTCCCATACCTGTCAAAAAAGAAGTAAAATACCTAGGATTTCACCTAGACGAAAAACTAACGTGGAAGGCGCACATAAAAGCCAAATGATGCCAACTGGAACTTAAACTCAAAAACATGAGCTGGCTAATAACCGCACGTTCACAGCTATCCCTAGACAGTAAACTGACCGTATACAAGGCAATACTGCGACCCATCTGGACATACGGGATAGAGCTATGGGGATGCAGCAAGCCATCCAACACCAAGATCCTCCAAATATTCCAGTCAAAAATGCTCAGAAGTGTGCAGTGCCCCCTGGTACGTCTCCAACCAAATCCTGCACAGTGATTTCGAAATCCTGTACGTAACGGAAGTGGTTAGAATCAACACCAACAAACACAAAAATCGCAGCACTGAGCACAGTAATCAACTGATTAGAGCTCTCTTCAACCCCTCAGTCGACAAACGACTCAAACGATTATGGCCGGAACACTTAGCTCAAAAGCACAACTCCAGTGAACCACCGATGGATGGTGCCTGCCTCACGACCTTTTCTTACCTAAACCTCACTAATTACTCTATCTGAATGAGTAGATTGTAATTTGCAATATACAATAAAAAAAAGATTGCCTTAGAGCAACATAGCGGTTGGTCACAGCACGTAGTACTTCCTTCGTGTTTATGACGATGGGTTCAGGAGGAAGAAGATACTGTACGAACACCCAAGTTCATACACTCCGAATTTCAGTTTCTTTTTTAAGGTTGTTTTCTTAACACCAGGTTTTATTTTATTTTATATCATTTTATTTTGCTACTGGTGACATTGCTGCAAGCAAACAGGAACTTGTTACTGAAAGTTGTCAGTTTGTGACCTTCTGTTTATTCTTGTGGCCTGGCTGTCGACCAGAATGATACGCTAAGTCTATCAGTGTGAAGGTCGAGATCAGGGGTGTACAAATCCCGTGTAACAGGGCGCCTGAGCGACTGAAATTTGTACAGTGGCACTTAATATTTGTGGGTTATAAGTGTGGAAATTACTTCGTGTTATCATTCTGATGCCTAGAATTTTGAGGTGGCTTTTAGGTTTTCGAAAATGTGTCTTACCCCTGGTTGAGATATTGCATTAAACAGGGTCACAACTGCTTCCTTCCATACAAGCATAATATGCTGATAATTCATGCTAGTCTTTTTATCCATTTCGACTGTATGTGACAGTTACATTTGATACAGCGTTATTAAACGACGCTGAACATACACGTTCGCATTCTCGTAACACACTGTGTCCCACCCAAGCCAGTTACAAGCCAGTCCTTGTATTCAGTTCCAACAGTAACTAATTTGGGAGTGTATCGAGACTGTCAGCCAAATAACTAAGCATGAACCACTCAGTTGTAACATCTGGAATTAATGAAATGAATGACTCATAAATCTTTAGGCCGTCTAAGGGACTTCGATAATAAAATGGGCCATGTTTTTAAAACAATGTTAATATAATATTTACTATTTAACCAGTATCATGTAAAATATGCCTAACAGTCAATGTAACACGTTAACCCTTCAGTGTTTCGCTTCTTATAGCATAATTTTTAAGTAGTGGCAAATAATGTGGAGAGTGCTGTACGTTGGATTTAACCTACAGACATGTAAGCTTGCCGATATTGTGTAAATTACGAGCAATGTAAGGTGTCAACGTACCCAACTAGTGTTGGCCACGTTCATTATTTTAAAATTATAAATGTATAAATATAAATAAATAAATAAATAAAATATGATCTGCTCCAGAAATGCATTAAATATTATGCTTTTGTCAAAAGCACATTATATTATAAATGTCTGAAATACTGACACGGAGTAAGCAACACTGTAAGGCTGTCAGTACATTTATAAACTTCGAAGAATGCCAGCATACCCGCCTGTCGAGTTAAGTTGAAAGACAGGGCAGGACAGCGTATCAAACTCCAGGGCACAAATTTGCTTGTGCATTTCAGTAAATTGGGAAAAATGAGGAAAATAAATGTTATTTTTGCTTTACTTTGACTTCTAGTCTTGATTTTTCCGTTTTATTTTATTGGTTTTGGACGGGCTTTTTCTTGTCTTTGTACCATTTATAATATCTTATTTTTTTTAAATGTCTGATACACGCTAGCTTACTTCTAAAAATTTATCTATTGGATGAAATGTGTTACACAAGACGGGGTAGGTGCGCAGGCAGGGAATAGACTATATCACTCCTCAGCCTTGTTTTGTAGTTCCTGTACATGTGGTTTATGCAGTTGGATTCGGTACAAATAGAATGGTTTTTATCAGTGCTGACAACACGAACCTTGTGGCTTGCACAAAAAGTTCCCAGATGTGTAACAACGAAGTACGAATAACTGAGCGCGGGTTTATTTTTATCGGCGCTTGTAATTCTCCATACAATAGAGTGGGGGAACGCTGTGAACCCAACTTTAAAAAACTTCCTCTCTTTTTGCCTTCTTTTTTCAATTTATCTTCTTGTTCATCTCTCTTCTTTTTAAAAGTACATTATTGATTTAGAAAGTTGCTGTCCCTTCTGTTGGCGGTTTGTGGAAATATAGCAAACGAGTGTTGATATTGAAATTCTACACGTCGGAGTATGCTTGTCTATGCGAATGCATGGATGCAGGTAAGCAGGTACGTACGTACGTAGTACGCGCGCGCGCGTGTGTGTGTGTGTGTGTGTGTGTGCGCGCGTGTGTGTGTATGTATGTATGTGTGTGTGTATGTTGTATGTGTGTGTGTATGTATGTATGTATTTATGTATGTATGTGTGTGTGCGTAAGTGGGTGATATATAAAGACGTAGAAAAATGTATGCGTACTATAACTACCAAAGTGTACTGTCTCCTCTACAAACATTTTGCTCGATACATTTTTTGGTTTCTTCCAATTAAACAACAGTGCAACAATCGTGGTTGATAGAAATTACTCTTGCAAGCACGGAGTGGAAACATAAGTGTATATTGTGAACAGCATGGATGTGAACGTTCGTAGGCGCAGAAATGCATGTACTGGTTCATATAAAGCGGTCGTTACAATTGTCTGGTCTAAATAAAGTTGAAATTGGCGTATTTGTTTTGTAAAATAACCCACTATAAATCTTCGTTAAAAAATCTGTTTAGCAGTTCTCGGATTGTTAAATTCGTACAAAAACACACCAAAAAAGCAAGTACAGAACTCCTTCGCAGACCCTCCACGAGGTCTTTAACGTCTAAAAACATTCAATCCCCTGTGGAAGAATTTACTCTTCATAGGCACTATTGCTCGATACGCACACGCTTTTAAAGTGATTTATTTTTTTCCACGTGAAAGTATTATTTTATTTTACAGAGCTTCCGTAGAAATTGAGATTTAGGTACAAAAGGTTCACAAACACTAAGTGTTTGAAGACCTGGTGTAGGGTAAATTTATATCACCTACTTGAAATAATTTTTTCGTTCTTTTTTTTTTTTGCATCTTTAGTAATTCGTAATTCAAAAGTTATCCAAGTTCGTAATATATGATTCAGTAACTTCTTGTTGGGCGTCCCTGTTTTAACGTCGTTTAAAGCATAGTCTCTATAACTGTGGTTAGAGTGAAAGCTGGAAATTAAGAGCCGACAGAAGGGGAAACCGTCGCCCGAAAGCTCACACAGTTCAAAACAGAGTGAAACTCTTGTCTTTTGCTGTCTTTTAGAGCTATTTTATAGTTCGTATATTCCCCTGTCTGCACATCTTAATTACAGTACTTTTTAGAGTCATCTACTCTCCCTGCACATTCTGCAGTACTCGTCGCTTTCTCTCTGGGGAGTCGAAACCCATTAGTGATAATTTAATTCACCCAAAGAATGACTCGTACGAAAACGTTTAATCAGTTCTCTTAAAATAACTTTTCGTCTGAGAAGTTGCACTGTTGCTTCATCTTGTCAGATCACAGTGCTTAAAGCCTGATGAATTCTGTCTGAGAAAACGTAGATGTATTGCTAAAGACAGTTTTCATTTATATTAACTCTGTAGTTTCGTCGTGAGGGAAATAGGATAGAGTGGGTAAGGCAGACTTCAATGTCTATATATTTATGCACAGCAGGTACGGAAATGGAGGTACGGTATAAATAACAAAGAGACATCGCTGCGTGTTATTTAGTTAATAAACGATATGTTGGTGACATCCTTTATCAAAGTTTTCAGTTAATAACATCGGAAACATTGAAATGTGGTACAGTTTTATTTTGATGTTAAAATTCGAAATATATGCCCACTTCTACTTCTGTAATTATAAATAATACCGTTGGTGTAAGGTCTGTAAAACAATAAAATTGTATACGTCGTGAATGTAAATTTTATAGTTATAAAAATTATGTGTGTGGTTGTAGATATGGTCTGTGCTGGGACTTACGGCAGGATGTTGTGAACAGGGTCATGAATTCTCCGATACAAGGCAAGGTGTTTATTGGTCATCTGATTGACTCTTACAGTGCAGTGAATGATTTCTGGCCGGTGGAGGAGTTTGCGGAGCTGGTGACGGGTCTAATGGGTGTGGTGAATTGGCGAGGGGTGGGTATTTATTTGCTTGGAACTTCTGGGTGACAAGATCGACTGTACTTAGGGTGGAGGCGTGACAAGGACTAGACCAAACATGAAGCTTTCGCAGTATTAGAGACTCGTTCCTAGCCTACCGTTTGAAAATGCCACTGGCCATAAACCGTGCACTGCACTATAGCTTCTTGAAAGTGACGATAGTTTGTGGCCGATTAAGTTGGCTGAAGGCGAAATGTGTCTGACTGGAATTCGGGAGGTGCCCCGTATGGAATTCGACCGGAATAGAGACTACCCTACAGAGATACTTAATGGCGTTCCTCTGTTACTCCAAGGAAATTTATGGACAGTGCCTCACATTGGGCCCCCAAACTTCCTTTCATACTCGTTCCAATTCATTACTCACTATTAACCCCATCATTTAACGCTATATAGCATGATAAGTAAGCTCCATTGATTGATCTGCAATTAAACAAAAAAACACTAGTTTTAACTCTGAAATTTTTAAAATTCGAAGTGCAGGTTGCCTACATCTGATTTACTTGTCACCACTTAAACTCGACTTCTCATTATTTTTAAAATTTTGCTCCCTAGTGCAATGGTGATAGGCCAAATGTGAAAAAATGCATATTATCCAAAGAAATTACCAAAATCTATATACAACTATCTTTTTACGTGTGTGATTTGAATTATTTTAGATCATACTGGAATTATTGGGCCGGTTTTATATTCGATTTATTCTCCTGGGAGAGAAATTGATTTTTTCCGTCCACCAACATGAGAGGGGGGGGGGGTTTGGCGGAGTTAAGAAAACCGGAGGTAAATCCAATCTTTTTGTTAAGCATAATGGAAAAATAGTATTTTATTTTATTTTATTGTACGAGTAGATTACTGAACAACTTTGGCATCTCTTTGGCTCTAAGTCTCCAACACAATCCTTCTTATGTATTTTTCAACCCAAAAGCGAGTAGATGTAAAGAAAATACTAATTTGGATTTCACAATTTTGTACAGTTATTTCATAAAACGGCTTTGCCAAAAAAAAATCTCACTGCCATTTGGAAGACGGTTTTCAAGTTGCAGTTAAGATACTACGAGAATATGTATATTTCCTTTCGTACTGCTCCTTCTGTTTTCTTTCCAGCAGATCTCATTCCCATGGTGCAAAGAAGGAAAGTTATTGGTTTGCCGCATTCCTTGCACCCAGAGTAATGGTCTCATTTCCATTCCAAAAGCTGACGAATTACTGAAATAGTTCCCTTGACTGTTGACTGATAAACTTCTGTTACAATCGGATCGTCAGTCTAAGTTGGGTCTTTGCAGCCCGTGACTGCGTTTCGGATTCTGACCTATTCTGATTGCATAATCTTTGTTCTGCTATTGTCCATGCTCTTCAGAACGTACCTGGTGTTTTAATGTTGGCCCTGTCTGGAAACTATTAAGGTTAGACTTTCAGTTTTTCATAAGAACTTCGTAATTTTAACGTCTAGGGCTAAGTAATTTAGAATGCTTGAAGAGGCCGATAGTAGTACAGGTCAACAATTTAAAAAGTTCTTTCTATCCTAAATTTGCATTTCGTACTAAGCAAAATCCAAGTTCTTTCAAAATTCGAATCCTGCTTGAGATAAAAGGAATTTTCACATTTTCACTGGATCCCACTTTTGACGGGGATCCCAAAAAAATTGGTGTATTTCAGATTTTCTGTGAAACATATTTTTACGTACATTCTCTCTGAATTTTCAGTTTAGGAGTAGCATAAGTATGGTTCTCAGATTCACTTGTGCTTTGGGTTCAGAAGTATCAGAAACCGGTCCTGCTGAAAATAATTCACTGACACTTTCTGTGCGCCTGCAACCCACTGTTGTGTTATGGAGATTAATTCATGTTCATCCTATAGCGACTCAGAGATACGACTTTCAGTGCTTGTGACAAATGAGAAGCTTCTGCTGAAATAGTTCATACGTTATTTGTCTTCTTTGTGGTGTGGAAACAATTGACTCCTCTTGTCTTAGCAAGAAGGCTTCGAATAAAAAATTACAACATGCCTTCCTTGAGTAAGGGGGCGTCTGGACTAGGGACGAGCTTCATGAAAAGCGCAAGAAATGTGGCATTAAATGGAGGGTCATAAAAAGTAGTTTCAACTGAAGGAGAAGTACAAAGCCCTGAGGCAGAAGTACTCTACATCACAAATCTGATAAAAAGGAAGGGTTGACCATAGGAGTAGTACAGTACGTAACTTGATGCGAAGAATGAGGTTCTCACAGCGGTGCTGCTGAAGATGCAAGTATACTGGGAAATTAAGCCTTGTCAATTGGATGACAGCTAACGAGGTTTCGGAGGGGAGTGTGCCTCCGAAACTTCGGAAAATATTTACCGTAACGTCCCGGAAGATTAGCATATTCAACTCTGATAATTGCAATAGTTTCGTGACTGAAGTTTCTTAAGACTTTGGATTTAACCGTCTGCAATTCACTTGGCCTTTGACTTACGCATATTATCTCTCGTCTTATCACTTCCCTTATTCAAGTAGGTGGTAAATGGAGTCTAATCCTTATCCGTATAATAGAAGGAAAGCAGTCCCTGTTCTATGTACATGTCGGATGCGATATGTAGTGTTCAGTCAAGATTTATAATATGTATAGCTCTAAATACAATTTAACGTACGTTTTTCATCGAGTCAAGCAAAGTTTCCTTCATGTTTTTTTGACTTCTCGAGCTAAGGGCATAATGGAACTGCTACAAATGAACTGAACTTGACTTTCACCGAAGGAGTTGGGCTTGAAATAAAACTCTGAGAGAAAGAAGAGTAAATATATATGGCATATTAATAAGGACACGCTGCCGAATGTATTTGAGCAGTAAATGTTTGAAGACATCTGAACAAGAACGTGCGGTGTTTACATAAGTACTTCATAAGGAATCGTTATTTACCTATCGTTTGAAAAGCAAGAACCTGTATTCCGTTTCTCTGTACATTTTGCTTCAATAACATAATATGACATACGTTGTAGGGATTAATATAAGCCAATCATCAGCTACCGTCATAGTTGTTTCCAGATTTATTTTACGATGCTCTAACAAGTAGAGTTGTATGGTGTCATCTGCTGTTTTATGATAACGACAAGTGATTTCATAAGGTAGGTGAAGAAGGTATGGGGAATTATTCAAAGATATAATTCCGGCTTCCCCTAGAAGAGTGAAAGAAATTCACAAATATTTCACACCATCGTTTGCATAATTAATGCTTAACCTATAAATCTTAACTTCAATGGCGCATGTTGAAATCTTGTAATGCGGCCAGTTTTGATATGATTTGTAGCTTGGAAGGTTATGTGTGTCTGGAAGAAAACTGGCGTACTTGCTACCAATTTCTGTACAAAATGAATTCGGAGATTTTGAACTGAGTGCATGAAAATTATTACCCAACTACCTCAAAGTTTACCACATCTGATGTCCGAATATACGGTTTATACATTCATTCAGTGACTTTCCATAAATGCCAAACTAGCTAACATCAGTTACTCCAATGGGGGTTAGTCACAGAAGCAAATTCTTCGCAGTATACCAGTGAATTTAATTTTCACGTGGTTTTGATGAGGCATCTCACGTAAATGTACGGATGTGAGTTCCATCTACAGAAGTTATGTTGAACTGGGTGGCATTTATCTGTTTAATCATATTTATTTAATGACGCTGACAGTGGCTCAGGATGACTAGTGCCGAATAGTGGAATGACTAGCGAGTAAGGAACTGTAAAGATATGGAAGGGAGTGTCCGTGGCTTATTTAGAGATACTACCCCGGCTTTTGTCTAGCGAAAGATTGCTCAAACTTTTATGTAATGCGGGAAAAATCAGAACACTGTGCTTGTTCAGGTACCGTGACAGCTGTGAAACGATACGTAAGACGTAGAGTAAAGTGTGACATGTACGGTTCTGACCGACGCTGTAAAGGAACCCAAGTAAATTTTGCGAACAGAAAAGGGCCAACAGCCATGTATAAACTGCGGAGTTTATTTGCCGTAGAATGGATCTTAAAGAAATCGGTTGAAAACCTGCGAATTTAACTGATCTGACTCAGGATAGACACACGTGGAGGGCTCTTGTGCAGTCGGTGAAATACCTTCGGGTTTCATTATAAGTTGGATAGTTTCTTCACTGGCTGATGAACTAAGCTTTTTAAGAAGGTCTCTGTTCAATGACGCTAGTTATGAGACGGGATTGCCATCGTGGATGTGAACTGGAAAGTGCTGTAAACGAAAAGGTCGTGGCCTGTTTAAATTTAGGCTGAGGTCTAATGGTAACAGTGGTCTGGCATACGTGATCATACCAAACAAATAACGTCTCCTGCCAATCATTAGAACCAGTATTGAGCAGGCACCATAGATATGCGATGTTACAGAATCGTTTAAACCTTTCCTGGAATTGACGTTTGGACGCTCGGAGAAACATTTGTTGCGAACTGAACTTTCCGCTGAGGATTTAGATTGTATTGTTCCTAGTTTTATGTATACCTAGTCTGTAGCGAACAGTTTGAGAATGCTTAAAATATTTAATACAAAACTGCCAGAAACACCAAAATGTGTAAGTTACATTCACGAAAAATAAGAATACTCACCAAAAACATGTGATGCTGTTTAATCCAAAATCCGTAATATTCCATAAATTTTAAGAACTGATTGAGACACTGAATGTTTATTTATTTATCGAGTTTTTGTTCTTTACGTGGATTCGTATCCGCGTAACACCGGCTTTTATTTCGGAGCACAGACTCCATAAATATGGGCTATAACTGTATGCATTGTTATACCGTATTATTTTACTGCTGATTCCACTGCACTACTGCTACAGTCTCTCCTCTCTCGAATAGTTCGCTTACTTGCCCATTCTATTCGCTGGTAGCTTCCAATAATGGCTGCCTCTTACAGATTTTATTCTCCCGTCTGCATATAATTATAAATAAGTATTTTCCAATATTATTTTTCTCTGTTACGTCTGCACTGTTCGGTAGGTTTCTTACAGTCTAGATTTTCATTCATTCTCAAGCATGTACTACATACAGGTTCTCTGCCCTTGTTGGTATTTGAACATTTTAATGGTGTTAATTTAGATCCTCGTGCTCCAAGTATAGGGGCCAAGGTCAGGATATAAAAGGAGCATTTCAGTTACTGTTTGTAGGTGTTACATTTTATCCCTTACCTGAGGGAATATCATAAAAACGACATAAAAACTAGTGCTTGAAAAAGTGGTCAGAAGTTTTTGGGGCCCAAAGAGGCTTTAGTAAGAGAGTAGTTTAGAATAGAAAGTTATGAGAACAATATACACGGGTTACTTAATAAACTGCTGTTAAAGTTGACGTGTACGTCATGAAAGCCTAGTTTGGACGGAGGTATAGCTCCACACATTCTTAGCTTCGGCGTTGGGTGAAGGAAAGTATGAAAATTCTTAGAGGGTAAGAAAAAAAAAACACAGTGATAAATTTGTTTGGGGGAGCTTTTTGGAAATATCCTCGTCAAAAACAGAGAGGGAAATGCGGGTGCCACATTAAGATGGAACATAGGGATAACTGACAGGGTTTGAGTTCGTAAACTGTGTGAAAATTTTATATTTCTATATGACGGACAGTGGTACGTCACATTTGGAATCATCCACTTTATGGACTTTGTCCAACGTCCTGTTTTTAAAAAAAAAAACACTTCTTTTGGGGGATAGGACCGGCCCCCGTCCTCACATAGATTTACATTTGTGCCCAATTGAGTTTGTGTTAACCTTATTTATAGCCTGAAAACGGGGTGACATCCTGTCCTCCAAAACGTAGGACTAAGTACACAGAGTGAATGATTCCAACTGGATGGAACTAACACCCATTTCGTAAGCAGGGCTGAAGTATTGAACAAATTATCTGAATCCTGTACAGCGTCTGGCATTATGCCCATTTACACTCCCCTCTTGTGTTTCGTATTAGGCGGAAGTGTTTGCACCCTTTCTGTTGAACAACGAACTCCACACCATGAATAATTACAACTTCATTGTTTCAGCCTTTTTATATGTGAAGTTGTGTTGCAGTTAGTATGTGCCAGTTTTCATTTGGGAATGCTCACTGGTCCTGTACATTTTCGATCTAAGTTGTTGCCGGAAGTTACATCTATTATTGCTTGTGAACTTCGGGACTCCCCTGCCAGCATAGCACATCATCAGATGTTTGTCTGTCTGTCTGTCTCTCCGTCTGAAGAATAGTAGTGGCTTGGGAGAAAGTGCATTCAGCAGACCCACACTGAATTTGGTCAAACCAAATTCGTTTTATGTCCGACTCATTTAAAGTGTCTCGTCTTTGGGGTTTAAATAAACTTCTACTTGTATCTCTTGGAGTTCACTAAATTTTACTTCTTTTACAGGTTTCAAGATCTTGCTATATACATTTTCGGCTATATTTAGTTAATTTCGGTTGCTACAAGACCACTCGAAACCTACGAAAGATGACAGTTAATTAGAGTAGTTGGTCAGTATACAAACGGATCATATTGAGTATTAATTCTGTCTATAATGTTGCCAATGTGATGCTATTAGTTTCGAGCCATTATGATCATTCCTAATCCCCTTTAAAAGATTAATTTATCAAATCTTGCTTTAACTGATATTTGAAGTTGATACGACATTGTTAATTAAGTACTAACTGAACTCCAATTTAGGTATAATTATCATCGATTTTATTTTAACATATTGCAGTTAAATAAATGCTGATATTGAAAAAAATAATGTTTCAAGAAATGTGAATACGAATGGAATATATACGAGTTTAACGATTGGTGGAATGAGACTGACATGGGAAACTTTAAGTACGCTGAGAAAGTCCGTACCGGTGCCACTTCACCCCCATAAATCTCACATTGACTAGCCTGGAATCGAGCCTGGACCTTCACGGTGAGAATATGACGAATAAACTCCTGACTAAATGCGAGGAATCATTTTTTTCAGGACGTAAACGAATTTTTAAAATAACGATTTAATTGCAAACCATGACTTTTACAAAAAATAGGCGGGTAAGATTTTAGGTTCTGAAGGCGACCATTATCGTGATTATGGTCTTTTCCGGATTGGATGCCATATAGGTCGTGACTTATTTACCGATCTGTACGGTGTTACATACCAACAGAAAGAAATATAATTCGTTTATAACCTTTGACTGAATAAAACTTTTTATCTTGGCCTTTTATGGATTAAAATGATATATTAACGAGTTTTGAAACTGGCTGTGTCGGCTTTAGTGAAGCCCATCGTGGACTGTCCGAAAGGTACGTGTTATATATTGTACTAATAAAAAGGCTACCTTCCAAAGGGGTTTCATATACAGGGTGTCCCAGGAGGAATGTGCCAGACTTCGGGAGAGTGTTCCTTATGTTAAAGTATACCGATATAACCCAAAACACCTATATCCAAAGTTGAACGGTTACGGAGATAATG
>Ga0131853_10016932_pt1 | contig 13289 bp, 12 predicted proteins | sample TergutLab28metaG_FD_92764 | JGI IMG/M metagenome (GOLD analysis project Ga0131853, IMG submission 92764) | Labiotermes labralis P1 segment gut microbial communities from Petit-Saut dam, French Guiana - Lab288 P1 (version 2) (version 2) | ecosystem: Host-associated > Arthropoda: Insects >...
AAAGTTCTGAAAGGACACCGATTTGAGGCAACGGAAGACATCAAACGAAATTCGACGAAGACACTATTAGACATCCCGAAAGAGGAGTTCGCAAAATGTTTCCAACAGTGGCAGAAACGTTGGGCGAAGTGTGTAACTGCGGAAGGGAACTATGTTGAAGACAATTAGGGTTAAAACCCCGTAAGCCTCATCTGCTTCATGTACTGTGGTCAGTCCGAATACTTTTTGAACAAACCTTGTATAAAAAGAGTTACTCTGAACGTTACAATAATTTTAATCCTGTGGATAAACACACGTTTATTTCCATGTTCCTCGTTTTAACATTTTCTTTTGATGTGTTTTGAAGTGCCTTGTGACAGTAAGGTCCATACACACGCGCGCGCACGCACTCACACACACACACACACACACACACACACACAAACACGCCAAATTCCGAGCACAGGACATAATACATTTTACCATCACATTCAGTCACACCGTACTTAAGTATCCATAACTTATGATCATCTATTTTACTTTCCCCATTTAAGTCAATGCTGCATTTCGATCATATCATTTTACAATGTAAGAAAGTACGAGGAAAACTGCGCTGTTCTGGGTTATTACGCAGCGAGTGGTGGTAATTTCTTACTAATGTTTCGGGACAATCTATAGGTCCCATCTTCAGGAATACAACCCAGAAGAGCTCAATTCTCATCTACTTCCTAGAGAAGTCTGAAATCATGCAAGAAAATACGAGGGTTAAGTAATAATTTATACAACTTAGATATTCGTAACAAGCTATGCACATTTGCCTAATTTTAATTAGGTCAAAATAAAACACAACAGACTGTACTCTGTCCACACATTCACCAACACATCACTCACCATTAACGGGATTTGTGACGAGGTATCATTTTTGTTTAATTTGCCTATAAGACACTGAGCTGACATAATCTGATTTGTTCTTTGTAACAGACTACTTACTAAATGGGAAAACAAACCATTTTAATACATGAAGTTACATGTATTAAATTACAATAGAGCTACACATATCCGGATTAATTTGGATAGCAAGACATCCGGATATGCAAAAAATCCGGATAATTAGATTTTCCACTGAAAATAGGCTACATTGGCAGTTTGAAGTTCGGCTGTTACTATTTACAGTATGTACCTGCGTCTAAATCTTTTAACTACGCCTGACTTGAAGTTCTATAAACAATAACACTGTATTGTACTTGATCCGATAATCGTTACTTTCAAGGAAAGTTAGTTTTGTAGAATTCTCGAAAAATGTAGCCGAAGGGCGAAACCGATCCGGATAATTGGAGATCGGATAACCAGCGTCCGGATAAGTGGAGTTCTACTGTATTCACACTATCCGACAAGTCATACGTTTTTGTAGTGTGCAAACATTAATTTGGGTAATCTCTATTATTTCATGTCAATCGATGTCACTGCTGGGATCAGCGCGATGTTTTATTCCTTACAGTAGTTTCTACCTGAGGCTGTCATTAGGAGACGTCCTTCTTGTCTCTTCCTCGCTCTCTGTGCCCCATGTGCTACTCAGACAGTAGCCATCAACACACCAAATATTTTGGGGATAAGTCGTTTTTCTGTGATTCGTATTCACAGGAATGACAGTTTTCGATTTGAAAGACTTGTTTATTTTTTATAAATCTCAGGACAAACAATTGAATTTATTTCTGCTTTCTATGCAAATCACCACACCTACCGAAATATCTGTCTGTGCCAAAGTTTTGCCGTCCCTGGTCGAAAATGTCCTGATTTTCTCAGCAACTTGCACACAGTAGACGTTATGCGCAACACAGTTGTTAGTAAGAGTGTTATATTGGTTCTGTTATCAAAAAATCAGGAGCCTCCATGAATAAAGTTAGACCTATGACCCAACTTACTACTTACTAATCATTACACAGGTTTGTCAAAATCTTTTATTCCGTGGCAGTTCAAAATGGCGTTTATTTTATCACCAAGCAGTGTTTAGATATTGAAAATTGGAGTCAGTAGGTTACTCCAAGACGTCAGTGACTATTTACCAATAAACACGGCGACATATGCCAGAACACCTGAAACCTAATGAACACCGCTCTTTGTACCTCCAACGTCGCAGGTTATTCGTTACTTCCGTTTCAGTTTTAGACGGAACTTATAACACACTTACCCTAACGTCACCCTTGAAACCAAACAAAATGGCGATGAAGCACTTGCAATATGAAACACGTCTCCCGTCAGTGTCGCGCGCCAAGCTAACCTACGCCGTAGAAAACGGCGGTGGTAAGAGAGAAGGGAGATGAAAGTGGAGACACAAATGGCGGTTATCTTTTCTTATGACTGATATATTAGGAATGAAGCACTTAGAGTACACGCCAAGTCACCATGAAACGTAGCCTGTAGATATTGTATTTTAAATACTGACTTGTTAATCAGAACAGTCTGGTTCAGTATGAAGGCATTTTTTGTTTGGAAATTTCTAAGGTCATGTATTATTCTGGGCATGTTTAAATATATGGGTGGTCGGATTAAAAAGAATGAGATGGGCAGGGCATGTGGCACATATGGGGGGACGTGAGTTGCGTAGAGGGTTTTGGTGGGGAAACCTGAAGGAAAAAGACCACTTGGAAAACCTGTGCGTGGGTGGGAGGATAATATTAGCATAAATTTTCAAGATATGGTATGGGAAACGTGGAATGAATTGATCTGGCTCAGGATACGAACGAGTGGTGGGCTGTTGTGAAAAGGTAATGAACCTTCAGGTCCCATAAAATGCGGGGAGTTTCGTGACTAACAGAAGAAATATTGGCTTCTCAAGAAGGACTCTGCTCCTTTGCTTTAGTTATTTGGTTAGTTAGTTAGTTAGTTAGTGGAAATGTTTAGGAATTTAACGAATTTCTTACAGTTGTGTGCTGTTACTCCGAGCTATTTACGTCTCTGAAGACGTATTTGACAAACTACATCACGGCCAATGACCGACTGTTGTGCAAAAGATGAATTTAATCAAGTCTAGTAAAACCAACAGAATTATATTTATACAATCTTATATGTGAAATCCCTTATTAAGGAGTTGTACGTGTCTCGTCTTTGGCCACGTTGCGGTTCAACCATGCTCAGCGTATGGAAGAAAAGTGTCTTCGTCCAGTACTATTCCGTAATGTTTCTGCAGCTTAAATCTTCAGCAGATGTTTATGTGTTACACGGCGACAAATGGAATTACGGTGAAGTGGATTTGTGTTACTACGAAAGCAGTCTAATTACTGCAGCTGTTCTGTTTTTAAGAAATTTTAAGAAAAATACAGATGAAAGAAGGGAACTTCTAAGGAAATTCGTTACTATCGGGATTAAACACATGGAGCACAGCAGTAACAATATATATAACGTAATGTAATATTGTAGGCGCCGCATTTTGCCTGTAATACGTACTTACGGCAATTGCATAATCCTCAAAATAAGGAGGAATTATTTCCCTTCAGATTTGTCATGGGAAGCAGAGTGTTTTCTGTTTGCCTATTTTCAGTTTATTTAACGATTCTGCCAGTAGTGCAAATTATATAACCCAGTCGAATGTATGTTAGTGGATTTAGTGGATTATGAATTTGGAGGGATGTAGAAGGATCCGGTCTTGGCGTAGTGAAAACTCACTAAGGCGAAGAACTTCAAGTTTATTTGAGACCTGCCGCTCCCAGAGTTACTGGTGCTGGTATATCCCGAATACAATTCAGAAAAGTTTCTTAGTGTAAAAACGTGCTTGGTACTATGTTTTTTTTGGGGTGAGGTGGATTAACCCTTATCCTGCTAACGTGGAGAATATGGTGAGCTCCTAATAATGCAAGCAAATGGCAGATGGGATTTAATTCGGCGTTTAAAGGTTAAAGGTAAAGGTAAAGTTTTCCCTGTGCACGTCATGAAGTTACAGGGGCTAATACAGTTACATATCCACTCATTCTGAACCTCGGTACTAAATGGAAGTCAATGTTTGCCTTCACACCCCGGCCTGGTTACTCCCGGCAAGAAACCCCGGTACCCATTGAACGGGAAGAGTCGGTTTGGACGTTTTGGAGAAGCGAAAGAACTTTTGCCTCTATCAGATTCGAGGCACGGTCCGCCCAGCCTGGTCGTTATGCCGATTACGCTGAGTGAGGTGGCGAAATTTGTTGTATTATTTAAATGAACTTGGTGCTTGAAATGGCTAACTATATTGATAATGATAATTAATACTGCAGCCGTTACTTCTGTTGACCGACAGGGTTCCGTGTGCTATTCATTCTGTACGGGAAATTAAATTCGACAGCGCTGAGGTAACAAGGACGTGTCTGTTTTGGTAAAGGTAAAGCAATCCCATTACAGGTCTGCACAGGTCCAAAGGGTTCCAAGAAGTTAAGGTTCCCATATTGCATGACAAAGGTAAGGTTGTCAGCCTTACGCACCGACCACCTTTACCCCCAGAAAATACTCCTGGTACTCATTTCTATTAGGGGCTGAGTCGACCCCAGGGCCATAGTGCGATCGGAAGAATTTTATGTCAATGAAAAAACCACTGACACCAGCTGGGATCGAACCAGCGACCTTCCGATTTGTAGCACAGCACCTTAACCACTGTGCTATCGCGGTGCCACGGTTCTGCTGATGGTTCTGATGCGTTGCGTTCTGTACTTTGTGAACTAACGATTTGTCGTACAGCATTATGAGTATTTCCTCATCTTCCCTCCCCCCCACTTCTGGGAATTACTGCTTTCTGGGAATTACTGTTATGCTTCAGTGAACAAACGGCGAATATTTGCTAAGAATGATAAGGAAGTGTTGCCTGCTGCGTAGGTGCGGTGTACTTCCCCCCCCCCCCCCCCTCCCCTCAACCACAAGACACCTAGATGTCAGTGAATATACATTCCTTCGGTAGCCATATACTCGCAAAAAAATTTGCTTATCATTAACACAGCCATGCTTTATGGTTGTAATAGCGGACTATTTATTAGTTTCTTTCTATATATATATATATAGAGATAAAATCGTGCGCAGCACATTTTATTAGTTTGTGCCCTCAGAATATTTAATTTTATTTGTTAGTTTTACGTGGCGACCATTTATTGCATTCTTAATCACAAAGGACATTGTTAGTATTCCCCAAACACAACGAAGAAGGTAACACTAAACTAAACTTTTTAACATTAACAACTAAACTTTAAGAAAAAGAAACGTACAAAATGATAACCAAAATACCAAACGTTTGCTGTTTCTTGAGACGTTTGGGTGTGCCTGGGCACACCCGGCACACGTCGTACGAGCGTCTACGGCTGTATATATTGGTGGGTGCTGACCTGTTGTATTAACCTAACGAACAAATCGCAATTCAATTCATTTACAATATATAGTGTTTTAAGCATTGCGGTTTCTGATTAAATTCCCTAAAACCTGCATTCTGAGGTTTGTCTTACGCTCTGTTTCTTATCTCATGTACTCGTAGTTTTGAACACAAATTCTCTTTACTTCATGGAGCGTTTATTCCTGTTGTATGCAGTATTCGTTATAAATTTCCCATTAACACAGTGTGCCCAGTCATTACAAATAAAAGTTTTGCTCCGTACCCACTTTACAGAACACTTTAACTTCACCACATTTACATCCATCGGGTATTTTCCTGTTACAGTGTAACATCTTGAAGTCGTTCTTATGCCATTACTCTGCCTTACAGTGTTGCACTGTTCTTTGTGTTGCATCTCAAAGTCGTGCTGTTAACGCGGCTCTACGGTGCTGCATTCTTGTTAATGCCTTCCCAGGGTGATTGTTATTTTCATGAATATGTATCTGCATCTTTATTAGTTTTCAGTACCAAATGTTTTTGAAACAAAGCGTTATATGTTGTTACTGCATTTGTATAAGGTTGCGTAGCTTGGAATTCCACTACATTAAAGATTTGTAAGCTACAGGCTGAAACTCTAAATGGATTACAACTCCCTTTCAGTTGTTTTCGACTGTGTTTATTATGGCCCTAGAGAGAAACGAATTAAATGGTAAGAACTTAAATATGTATATGTTAAATTGAATCACATATAAAAAGATGTGAGTGTAAATTAGTCGCAGGGCATCGTCTAGTCCCATGCTGTTATGAAGAATATAATGAATCTGCGAGTATTTTTTGTTTATAAGCTTCTCGAGAAGGTCCATGAATTTCGTTAATGTTTTTATAGTAACTTTTTTATTTTGTTTTCATGTGGTTATGTTTATTATCCTAATTGTTCGTTACTGACAGAAGAAAACTGCGACGCTATGCCTGCTGTTGGATGCATTTAGACTTTACAATGCTGATTCTTCCGGCAGTAAGTAACACGAGAAATATCCATTGAGAATGGTAAATTTCTACTGCCCTTGCGCTTAATTAAAAATCAGGCCATGAAAAAGTACGGGAGAACGTAAGTATAGCTTCACGGATTCTCAACCAAGACCTAGATGACACTGAGAAATCTTTCGACGTCCCAGCCAATTTATTTTCCTATATACACTGAATAGGAGTTTTCGAAACCCGGGCTTGTGAACCTTAACCAGTCGCTACACTGACTAAACTGCTCCTAATCCGTCACTATACAGGCTGAACTCTCTTCTTTCGAGGAAGGTGTGAAGTAGGAACGTCCACTCGTAACATTTGCTCCTTGATGACTGTTTGTAAGACAATCACTGATAGACTCGGATTGATATCCCAGTGACTGCTGCTATGAAACACAAATTAAAATTCGGAATTTCAAAGTAAATTTTTCTAGATATGGTAATGATATTGCCTCTATATGAGGCCTGATGGAACGGTTGACTTCCTTGATTCAGTAGCAAGCGTCTAATTGAAAGCATTTTAAATCGCGTTGCTCCCAAATTTCCGAAAACGTATCACACTCTTGGAAGATCCGAAGACTTCGTTTTCTGTCACGAGCAGTCATGAAGACAGAAATGGGTATGGAACACTGAAGGAATAATGCTGACAGAAGAAAACCGATGTACTTGGAGAGGAACCTGTTAATACCACTTTATTCACCACAAACCCCACAAGGAAATGGTACGGACTCGAAAGCGGGAAGTTGCGGTTAGAGGTTGGCGACCATCCGTGTGGGCAATGGTACGGTATTTGAGCCCTGAAAAAACAAAATTTCTCTCAAATGCTTTCCAGTTCTTCGACAGCACATTTATTTGTTTGATGGTTCCCAGTCTTCGACCCCTTGTTTTTCTGAAAAGAATAGTACCAAAATAAAAATGGGTATGGAGCCGTTTTGAGTGATACTGACAAAGGTCTATTCAGATAAAAAAAAAACTGTTGCATTGACACTATGTCTTTAAAAATGTCACATGGTTTCGGCCGAGATGGAAGTTTGATCTCCATGTTTAAGCCTGAAGTTAGGCTAATTAATATTTAGGGTTTCGTTTCCTGCCTCAAAATGAGCACATTTACAAATCCATTACTTTAAGACCGACCGGTTCATGCTGTTACAGAAATAATGGCTGTTTACTTCGAAAATCATACGAAACACACAAACACCCTGTGTGGGCAAAATACAGAGTCTTTAATGTTAACGTAGGCACATATAATTATCGCTGTCCTTTAAAATGCCAGACGAAAATTATGTCAAATTAGTCAGCAGTTATTTTCGTCCTGCCGATACGTTTGAGGTGAAATATCTCAGGTTAAGACTTGAAGTCGTATACCGGAAGCTTCTACCGGATACAGAAAGGCGTCATCAGATTCGCCCTTCATTTCTTGGGTGAAGTTTCGAACAAAATTGTGGCCCCTCCCATCCTCTTCCATTTCACGTGTCGCGAAGACACGGCTCAGTGTGTATGTGCATCTCCATGACGTCGCTATTTCACCGCACTTGCAAGATAAGATTAAAACACCGTTTCCGCCCTCACAGAAAGCAAACCGTCTCGATCACAGAGACAAGGAGATTAATGTTGTGCCCAAAATCTCACAACCACAAGAAACAAATAAAATATACCATATGAAAAAAATGTTTCCATTGTGTAACCAAGGGGTACATATAGTAAAAAAAGGTAAAGTTTTCCAGTTACAGACCCGATGTGGCCCAGAGGGTGGGTAGAGGTATAGCTCTAATCTTCCATGAGTGCGGCACTAGAAGGGGGTGAGTGGTCAGCAGCACGCCCCGGCCGCACTTTACCCCCGGGAAAGGCCCGGTATCCGTTTTACAGGAGGCTGGGTGGGCCCCAGGGCCTCTCCGGACGGGCGGTAAACCTCGTTCCCACCGGGATTCGATCCCGGACCGTCCAGCCTGTAGCTCAGTCGCTATACCGACTGAGCTACCCGGTCGACAGGTGCTTTAAAGTAAATGGGTGAATACGTTGTATCTTTCTAGGGAAAAATAGTACAAGCAAGCTAACAGTTTCTTTGAAAGTGTGTCGAGGTTCAAGTAAAAACTTATCTGGAAGGGAGTATGAAATCGAAATTACGTCACGAAGAAATGCACAGAAGATTAGTTCTGGAGAGTAATTTCTACCATTCGGTTTATATTTCTTTCCCATGACTGCAACTTAGACTGCAATATAGATGTATAACCCAAACCCAGCTCATCAGTCGTTTCGCATGTCCTAATCTCAGGGAATCTAAGCGTTCTAAGTAACAAAACGGGAATAGATAACTGTACACCATAAAATATTTTTCTTATTATTTCACGATTATTAGAGTTTACATGTGTTTGTATGCATGAATGCGTCTTTGAAAACTGTATGCACTGCTAGCCTCGGTATCATGTACACAAGTTACCACATCCTGGGTTTACAACAGACTACCCGCTTAGGTTAAGGTTTCAAATATGCACAGTTTCAAATCCATCTCCCCTTTAATATCCTTGCTCTTCCCAGCTGGCTAATTGTTAAATTCCATTACTCCCTAATAGAATCAACAGTCAAAATTATAAATACTTTTTTTCAATTGGCTGACTTACGTAATGCTATTCCCGTATCGTACTAGCATAATCTCCCCGCGTCTTACTGGTCTTCTCTCTCTATTTCTGTCACCCTCTCACTCTCTCTAACCCTCTATCCCTCTTAGCTGTTATACAAATCCGTTAAAATCACCATTCCAACCAAACTAAATTACTAATTTAAACAATTCCATCTAATCTATTAAATGTATAACTTTAACACCTCATAAAACTTTAACTATAACGGTTATAGATTTTGCCTCTTGTTTTGTATGCGTGTGAAGCTTGGTCGGTGACATTGAGGGAGGAAAGGAAGCTGAGGGTGTTTGAGAATATGGTGTTGAGGAGAATGTTTGGACCTAGGAGGGACGAGGTAACGGGGGAATGGATGAGATTGCATAACGAGGAGCTAAATGATCTGTATTCCTCACCCAATATTGTGCGGGTGATAAAATCGAGAAGAATGAGATGGGCTGGGCATGTGGCGCGTATGCGTGAGGAGAGGGGGGCGTATAGGGTCTTGGTGGAGAAACCGGAGGTAAAGAGACCGATGGGGAGACCTAAGAGTAGATGGGTGGATAATATTAGGATGAATCTCCAGGAGGTGGAATGTGGGTATATGGACTGGATTGGGCTGGCCCAGGATAGAGATAGGTGGCTGTCGCTTGTGAGTGCGGTAATGAACCTTCGGGTTCAGTGAAATGCGGGGAATTTCTTGACTAGCTGCAAACCAGTTAGCTTCTCAAGAAGGACTCTGCACCTTGGAGTAAGTAAGTAAGTAGATAAGTAAGTAACGGTTATAGATGACTATAACCGTACTTGTTAGATTACTTTTCATTGGTCTGCTTCTGTAACGAAAGAACGTGTCCGTGAACTGGCCAATAAGGGGAGTTGGAGGGAACTTTCAGAAGTAGCTTTTGATGGCGTGTTCTGGACTCATCTGGCTCAGAACAGGTTCCTTTGGACATCTGTTGTGAACACGGTACGCAATCCTCAGCTTCCATAAAGAGTGGAGATGATGTGCACTACTTGAGTGCCTATCCCGGAAGCCAGGTCGCCAGGTCGATGTGGCGACTAAATTTTGTAAGGTGGCGCCCAACATTTGTGGATTCTCAGTGTGGAACTTTCAAAATTTTGAGTTTGCTCCCAGATTTTAGAAATATGACATTCAGAAGACCGTGCGTCTTGATATATTCTTATAATAAAAGCCAACGAGATGCACTCTTTCTCAAGTTTATTTTGATAAAGAACTCTACATGTTTCGGAAATATCTAGAGTCCATCATCAGGAGTCTCAACACTGTATACACACCAATAGGCATTTGTCGCGCTAGTTTTGGTGACAGTCAACATAACCAGCTCGATTCCAGATGGTGTCATTGGATTTTTCATTGACATAAAATCCTTCTGATCGCACTATGGCCCTGGGGTCGACTCAGCCTCTAACAGAAATGAGTACCAGGAGTATTTCCTTGGGGTAAAGGCGGCCGGTGCGTAAGGCTGTGACCCTACTACCATCCTGTGCCGTTGTCACGAAATCTGGGAACCTTAAGTTCCTAGAACCCTCTGGGCCCCTCCGGGCCTGTAACGGGACTGCTTTACTTTTTACCAACATCACCAGCATGACAAATCTCTATTGCCGTGTATACAGTGTTGAGACTCCTGATGATGGACAGTAGATCTTTTCGAAATATGTAAAGTTCTTTATCAAAATAAACTTGAGAAACAGTGCATCTCGTTGGCTTTTATTATAAGAAGAGATTTTACAAAATTTGTGCACCCTTGAGTTACATGTTGTGACTGTCGGAGTATATGTGGTTTGCCTTGTCATACGACCGGCCTATAGCAGAACAGAAACTCTTGTACACCCAACGCCTTTCCTCTGTCCTGGTGTGTCAGGTTCTCTTATCGGATCTCGAAACTAAACGCATTGTCTTCTGCCTTTATCACCGCTTTCACCCATATCCGCTTACTGGATGGAATGTTTTAAACCCGTTCATACTCACCACGTGGGCAGGAACCGTGTGGTCGTGCGACAAGTAACGGAATTGCCTGCGGCTTCATGTGCAGAGAAACTGCGGTCAGAGCTTCCTGAACACGGGAAATGAACTGGTCATCGAAACTTCTGCTGATGTATTTTCGAACCCTCAGATGCCGTAATGCAGTGTGTTCAAGACCAGATCCAGAGGCACGGCAGGCTTAACGGCCTTACTTCTCCTCATATAACATAGAGTGTACAGTATTTCAAAAAGAATGCCCGTTTTGTAACGCCTGTGACTTTCGAAAGCAAACAGTTAAGACCATGCTGGTACTTACAATGTAATCGTCAACTCAAACATTTTCACTGACACAGTTGGCGCGCGCATCGCAACTGTAGTTAACGGACAGGAGATTTAATTTTTTGTTCTGCGCCATCAGTACCACGACAACCGTAAAATTTGAAACTATTTTTCAAGTGTGTGTCTATGTGTGTGTGTGTGTGTATATATATATATATATATACAATGATAGTAAGGGCGACTGGAAATATATCAAAATCATTCAGTAAATATCTGAGCAACAGAACTGGAAAGCACGCCGTCACGGAACCGCAAAAACGGCTGTACTGCGCAATGCGCACATCCTTGGGAAAGTGCTAATGTAGAAGTACAAAGCGTTTATCATTGGAAATAACATTACATTGTAACCACAGAATAGCCGCAGCTTATTTTTTGTGTAGACGTAAGTGTACCAGCTATTTGTCTTGATTCTGAACAGAAACACTCTACATGAGACACCAGTGCATTTCTTTCAGAGTGAGTCCTTCGCTAGAGGCCCCAAACTATTGTCTATAAAAAAAACTATGTTATTGACATAATGACTTGAAAATTTATATACACATACCGGGAACGATGCAAAATATGACCTGCTCATAATCGATGCTGAAACTGGTCTCCTTTCACATCCAAGCACACTTGAATGCGTTTCTCCAAATTCTGGAATACTTTTCCCAAAGTGTCGACGTTGATGGCTTGAATCTCTTGGCGTATAGCGTCTTTGAGCTGTTCGATTGTGCGGGGTGTATTTTTCTACACTTTGCCATTAAATAAGCCCCAAAGAAATATGTCGGCAGGCGTTCGATCGGCTTCCCCTTGTCTCTAACTTTTTTGTCAATTTCTGGATGGAACACTTCGATGGTGCAAGTCTTTCACCAAATTCCCTTCGCTTGAGGCCCCAAATTATTGTCTATGTATACAGTCGAACGGCGCGGGTTTCTCGTTCATAAATACTGGCAAACAGGTTCATTTAAAGCATGCCAGACGGCGTTTCGAACGGATTTTGGTGAAAGACGTGCACCATCGAAGTGTTCCATCCAGAAATTGGTTAAAAAGTTAGAGAGAAGGGGAAGCCGATCTAACGCCTGCCGACATCTTTCTTTTGGGCCTATTGAAGGGCAAAGTGTACAAAATACACCCCGCACAATCGAACAACTCAAAGACGCTATACGCCAAGAAATTCAAGCCGTCAACTTCGACACTTTGGGAAAGGTATTCCAGAATTTGGAGAAACGCATTCAAGTGTGCTTGGATGTGAAAGGAGACCTGTTTCAACATCGATTATGAGCAGGTCATGTTTTACATCGTTCCCGGTATGTGTATACAAATTTTCAAGTCATTATCTCAATAACACAGTTTTTTTATAGACAATAGTTTGGGGCCTCTAGCGAAGGACTCGCAGATTGAAATTAAAAATAGGTTTGCAGCTTTGGAGAACTTGAACGAGGACGAGGATGTAAATAGGATTTGGGGGAACATTAAACATAATATCCAAACCTCAGCAAAAGAAAGTCTAGGTATGCACGAATGGAAGCAGCATAAACCCTAGTTTGATGAAAAATGTTTAGGTTTTTTGTATCTAAGGAAGCGGGCAAAAATGCAGTGGGTACAGGATCCATGCCAAAGTATTGTAGATAATTTGAACAGTGTAAGACATGAAGTTTGCAGACATTTCAGGAATAAAAAGAAGGAATATTTGAGAGCTAAAATTGAGACACTTGAAGCTAACAGCAAGATTCACAACATTAGGGATTTGTATAGAGGCATCAATGAATTTAAGAAGGGGTACCAGCCTAGATGTAATATAGTTAAGGATGAGAAAGGTGACCAGGTTGCAGACTCCCACAGTATTGTGGTTAGGTGGAGGAACTATTTCTCTCAGTTATTCAATGTGCATGGGGTTAAGGATGCTGGGCAGGCAGAAATACACACAGCAGAACCATTGGTACCTGAGCCAAGTGCTTTTGAGGTTGAGTTGGCTATCGGCAATTTAAAAAGCCACAAATCGCCGGGTATTGATGAAATACCGGCAGAACTGATTAAAGCAGGGGGTGGAACAA
>Ga0131853_10016933_pt1 | contig 13289 bp, 9 predicted proteins | sample TergutLab28metaG_FD_92764 | JGI IMG/M metagenome (GOLD analysis project Ga0131853, IMG submission 92764) | Labiotermes labralis P1 segment gut microbial communities from Petit-Saut dam, French Guiana - Lab288 P1 (version 2) (version 2) | ecosystem: Host-associated > Arthropoda: Insects >...
CGATATCTCCGTAACCATTGAACTTTGGATATAGGTGTTTTGGGTTATATCGGTATAGTTTGACCTAAGGAACACTCTCCCGAAGTTAGGTCCTTTCCTCCTGGGACACCCTGTATATATACCATAATATGTAAGGTGTTTGCGCCTTGGATGCCGGATTAATAACGCAAGAATACAGACACATACTCAGAATATCTAACACTTATTACGGTGTTTGCGCCTTGGATGCCGGATAACTAACGCAAAAATACAGACACACACTCAGAATATTTAATACTTATTGCTCTTCCACTGCAACAGTGGTGGCCTGAACACGCCTCAATGTTACATTCTACGTACAACGCTTGTCTCGTTAAACTCGGTACACTTTGAAACTGGAGTACCAGTACACGATGCATTTGGTCAGAAAAGCTACAAAAAAGAAGTAATTTGGAATACCTAGGTGCAGAAGAAAGAATAACATTAAAATGGATCTTAAAAAAACAGGGTGAAGGTGTAATGGCTCAGGATAAGATATGGTAATGGGTTCCTGTAAACATGGTAATGAACCCTCCAGCTCCACAGAAGTGGGGAATTTCTCTGACTCAGTGATCAGCCTTGCATGGAAACTGCTCCACAGAGGCAGAATTAACACAGGGAATGGGAAAATGTAAACAAAGCTCCAAGTTACATTGATACAAAGAATACTAAACAATAAAGCTTTCTTGTACCATCCCTGGTTTCAAATCACTGTACAGGTAAGTTACCACCCATTTCTAGCAAAATGGGAGGCATATATTTGTAAAACTTCATAAATTATAATGCTCCATCGTAACGATAAATACAATCTAGTGCACAGAGAGCAAACTGGACAAAGTTTCCAAACTCTCTGGATGTGTATCCTTCTAAAACCGACGAAAACAGGAGTATAGCAGGTTGATAAGACAAGTCTTCCTGCATGACAATGGGTTTATTGGTAAATATCAACATTTCAGAAGAGAATGTTGCCTCCACCTTCAGGGTTAGGTCAGGGGTGTCCAACCCACTGCATGCCAGTTTGTGTTATGTTGCTTGCAGTGACATTTGGAAAATTATGTATATATAGCTGAACCTGGTTATAACCTCATGAAAGGGAATGAATATCTTGTGTTGATATAAATGAGTGCTGTTATAACTGAGGAGCACAGTGTTATGGTTAACAGGAGGAATTAATTCGTACCACAGAATATCTGAAGCTATAAGCAAGGTGCTATATAAACCATTATCATTATAAACAGATTCTTCTGTACTAATAAACAATACACCATGTTTTGGGCAGTTAAGTATGCCACTTGCTGTAATTCTTACACTTGCAGACTGTGAATCAGTCCACAATAATGGCTGTGGCCCATTGCCAAAAAGGTTGGACATTCCTAGTCTAGGTAGACCAAGAACAGCAGCTATGAGGCGTAGCGAGGTAGAGAGAGTCGAGGTGCTATGCGGTGAGAGGGGCCAGAGGAGGCACATGCATAAGAGTCAAGTGGACATGACTGGCATCTGATGTACAGTATGGAAAGGGAATTACGGAGTCTTATGATGTTATAGATAAACACAAATGGGAAGTTAAGCAATGGTGGTCGCGGATATAGTTAGTAAGTTGAGCCAAAGGAAGTTCACTGATATAAGCCAGAAATGATAAATCGCGTGCATATGTGTGTCCTTGTAAAGTGCAAGGTTGTGTTTCTTATGGGGAAGCTTCCTCTTTTCCTTCAGTCAGCGAAGGAGAGGCTGCCACTACTTGCTGAAGAAAAGACCATCCTCCCTGCTTCTATTGGGATGCAGCTCAATCTCACTGGCTTCTCTGATAAGGCAGAACATGTATAAGGATTTAATGGAAAGTAATTTGGTGTCCTAGAGTGGGATGTAACATTCGCTGCTGAAGTTATACTCAGCCACTGCTGCCTTGTCTTGCTGTTATTGTTTGCAGTCAAGAATACAGAAGAGTTTATATCTAACTCTCGATACAGCTCAGACTTACATCCACCATCAATAAAACTGACTAAATATAAAAAGGGGGTTTATTACTCTGGGATTAAAATTTTCAATCATTTACCCCACAATATCAAAAATTTACCTTGGAATGTAAAAATTTAAATTAACTCTAAAAAGGTTTCTTTTGATCATCATCATCATCATATATCTTTCATGGAGTTGGGCCACTTGTTGACCCGTTCTGATCTCACGTATCCAGAAGTCTCTTCAAAGGTCTACCATGATTCCTTCTGCCAGTTGGGGAGTAGTATTTCATTACCCTGGGTAACCTATTTTGAGGCATTCTATTTACATGTTGTATCCAACTTCTCTTGTATTCCAGTAATTTAGGAAGTGTGTCATCCCCGTTGTGTGTGTGAAATTTGGAAAGGGTATGTAGTCAAACACAACTATATCACTTAAGGTGTATTTAATGGCTATACTAGACAACTACATGTTTCGGCCTTTACTGGCCATCTTCAGGTTGTCTTCAAGAGAACTTAAGGTCTTACTGTATACATTGTGTGCACACGTGGTGCAGAGATATCTACATACAGGCCTTATTGCATAATGTAATTTCTATATGTGGTGGTATGCTCTGACTAGAGGCACGATAGGTACTGGTGGCTAGTTTCAAGTTTGAAGGTTCTTGTTGCACTGGTGTTATGAAGAGGCGTGTAGAGATCTCTGCACCACGTGTGCGCACAATGTATATAGTAGGACCTTAAGTTCTCTTAAAGACAACCTGAAGATGGCCTGTAAATGCCGTAACATGTAGTTGTCTAGTATAGCCATTAAATACACCTTAATTGACATAGTTGTGTTTGACTACATACCCTTTCCAATTTCAGTAATTTGTCCAAAACTGGTGTTATTTTTAACTCCTTTGCAATTTGTTTCTTTTGATGGGTTCATTTTATACACTTGATATTTTGACTTGATTTCTAGGAGTGATCTTGGTACTTTTATGTAACTTTATATAAATTTTGTACAAATTTTAAATACAAATAGTTTCATTCCCAACAACTTTAATTCATAATCTATTACTTATGTGTATCTATTACTTATGTTTATTTCCTATGATGAATTGTTATGTAATTCTACTTTCTCTTATGTGCAGTATAGTAATTACGCTGTCAAATTATTCATATTACTAACGTGTGATTGATTGACTTAAGCTACAACAGATGCTTGCTACAGCATACACATCATAACATTATATAGTGTATTCATATCTATGTTGACTATTCCTATACCTAAATGGGGTTTATCCCGAAAGATCCATGGAATGTAAAATATAAATAAATAAATGTGCCAGTAACGGTCAGAATCCAGTTGTTGCGGCACTTGGTGGATATCACTGGCTCCCTCACAATGAACTAGCCACATCACACAAAGAACTCTCATGAGTTCATTTCCCACTTTGGTCTGTCTATGTAACGAAATGGCAGATGACATGGTCAGCTCCAATACGCATTTTTTCTGCACTGGGCCAATTAGGGAAGCCTTATGCTTCTTGGGTTGACATGCAAAGGAAGACATCATATGCAGCCTCAACATGGAACATCACAACCACATCTTGGAAACATAAAATGCCCTCCTCCAAATCCTGATTCAAGGATCATGTCATCAGCAAGACGAAAATGACTCAGCTCCATCCCAACATGAACAGGGAGGATGGCCTTAACTTCATCAGGTCATAAAAACCTCTCATTCACTCCCTGAAGGAAAAGAGGAAGCCACCCTGAAGATACTATCTGCAACGGAGGAAAGTTTCCTACTTAAAGAGTACCTCCAATTACTTCTAACTTACCCCCGCTATCTTTATTTTTTATTTTGATTTTTTATTTTCCTTTTACTTTTTTATTAGTATCCTTATTATATTTTATTACACTAAACAATCCATATTGTCCTATCTTATTATATTTATCATACCAAATAACCATGTGATTGTTGTACACACTTGTGTTGATGTCACCCCTAAATCCCAACAAATATGACGATTTCCATATCCATATGGATTATGTAATCTTGTACAGATTTATGGAAGGAAAATAAATGATATGATATATATCATATATCATGTGATGTGATATGATACAAAACCTTAGGAATATGGTCCTTTTCAGGGACACACATATTTATGGCTTCTAATTTCCTGGACACCTCACTTAACATCCTGTCTCTATCTGTCACATTGAAAAACTGTTACTTCCTTTCCATACCACACACCAGACCACCCCTCCCCCCATCAGCTCCCCATAACTCTCCTACCCAATGCCCAGTACTACCACTTCCAAATTGCTATGCCAACCACGCTTATCTATACAGTGAGACATGCTGTTTAACTCTTTGTCATCATGCTTATCATACACACCCTGGCTTACCTATCTGCCTATGCTCATGTCATTACTAAGGGTTGTCCAGTCTGCATCATCAGTATGAAATGCAACCAAAGGATGCACCTACATCCACATAACACAGCTGTGGCTCACAAACCCTACAGTGTAGACTGTGGGCAAAACAAAATTTTCTGAACTTCACAAGGTGCATGATAAAGAAAAAAAAAACAGACCCCCACGATTGATCTGTTCAGGGGTCAAAACTTTTCCTAACTCAGTGGATATGTAAACTCTCTGAATAACCAATTTCTTATATTAATCCACAAAATGCCATCACACGACACCATGGTTGGTGTGTGGCATGCTGTGATTGCAACTTGAATTATTGGGCCAATTTTTTCTGAGGCCATAAATACACAATATGATACCCACATTCTAATGCTATTTTTGAAAAGCTATTTATCTGCTAGAAAACTTTCTTCAGCAAGATGGTGCAAATAATTCTGCATGTTGTTTAAGGACACTTTCTGAGACAGAATAATAAGCTGGGGATTTTGACCACCTCATTCACCAGATCTGAACTTCTACGATCGATTTTTACTTGTCGGGCATATTAAAGGACACAGCGTGTAGTAATAAACCCCACACTGAAGACATTGTGACAAAAAATTTTCAGAATATTTTCAGTTTCACCAGCAGAACTCTGTGTTATGAATAACATGTTACGTGTGACACGTCTGCTAGCTGAAGGAAACCATTTCAGGAAAACTCCTTAAATATGACAGGCAAAAACCAAATATTTACACCAAACAGTAAACTCCCAACTTTCCAGCTCCTTCTCTAAATACATGAAATAATTAAAAACCTAACATTAACAGCAATACATTAACCTACAACACTGGCACCAACTAACTGCAAATTGGAATAGATGTGATGGCTTCACTATGTCACCGCATGAAATGGTAGAAGAGACCAGCAAGATTTGTTGATAAAATACGGTGCATATATATATATATATATATATATATATAGTACACCGATATTTCTGGTGCAACTATTTTTAACTATTTAGGCGCTGATGACGGAGACGGCATGCTCCATCAAAAGTCGCGAACTCTACCAAATGAAATGACATCATTTTCCAGGAAGACTTGCATCTTCGTCACCACTGTGAAAACCTCAATCTCGCACAAACCTCACATTTAACCTAAATTCAAATACGAAATAACAGACGTGGGAAACAGCTGACATATATATTCAAATTATGACTATTTGATACAACACCAACTCTAAACTGAATCAACATTTTACACAATATGTTCATCGTTTCAACATCAACTTCCACGCAAGCAGAAGTGAACGACCCACCTTATCAAAGGTTAGTCTGAAGCATCAAGCGTAACAGCATAAAATATATTATCAGTACCTGCGGATATCCGGGATAACCAGGGTAACTCATGATTCCTGGCCTGTAATAAAAAAGAAACCTTTTTTTATAAGCATTTTACAACTTTCTCATATCGGAACCTCATACTGTCCCGACAACAGTTAACCACGAAAGACAATGATAATCATGGTCACTCCCATTTGTAGCATATGACAAAAGCATATTATAATCTAAGCTGTCAACACTTTGATACTCACGCTTCTTTGATCTAACACTCTGACCTACTTCTCCTGACACACTACAGTACACTCACACAATAGACGCCTACTACGACACCTCGTGATTCATAAACAAGCGTGTTTATCATCGCCGTCATGCGAAACTTCGGATCATGTCGGAATAAATCGGTTACACGGTATTGCGTAACCCACGTGCCGTCACGCGGTGCCTAGTACATGCGTCCGTGTGTTTACACCGTTCTGCCATCTACTCCTGGGAGAAACAACTACTAGCACGCCGGCACCGGTAATGTCCAACGGTACTTGAGTGAAGCACATTGTATCCACACCAGACATTGCAACATCTCATATTAAGCAATACACAAACTGAGGGCTCAGATTGGGGTGTTCTGGGTTGTGGCGTCGTATAGTTAATTAGAAGCTACTATTTTTAATAATATTAATAATACTTATTTTAAAATGCATGGTCCCTCCATTATTCATATGATCCTGCAATGAAATATGATTAATACATGAAAGGGTGTTATTTTACAATGGAACATTACGACCGTGGTACATTTAAAATGGCTAATGTACTGTATGGACATCAACATCAGATTTACTAAATTGATGACTTGTTACATAACAAGTTCCACAGAACTGCACTGCAGTTCCTTTCAATGATCTTCTATCATAGAAAATGAAAACGATCACTTGTGTGGAGTTACTGCAGGAATTAAAGAAGCCGTATTGATGTCAACACACGTTAGACTAATAGCTTAGCAACTATCACACCCAACATTTTGAACAGAATGTAACTTAAGTATTCTGATATATGGCTTCACAGCTGCATCAATTGCTACATGCCTGAAGTCTGTAAACATGTCTAACAGTATGCTAATAAACAAAGCCATACTGACTCCCTTTTTTTGCCAGTTCTCTTAATACTCAAACTGGGAATGAACTTTCATGGGCACTGCCAGAAAATTTTCCCATATGGGTTGCAGTAAGAAAATTTGCTCACAAGCTTAAATGTGTACTGTTTATGAATATTTTATTACATTTTGGGTCCTCATATTTAAACACAAGAGCCACATTAAATTTTACAATTAATTTTAATGTATAATATTAACATTTGGCACATTTTCATCTTCCATGCTTGTTTTTTTCCAAAAATCCTCAGGAGGTAGAAGTTTTAACATTACATCAGTGACTCTTCATATTTTTGGGGTCATGGAACACACTGGGTATGTGAAGAAAGCTACAGAACCCTCTCCAAACATCCACATGCACTCACATACACATACAATTTATTTCATTGCTTTGGAAATTGATTTTCTTCAGACAAAATATAAAACAAACTTTATACAGAATTCCCTTTCATCAGCCTTGTTCTTTCACACAAATGTCAACCCTTCCTGAAAAAAAATCCAAATTGTGCCCCATAAAACTAAAATTTAAATTTTGATCGATGTGTATCTCAGTGACAGGACAGCTACTCTTTAGCCAGAATAGAAGATTGAAATTGTAGACTGTTATTTGACATGGTAATATACATATCATCATTTACATCAAATTAATTTTTTTTACTTTTCCCTTTGAGGGTGACAAGTGCCCACACCCCTTAGCCACGAAGAATGCAGCAGCAAAATGAGGCAGAGCTCTCACATCACTCTGCCATGTGAGGGTAGGGTTGTGTCATGGAACACCAGAATTCTCCAAGACACTGTTCAGTTCCCGTCAAATTGCATAATTTCCTTGTCCTTGAGACAGTGAGGTTATATTTGGCACAGTCTGCATCACTGATGTTATGTCAGCAAGCCTTTGAAACCAAGCTTGCTTCCTACATAAAAAAGATTTACAGTCTGACATATTTTCAGGACCAACAGACAAAATAAGGTGCTCCTTCAGATTTGTTGGATTCTTGTTTCCCTTGGCTAGAAACCTGCCACATAAAAAGCGCTGTGCCTTTTGTGTCCCATTACGTTTGGGAATGAAAGTGAAACCCCATATATAACATGCACTGCATTCTTTTTCTTTGATATTTCCCCATCTAAAACTGGACACACAATGGGGGAGCAGCACTGTACCATAACTTATATAGAAAGCAGTAACTAATGCATAAAAATTAAAGAAATAAGCTTATGCCAGCCAAATGGACACAGCACATGTGAAGCATAGCCATTACTGAGTATGTGGCTGTGCCAGATCAGCTACTGGTCACACACCAACTTCGTTTGCATTGTTACAATATACATGCACATTATTTCCTTGTCAGTCTATCTTCCTGCATCCACAAGCGCTATACAGTATTATAATAACTAGTCTGGAATAAAAGAATATATAAAGTACGCTTGAAAAGACTAAATTTTTACCTTAAAATTCAACATGGCCAGATGTAACACAATGTCACACAGTCATGATGCCAAGGTGCATTTCCTTTCATTCCTATCAGTGCACGGACATGACACATGCCCCTCTATGAATGTGAAGATGTCGACTGCACATTACCTGACCACAAACACAGTGGTTCAGAAGTTATCATTCCACTATTTACCAGTCTTATGTGCACACTGTGCGCTGTGGTACACATGTGTGGGTGTTTTGGTAATATGTGTAATTGTATTTACTGTGTTTTTGTATTGTTTCATTTATGTATATTTATTCTTTTTATGCTTTTGTTTAATTATGTAAGTTATGTATTTTTAGGTTATGTTCATGTATTTTTATTGTTATGTATGTTCTGTTCTGCATATACTGTTTTCATCGTGCCAACTGGCACTTTGCGGCTACCCTGACTGAGGTTTTTCCATGCTTTTTCCTCAGTTGTACGGCAAATGCCAAGGTATAACTCGCAACAAGATGGGGCACGGCCCACACTCTTCCCAAATTAATTGTGTTGTTCTGTGTATTGTTTGTGTGTAAATGTGTACTGTACTACTGCCCAGAGGTGTCAACCCAAATGCAGGTAACATGTATATGTATATCTATTACATTGAAACTCAGAAGGTGGTGTGTGGCAACTGTCAGTATCTGTGCGTGACGTGCACATACAGAACCACATGGTTAAGTCAGATAGGTGTACAGTGATTTCTCACCTATCCCAGACAGCAGTATCCCATGCCAACTTACATTTGTTTGCAGGTGACACAGCATTTTAATAAGTGACATAAAAAATTTGTCTCATGAAGGCAGTTTTCAAAGTAAGAAGAAGGAAAAGAAGAACACCTAATTTTTTGCACCTTTCTCATGTTCCCTGTAATGGACCACCACCTATGACCCCCCCCCCCACATTACCCAGGTGTTTTTATGTGGTTCTTGGCGTTATAAAAGAAACATTTATATGTCACATATTTCCTTTTATATGTCACATATTTTCTTATTATCTATGTGCTAAATTCTTTCTTATCCTTGTAGCAGACTTTCTCCAGTTGCTGTTCCCGTTATTTAGTTAATCTGATGTCTAGTCACTGTTATCTGGTCACTTCCTAATTCTGAAACACCTCCGCAAAGGACATAAATATTACACCCGGCAAATCTTCACAGTGTTCAAAACCCTTGACAAAAGGACAGTCAGTCATACAAATATAAAAATATTTAACACATTCTGGAAGGGCAGTTTCTTTTATCCATTGACAGGATCATTACATTACACAGCAGTACAGATGTCAGTAGGTACAGCAACAACAATATTTCTAAGACAAAAAAAAAGTGAACAATTTGCAAAGGAGAGAATTACATGGGAAACACAATACATAACAACCACAACGGACACAATAACAGCAACAACAAAACAACAACAAGTGTTATAACGCAAACATACAATAATTATCATTCCAGTCAATAAAATGGTTTTGCTGTACTTAAAGTTAGCTAGAAAGGGAACCAAACCACACATATGTAACATTTTACAGTCAAAACACAAAGAGGAACACACTTTACATTTTTGATTCACATTACCCTTCAAGATTTTATGCTTTTGCTGATTATCCATTCAATTTTCCACCTTTACTGCACCAAATTTTGTTTCTGCAACACTTTCACACAAACCACAATACAGATCACATATCAAGCACACATACTGTTGAACTGGCACTTATCTTCTGATTTGAAGTTCTGGGTTCTGATACTGTGTAGCCTTCCAGGGAGATACCAACATTTCTGAGAAACACACTGGTTCTCTTAAGGTTTACGTGAGTAGAGTAAAAGTGCAGTGGTTACTCAGAGCAGGGAACAGAACAGCGCCCTGTCTAGTCCAGTAAAAGGAAAGCAATGAAACTGGTTCGGATAGGGCCCATCCTTCCATCACCGTTCTCACACTGATGCTTGAGAAGAATTTGGACGGTGCCGCCAAAACAGTGGTTTTCACCAGCTAGACTTCACAGCATTGGAATGCACGTGTCACACGGCACTTACTGTGTGATACAACGCAGTAAAATATACCATCATCAACTTCAGGTAGTGGGCTCATATCCCACTTTGTACCTGCTGCTTTCCAGATGTTGGCAGTAAGACATATATTCATTGTAAACATCACAAATACAACACATGTAAAATTGGTGGAAAGACTGGATTTTACCATCTTCAAACTTCCAGTGTTTTTATACACTTTCCCTTCACTTTGATGAGCTGCCTTTGTTACAGGTAAGAACCTCTTCATCCCCAGCCAATTCTTAGGTTTGCCTTCCCTTCTGACAAGCTGGCAAGACATGTAGCCCCAGCATGGCCAATCAGGTCATTTCAGGTTGTTGAGAATTCAAATCAGGACAAGGTGATAACTCTTGGGAAAGTTTTCTTAACACACAAAGCATTCATATAATTTACACGCAATCACCGGTTTCACATTTTCCTTAGACACAGCCAATTACAATGCTTTAAATGTTTTGTATCAGTCTGTTACACAAATGCGACAGGAACATATTCGTATTAGAGGATGTGTTTCTAAAGAACAAACCCTAAAATTTTTTCTTGTGTAAGACATAAATAAACACACATTTTACATCCTAGACACATTTTAAATATAAAGTTGAAATGTACATATACAGGGATTTAGGTCTCTTGAAACACTATACCCAGCCAAGGATATGTTACATGTTGAAACAAATAGTGCGTGAATGTTTAAGGGTTGTTCTGTTTATTCGAACGAAGTCGTGCTAAGCCTGAACGCTCCTCCTCGTCATCGCTGGCATATGACGACATTCCTGGAACTACTACTCTGGTGGAAGTTGCCTGCATTAGTTCCTGATCTGGGCCCGTCCTGTTCTCGTACAGAAGGATGTTGAGTGTCTCTTCATAAATCCGAGCATCTGGAAACTCAACCTGAAGTGTAGAAAGAATTAATGAGATTACAGAATTTCAGACTACAGAGAAAAAAACAAAAGGAACTAAGGAGATACACGGTGATATGAATCAATGTTTCCTATGACCCATGAAGCAGCTGCATGTCCTCTTCCAGCATGCGTCGCCACCTTCCACTCCAGTCACCTAGCAATTTTGTTCACATGAATATTGGTGAAGTTAACCTTTGCTAATGACCACTGTTCTGGTCTGCTTGACGTTGGTCTGAGGGCGCTGCAAGTAAACACGACATGCAGAAACGGGGAACCTACAACTTCCTTCCATGACATCATTATTACCATATTCATTCCTTACACTTAGTTGCGTTAACATTTTTATGCAGCTGTGACATATTTAAAGACATGACTAATACTACAGATATGCGTCGCTTATGACGGGGATACGTTCTGAGAAAAGCGTCATTAGGCAATTTCGTCATTGTGCAAACATCATAGAGCAGTGTTTCTCAACTGCCAAGCCGCGGCCCGGTACTGGGCCCTGGCATCAATTATACCGGGCCGCGAGAAATTCTCCTGGAATTGATAACTAATTTAAATGTAATTTTATATTTGTCAACATGCCACACTGTACACATAATTGTACTAATACTCTTTATGATTATTACATAATTAATTATTAATACTTATGTTAGTTTAACCCTTATCCTGCTAATGTGGAGAATATGGTGAGCTGGGTTGCTTAGTTGGAACAATGACTCAGAAATGGTCTAGACAGTTGCAGAACTGTGGTTTAGTTCTCTGCAAAGTAAAGATTCTTCTCTGTGCCATGATGAGACCATTTACAGGGCCCACACAGCCTCCGGTCTTAAGTGCACTAAGGGTTGTTTCCCTGGGAGTTAGTGGCCAGGGCATGACACCAACCATTCACCTCTGTCCATTGTCAAGATTCAGGCATGTAATGTTACACTTCCATGAAAAGACACATGCTCATGCTGTGTTGTAGTACCACCAACAAAATACAATTTAACTGTGTGTCATGACATATCATCTGTGAATTTTGTTATTCTTGTGGATGCCCAGGTACTGGCTCTGTTATCCTCTTCCCCCTTCCTTATCTCTTCACACGTACCACTGACTACTGGCTTTCCATACACAACTCACTATGTACTTCAAGCTAGAACTGTGCTATTGAAATTCTGAACTAGTCTTTGATACTGAAGTCATAGTTTAGAGTTGGTACGAGCATGTTAGCAGATCCTTAACCCTTAGCCACCGAACAACATATATATATGTCGCACAGTGAGCCCTTTAAATAGCCGAAAGGCCACTAAAGTGGCCGGGGGGGGAGGGGTGGGGATTTAATTCCAGCGTCAAAAATTTAATTCTGGCGTCAAAGGGTTAACTGGTGCTGTGGTGTTTGTATATTAAATGCAGCATACTGGTCATTTGATGATTCACCCAACGATTATGCACGTTCTGTTATTATTCATTCACTGTTTATAACAAATTGTTATTTGTTACTTTGACTCTCCTCTTAACGTTATGCGCACACATCCTGGCTGCCTGGGTTGCCCAGGTGACTAAATTTTGCATGGTCAGGTCCAATATGTTCAGCATAATTATTGCCAATTTTGGCCTTAACGAAAAATGCATATCAGGTCGCGTGTGCCGAGCAGAAAATGCCACGTAACAGTGATACTGACAGATCAACCCCGAACTGTAGCTTCTCTGTACTGAACTCTTGCACATCACCCTTCTAATGTCCAGAGTTTGGAAATAGTTCCAAGATTTTTAGAATATTCATGGACCTCTGGTTATGTGTGCTCTTGCACCACACCTCATAATTACACAGTTCCCTGACTCTGCTCGATTCATGCATTTATGGGGAAGTCTGATTTTGGGAGCAGGCGGAGCAGCTTCAGCTTGTGAGTGCAGTCCTCATTAAATCAAACTCCACTCAACGTCTACATTTATTGCTTGTAATGGCAAATGACCCATTCAGATCCTAATCATATGGGTGGAGTAACATAATAATCAATAAATTTCCTTAAAAAAC
>Ga0131853_10016934_pt1 | contig 13289 bp, 7 predicted proteins | sample TergutLab28metaG_FD_92764 | JGI IMG/M metagenome (GOLD analysis project Ga0131853, IMG submission 92764) | Labiotermes labralis P1 segment gut microbial communities from Petit-Saut dam, French Guiana - Lab288 P1 (version 2) (version 2) | ecosystem: Host-associated > Arthropoda: Insects >...
TAGACCAAGAAATAGATGGCAAGATGAGGTGAGAGAGGATGGAAGAATAGTTGGTGGAGAAGGGTGGCAGGAAAAAGTACATAACAGAGAGGAATGGAAGAAGCTCCTGAGAACGGCAAGGAACTGTCGCATTCTACACATGCCATTGGAATGAATGAATCTTTTTGAAATGAAAACGCAGAAGATGCTTGGAACATCTAGCTGTAGGGCGATGAGAATTGCTGTCTCGTGGTCACTTTTGAATACATATCCCATCTGTATATTATCAGTGCAGTCATATCATTTGGTGATATTAGGAGTGTCACACTTCCTTAACCCACTAGAAGAACTTATATTAGCTCTGTACAAACACTCCTTACTGCTGTAGCTTGAAATGAAGCGCTTATGACTAAAGTGGTACAACCCCATCTGCAACAGAATATGGATTAGGCCACTTTTACATTGTCAGTTTGTAGCAATGCATCACAATGTTGAACATTATCATGTTTTCACACCACAGCAGTGATAATTCTAAGAAAGAAATGACACTGCATTTTTTAAAATTCAGTATTCCTCTACTGTACTCCAGTTCGTTAATCATCAGAGGCATCATCCAATGCAACTATCACTGGTCATTTGATTGAAATAAAGAGTTATTTGAATATAGGTAAAAACATGTTGAGCCATATGTAAATAACTCACATTTGAAACAGGTGACATTTTAAGAGGCTGTATTATTTAGCTGGCTGTCACAAACTGGACTGTGCGTGTAACACACACAGGAATCGACATGTGGCGGGGTGACATTTTTAATTATACTTTATTTCACAGAACCTAACAGAAAATGGGTCTGAAACCTTTGCAGATCACTTAATAATTGCCACCAGTAATGGAGCATGATTTTTTCAAAAGTAACGCTTAATTAAAATGCTGGGGGGGGCTTAAGAAGGGTTTGGCCATCGAGTATCTACATCTTACAGGACTTCTGCACACATGGGCAAAAATATAAACTGAAGGATACAAGAGAAGGAAATATAGAAACTAAAAATCTTCATTACAGCTTGTACTTCAGTTCCTTGCGACTATTATTTTCAGTGAAAATGTCTATTGTGGAGTCATATGTTCAGGCTGTTTTGTAAGTCTTGAAGTATTTTCTCACTTGTCATTAATGATAATTTAGCGAGTCTCTTCTGTGCCTGCTTGTTGCATTGGATAAGTATTGACCCTCTTCAAAGCAGAGACTGACTACTCAACAGAAATACTGGTTGTTGGAATGGTTAAAAACATTGCAGGTAATTTTGTGACTTTTGGTAATGCCATACTTTGATTTCAAGTGAGATTTTCATATAGGCCTGAAATAATGCTGTTTAAAAATTATTGTGACGAGTATGTACGTGGAAGTTCAGTCTTCAGAAATACTGTCTGTATGATATCAATATGACTTGTAAGCACTGGTTGGAAACTTTTCAGAGCATTACTTAAAGCTCCCAAAGTCTAGAAGTGAAACAGTTTGATAATTTTGGAGAACTGGTTGGTCAACTGCCCTTTCACAGTATCCATTATTTTTTAGTACAACAGGCAATAAAAATTGTTCAACCATTATTAATTGCTGCAGTTCACCGTTAGCTGGAAATGATGTTCTTCATTGTCTTGGAAGCAGTTGCATTTTCTGACCAAACCTTTTTAAAACTGTTGCACTTCCCTGTTAAAAATTCTCCTTCTAATACTTAACTGATACTATTACGTGTGTTGTCAAGAATTTTTGAAGTGGTAGTAGTACTTCTGAAAACAATTTAAATGAAAACTCAAGTCTAAAATCTCGAAGAATATTATGATGACCAGAACCAAGAATATTCATTTCACCCTTCCACGTGTGTTTATCTTTTTATCACTGATTTTGCAACTTTTCATTGCAAATGTGCCATACATGTTATGAACAGAACAACTGACTGTTGCAGTTGAGTGGGTTCTTTCTTGACATATTCCATCAAAGCATTTTATGGTCTTCTCTTACTCTCTTGCCTTACAAACAGGCCACAGCTGTTCCTTCTACATCCTTCTGTCTTCAACATTCATTTCCATTCTCCCCTTTGAAACTACATAAACTAGTCATCTTAAAAAGCACAGTTAAATAAATGATGTCACAAAGTATATATTATTCCTGCTGTGTCACAGGCATAACAGAGATAATTAGGTTTTCTGTGTTGGTTGCAGTGGCAGACACTGGAGATGTCTGGTGTGGAGCGCCGCAAACTGCTCTGTTCAGTCACATTCCATGCTGTGGCTCTGACATGTGTGGTGTGGTCACTGTATGTCTTGATTGATCGTACAGCAGAAGAGATTCACAGAGGTATTCTCGAGTGGCCATTCTGGACCAAACTAATTGTTGAGGCCATTGGATTTACTGGGGGTATTATCTTTATGTATATACAGTGTAAATCGTATCTCCATTTGTGTCGACGCTGGAAGGCCTTTAACCGAGTGATATTTGTGCAAAATGCCCCAGAAAAAGTTGCCTTGCCAACATCAAATTCTCAGCTGCCACTGGCAAGAGAAGAATCCCTGCTTGTATCAGAGACATGCTGTGGAGTCGTCACTTCAGATGATGTTGGAAGAGGAAAACACAGGGGAATTGAGTTGGCTAGTGCAAATGTTGTGGGCTGTGCCTTCCGTGAGGGGAGGAGGAAGAATTCTAGTAAAAGTAAGGCAGAAGAGAAACAATATGAGAGATCAGTTGCTGTAACTGATAGCATTCTTTTGGCATGCTCTGAATGTGGAAATGAAGAATTACTTAAGAGAGTTACTGTAACAGAAAATGGTAATAATTATCAGTCAGTAGTATCAGAGCCTCTGGAAGGTCATAGTATTTGTGAAATAACCAATTTAAAAGAAACTGATTATGAAGGTATTGCAGCTGATGTATCAAACAGCAAGTTTTCATATGATGAGTCATCACACGTACTTGGAGACAGCTGTTTAAGTGGGAATGAATGTGAAGAAATGAGCCACCTTCTACAAGAAGAAAACAGCAAGTGTGAAAGTGTGTGCAGGATGGGTGGGAATAACCAGGGTGCCAGTGGGTTTGTGTTCCTGGCATCTTCTATTTTAACTCCTCTCAACAGGCAGACAGAACTGGAGGGCCAAGGGAAATTCCATGACATAAATGTGCCCGATATGTCTACTAGTTGTGCTGTGAGTTCAAGTAGCAGTGAAGAGTCATTTCAGTCACCATCAATACAGTTGCTGCAACAAACTCGAAAATCAGTAATTGAAACAGGACTGCCACTGACACAGCGACAGGCTACAACCCTGCCTATGAGACCTTGGGCCATTGGTCCTTCCAACTCAGGTACCAAGTGGGTGGGTGATGTAGCATCTGATCAAATAGCTGGGGTACCAGCAGCCACGGTCCGAACAAAGTTCTCTCTTGGGTCACAATCCCCACTTCTCTCTACAGTCTCTGGGAATGAAGATCCTACAAATGCTACATGATGACTGCACAAATGTACAAAATTCACAAGGTGCAAGGATATTTTATTTCAAAATATTTGTAATAGAATCCATTATGTTATAAAGTTAGGCCTATTTAACAAAACTGTGTTTTTGAAAATGGTTTGCATTTTAAGTACAAATTTGAATTTTGCCACGAGTGTTTTCTTTTCTTATTGGAGGTATGAGTGCAGTGGACGAAAAATTCAGCATTAGAAGGCTTACAGTAGCTATTTACCATGTGACTATGGTAGCTTTTGACTCTGTTAATGTTTAATTACACAAATTTAGTTCCATCTGCATTTTGTACTTAAAGTCAGATACTTAGAGTAAGTTTTCATTTGAACTAGGTGTGGGTTCTGTTCCCATTTGATTGACTCTTCAGAATTTACTTAAATGAAAGTATTTGTGGTGTGTATGAAACAGTACTTCATAGTTCTAAGCAGGAGTCAATAAAGTAATTTGTTTGTCATAATAAATTAGTGCAATTTTCATGAGCCTTAATTAGATCTGCAGTATGGTGTATTGTTGAAGGCATAAAGTAATGCCAAAAGTTTTGTGTTCATTTTTTATATTGGTGCCAATGTTGTAACTTAAATAAAGTTATTAATATAAGTAATAAAATATGTCTTTAATGTTTTTATGTCTGCAGGGATTGCAGGTGGGAGGAGTTTAATACAGGCTGCTGTTCCAATTCAGAAATATTGTGTAAAAGTACACATCATGTCATGAAGTTCCATACTTTTCCCACTATACAATTATCCACCTTCCCAGTGAAAATTTTTAATGAAACCTAATTATATCACTTGTGGAGCAATTCTTTATAATTACACTTTTCCACTACAAAGGTGACTTTTGTCTCAGCATCCTTCCTGAATGGTCCGAAGTAGTCCATCGTACACTTTTCTTTTTGCACCTGTTTTCTTTTTTTCTTCTTCTTCTTTCTTTCTTTTTGTTATTTCCTCCCACCAGCATATATTGAATTTCGTGGATTCCGCAAAGTTATTAGTTTCTTTGGCTAAAACTGATACCATTTAACTTAGAATTGGCATCGTATATACTTCATGAAGATGAAAGAATATCAAGAGCCATTCTTGCTTTCCAAGTGGTATCCCATGACCACATCATACTTTATTTGTATAACAGCAACAATTACCAAAAAAACTTAAAAAATCGTACTTCAAATGAATAATATTTATGTATATAAATGTTCAATATTAACATGATTGCCATACAAACAGGAAGACCATTTCTTAACAGTCATTACTGAAAATCACTCAGAACCCAAGAAGTCACATCCAACAATACTCGCAGACCTTTAAAATTGCAATCAATCATTTATACTTTATTAACTCATTAAATATGTGGCTGATAATGTCTGTGGGGCACATGGTTAGGGCACACAGAAAAGATGCCAGAAACACGTGGCATAGAATACTCTTCAATTAGTGTGAGTCACACACTTTGCTCTTGGTGCACGCATCACTGACATCATTATACGGGACTGGAAACTGCAGTCAAAAGAATTGTGTCCTTAATTCTTGCAGAAAATGTGACAAAAGTTGAACATGATACAGCAACATGGTAGGATGAACTGCATTTTCCATGACAACTGTGAATAAACTGAAATTTTATGATGTGACATGCTGTTTCAGTGTTCATCCAGGAATCACCTGGAGCTCACAGTTGTGAACTTCCAGGCACACACTGTCTGTCTAATTTTTATTCAAGCCTCATTCCCCCCCCCACATAATGCCACTGTTATATCCATACATACATTTTGTTATACTTTGTTCTTTAGGTCAAAGTTGAATTCACTTGTGTGATTTGACAATTTCAAAATTATATAATTATTGGTATAAGTATTATAATCTGTAATCTTTACATAGTATTGTTAGGGTGATATGCAAAAAACTGGTGGCAAAGAACATGTTTTTTTACCATAATGCTTAGTAATCTATTTCAAATTTAGATGCTCAATTATTCTCTACTTTTATGAGACAACCTTAAGGTTATTTTGGCCTACTGGAAGATTTTCTGATATAATATTTCTGAAAGTGATACATCTCAAGAACAAGACTGCTAATGCACTGTAACTGAACAGAACAATGCCACAACTACCACTAATTTGTGAACTACCAGTGGGTCCTTTACCTGGTAACTTATCTGCATAAACACCCACAAAATTTATTCAACCACACTGTGCTACACACTGCAAGTCAAAAAGTATTTTTGTAGCACTGATTTTGAAACAGCACCAGTTATTATAACTTTATGTTTTGTCTGCAGAGAAAAGTTGATGTTTCAAATAAACTGTCAACTGATCATCTGTCACTAAACTTAGGCTGATCATGGTTGGGTATGAAGTTCAAGTGAGCCAGCAGGACCTCAAAAATGCATATATGTAAAACTGAAGTTCTCCCTTAACTCTATGCCATGCTCAGAGAGGAATCATGGTGTAGCAGAACATTCAAGTTCAACCACAGGCTAACTTACTATAGCGGAATATTTCGATTAAATTTCATCTTTCATATTACTTGGTTTCAGAAATCAAAACACCTATCAGTTGGTGTGTTAGCTTCTGCTAACGAGGAGACCTCATCAGGTCTTCTATGTACCAGCAACATACAAAGCATGGGATGGGAAACCCATTAGTTAATGTCAAGGGAATACAGTAGCTTTTGTGGTTCTCCAGCTAAGAAAACACCCTGGGTTCACAGACCACAAGCTTGTGATTTCAGGTGCTAAATTTGGTGTCCAATGGAAATAAAATTTTTTGTTTTTCAAACAGGTGGCCAATCAAATTTCAAACATCAAAGTCAGCTTAGACAATGAAAAAATTATGAATATAAAATATAATTATAAAAATAATTACGGTGCATATTTCAAGAGCACAGATGCTACCAAGATGTGTTACTTTTCTTTCAGCTCTTACATAGGTCACATTTACTGTAAGCTTAACAATTCAATTTTTTTAAGTCCAATATAAACTATGGTCAATAACTTTGTAATTATAAATTGTGCAAAATTAAAGCTTGACTTATCACTTAGCACAATGGGTTACATGAAAATGTAATGGTTTGATAAATATTACGTGAATTTACAGGATATGAAGCTTTATAACATACTGGCCTGCAGTGCTAAAATCCATAGGTGAACAAAGTGTAAACAGCAGCATTAAGTACAATGCATTACTGCTGATAAAATTAAAACTACAGTTTTCAAAAATGAACTTGAGAATATACGTCTTATCATTTTTAAACAATCAGACTGTTATATGTAGTGTATTCCAAACCTATAGCCAATGTCACCCGAATGTAAATACCTCGAGGTCACCGACAGTGGGTTAGCAAAGTCCGCTTTCATGTCCTGATCCGTTAACTCTCCATGCCTCAACGAGAGTTTACAGCATCATTCTAATTTGCTTAGAACTGGCACCTGACATAAAATTAAGTCCCATCATTCCTAACCATGTAGCACACCATAAAAATTATAATATCCAATTTAATATACCTTTGGTGAATCATTTAATAATAATAAAAGTAAGAGGTGAAGGTGTTATGGAGAAGTGTGATGAAATGGTGGGTGCTGTTATTGAAGTTAGGGTTGGCAAAAGTGGTGATAACAGCAACCTTCACACACTGTGTTCAAACAATGGAATAAGACCATGTGGAACCCAGTTTACAGGACATGATGCACTCTTATGTTAAATGCCTTGCATCTCTCAGCCTTCACACAAAAGTTATAATAACCCTACAGAACTGCAATAAATATTGTAAATAAATTATCTCTAATGAACTAAATATCATAAAATTATAAACACAAAACTCTCTTAAAATCAGCCTCTGTGGTACCCATCAGAATATATCAATACCTTTAGCATGTTTATAAAGAACAGTTCAACAATGCATCCTGTGACAGTCAAAGTCTACAATCCAAACTACCCTGTTATTTGGTAATCAGGGACAGGGTCTGCCTGTGCAACCTCTGCACTCAAAAGTGGTTCGACAGTAATCAGTCAAGAAGCTGTTCTGATTGATTTAAGGATACAAAGTTCTTCTCCTGTTCCCCTATGGATGGTTCAATCTCTGTTTCTGCCATTATTTGCTGCAGCCACTGTTGAACTTGAGATGGACGTCGATGGACACCAATAAAGCTGTCATTTGCAGATGCCAATGGTTCAGAAGATACTTCACTCTAAAATATAAACCAAGAAATGAAATTCATGCAAAATCCTGATTAATCAAACCAAGTCTGTGTTTTATAACCTGACAAGTCTATATAATTAAAGTTATTTTTTATGCCTTCACCTTGTTATGAGCATCACTCACCATTAACCCCACAGCTTGATAAAACTAAAAAAGGTGTTCACAGAAATTACCTTAAACTGTCCACACTCAGTGTCAACAGCAGCTAATGCCACATGGCTCATGCCAGATAAGAATAGCGGTCATAAAAATCTGTTTTTACTACAACAGGTGATAATCAATTGCTAATAATCTTCTAGAGATCATTGTATACACCTTTAGGAATCATAGTTTACATTGACAGCCATATTATTATGATAGAATTATTAGTTTTTGCTGGAAACTTAAGTTCTGCAGGTTTTCTTTAGTTGGGGCTTCAAAGGAATCTTCATTTTGCTAACACATTACAAGAAAATTGAACTTAAACAAATTACATCCCAAAAATGAACTTAAAAAGGATCTTTACAGCAAAGCCAGTTCTGTAGAAGATAGTAATGTTAATGAGGGAGCTTATGAAGTAATGATATAAATCTAGGTACGACTGTAACATTCTGATCCACACCAAATAAAGTGAAGAAGTCAGATACAGATGAATTGTCATGTCTGATAAAATGAGAGCTTGTCTGGCTCTTCTGTCATAATTAGCAATTCCTAACTCTCCTCTGTGAGCATTTGCACCAACCGTACTTACACTTCTTCTGCCCAAGCAGGTCACAGCCAAAGTTCATAAGTATCACTACCCAGACATCTCCTTTTTCTAACGAGAAGGAAGTCCACTTGCCGCAATCTTACGACTCTGCGTGTGAGTATTAAGATTTTTCTTCCCCTTGAAGAACAGTGCTTAGTGTGCATGGGCATATCTGTTCTGACTGATTGAAATATACTGGCTTACTCCCCCCATAACCTTATACAGCTCAGCCCCTCGAGATATTAGCCAATAAGAAATGCCCATCAGATGACATAATTTGAACTTCTCTTCAGTACAGATGCTTGTTTCATTCTGTACCGTGTTGCTTGGCTAGTGAATGGGCACTGGATTTACAAAGTATTTGGATCTAACTATGGCACCAAACAGAAATGCTTAGACCAAACTACAAAGCTTGAAGAAATAGGCCTACTTCTCTGTAAAGTCAATGGTCATTTGGGCTGACACTGACACGCCATTACTATGAAGAAGAAAGAGAAAAATATGCTAATCAGTAGATGACCAATGATACGCAACAAATCCAAAGTGCAGAGAATGTAGGTCTAAAATATGTGACCTTTGAGTGGTTCTGCCAGAAAAAGACTGGCTGCCATGCCAGCTGGGCCAATGCTTAAACCAACGGCCAACTACTTTGAAAGAACAAGAAGTGTCCTGAAGGGAGGCTTTACCTTTTCCAAACAAGAATGGGAACTAGTACATACAAAGTACCAGGCAAATTGACTGTGCATGACACTGGCCCATAATGTAGCACACACATGTACACAGAAGCAATTCAACTTTAGTAATCTCTTTGCACACTTTCGAAATCCAGCAAACAGAACTTTTCTTGTAAGCAGTGGTTCCTATTAACCAGTCAGTTGCACATATAAGAGTTTATGTAAGTATGAGAAAATAAATTCTTGGCTCACCTACTGCTGGAGTTGTCAAGTATGTTGAAATATACTTTATTATTTATCCATGACAACCATAAAAAGATAATACATAAATACTGCTGTACCCAAACTCATTTTTAAACTTCAGCCATATTAAAACATAATTAATTAGAAGGTAGGAGACAGGATTTAAGATCTTGTACTTCAACTGTATTTGTATATTATAAGCATGCATAATAACAAGCATATTTGGAATTTTAATAAATTCATATAATGACAAAAATATATAATTCACTTCTTGATTACCTAAATGACTGTTAAACAACACTCAAAGCTTTCAAGCAGAGAAATCATATCACAATGATCTTGTGATCCAAACAGTACCAGTACCTACTCTGCAATGCACAAAAACACCCCAGGCTTACAGCATAATACACAAAAATTGTAGGATAAAATTTAGACATAACAGCTCAACTTCTTGTACCTTATTTTTTTATAAACACAATGTTGAATACAAAAATCTGAACGCCTGATTATATTCGGGGCTCAATGACCCATCAGGAGGTTCCTGTGACCTGCTATAAAGAAATGCAGTTCTGTGGAGGATCATTGATACTATTAAGATCGCCACACTTCACCATGCATTAGTCCATATGAGCTGTCACAACACCAGTTTTCATTCAACAGTGGGACAAAAGATGTCTGAACTGACATTAATACCACATGCTCTAATCATATCGAAGTTATGTGTCTGATCTGACCATTATTTCTTATTAAAATTTAATTTTTTTCAGTTTGATTCAATTCTGTGCAAAAATCTTGATCAGGTTCATGAAGTGATATGGCCCCATGCTATAATTGGCATATAAATGCTGGGCAATCAACATGTTTGGCCCAATTCAGAATGTGACATAAGGCATTACTGAACCCACATTAAAAATCCCATGAGGTTTCAGACTTAAAATATTAACAAAAACTGACAATGTTCCCTGAATTTAAAAAAATCTATAATGGCAACACACATGCCACAATTTATTTATTATTTTTGAGAATTGAGCCAAAAATAAGCAGTCTGGTGGCATCTTCATTCCAGCCTATATTTAGGATATGTCATTCCTCATAAACTTATGTTTTGTTCTAATTACTATCCCTTTCCAAACTGGCTTTTATTTCAAGAATCTTATACTGTTTGAATATTTATATTATAACATATTAATGCCTACAGACCAATGCCACAAAAGATTAGTTGTAACTTCTGCGAGATGGTACAACTTGAAGATATAAATTATTCTGGGATATAATGCTACACTTATCTGGTAATTACTTAAATGGCATTTCAGAGGCAGCAAGCACCCATGACATCAACAACTAAATACCAATCAACACAGCATCATATCTCAGACACTCTGTTCACCCATAGTGCTGCGAAAATTTCAAATCTTGCAAGAGATAACATCTTGCTTTCACTGATCTCAAATACTAAATAAAATAAGGTCACAACTGCTAGTACTTGTATGCACAGCATCTTGTGTGTAGAATAGAGATGCTAAATATTCACAGCCTGCATCAGATTTTATACATTCTTCTGAAAGCCTATGTGAATGGGTACTAAGACTCACGTTCACAAGCGTAGATTCTGGAGTGGCCAAAGCTTCCACCTGTAATTGCTGTACATCGGTGAATCCCTTCAGACGTGGGGCAAAGCTAAATCGAACAACTTGCTGCTGAGGTGTTGAGTGATTTGACAGGGGCTTATAGAGGCACATATGGTCTTCATTTGCATCCTGGTAGTCTTCAACTCTAAGGCATATAGAAATTAGCAGCAATTCAATTTCTCATCCTCACCAAATACTCTGTATTGTTATATTTCTGCATCATGCTGTAGGTATCTGATGTACCACCTCTGCAGTTACTTGTTGTCTTACCAAGTAATGTTCCTAATTTCTGATGCAGAATAAAAAATCACATTTGTAAATTTATATTTTGGATGAGAGTTATTTTTACCTGAAGATCACAGGCCCCAATTGCAAAAACTAGGAACAAATGAACATTAAGCACTAGGTCCTGGGTTGTATGCGACATCATAGTAGATAAATTCTACAATTATACTAATGAGCCCACTGTCTGAAGTTAACTCCTTCTGTGAACAAATTTTTACACTGACTGCTTTTCAAAATAAATTTCTGGTTCAGCTTTCTCATTCTATATACAATGAATTATAAGCATAGCACACCATTCGTACTTTACGCCTGTATTTATACCCACTATAAACTGGTCATTATAGTTAACTGAACAGGAATGTTTGCAAAGCACACCACACAATTGCTACACCAAGAACATTCAAGTAACCAACAAAAATAGATTATTAATTACATTTTATTATTAATTTAGATATAAAAGTAGTATATTAAAATTAGGCACATTCTTCTCTTTCCTTTCCATTCTCATATCTGCAAAATATGAGACTTTGCAATACACAGTTTACTGTGCCAAATTAATACAGTTACACATAAAGCACATCTGCTCTTTCTGTTTCATTACTTACTGGGTGAAAGCTGGGGGGAGGGGATGTGGGTGAAAACTGTACTATCCTTGCAACTACCAACCCTACACCATATTAACCTTTAAAGGACTGGGTTGGTATTTAAATTTTCGCACATGGTTAATGAAAAACATATTATTTGAACAGAAAAAGATATAATTATGAAATAAATTGCATTCTCTGGACAATAATACAGAGACTACGCAGCATGTCTTAAAATGCAGTAAATTTCCTTGTTACCTAAATATATAAAATGAATTTCAAGGGGTGTTTTTTCTGCACATTTGCACATGCAAATGTAGGTCACTGATGGGTTAATGATATTAATTCCTCTGCAACATTTTTTACTTCCATGTCCTTGTAACATAAAAACTGGGTCAAAAACAGTCTGCATTAGTAGTAGGTAAGATGAACTCTTGCAGACCTACAAAAAAGATGGACTTACCAAAGGAGGTTTTAATACAGTGTATTATTATTCCCCAGTGGCTGTAGTGTTCCACAGACTTTTACTACAACAAGCTATAATGGTTTCTACATATCCACCACATAGCATACTTCTATGTTACACGCACATAATTTACGTTTTTAGAGTTTTATTTTCACCTGTATGGAACAGAGAACGGAGCCACATTTCCTTCAATTGCAACCAGACTTCCTCCTTCAACATCAACTTTTCCAAAGGATAAAATGCTCTCACACAAGTATTCCTCTTGGTCCAGATTCAAAGTAATTTGAGGTACTGATCTATGTGCATCTCCACTGAAACACACAATCCACAACAGTCACTATCTGCATGCTAGACTACCTCACTCCCTCTTCTGGTAGCAGAGAAGGATGGAGTCCAATGGCATCTTTCTGTGATGTCACTAGCTAACCTTGTATCAATGACATACATTGGATTTGGCAGTCACAAGAGTTTAGTAAATAAAGTGATTGGTTATCGAGTGGATGGCTGGGGTGTTGGGACTTCAGTTTCTGTTATACCATCCACAACAGCTAAGCAAAACATCTAACTCCTATCCAGTGGGTACTGATGGACATTTCCCAGTGACAGAACCAGAGTATGAGACTCCATCACTTCCACCCATCTTGTGCCAAAGTTAACAATGCCATGAGTAACTACTTACTTTACCGGAGAAAGACACTTTCAGAGAAAGAGAATCACAAGCCCGAACTATACCATTAACTCTATGGAGTACAGTCCTGCTAGAGATACTCATTGTCACTCAGCTAACAAAGAAATTCCCAACCAAACTATGGAACTGAAAGGTTCATCATCATGTTCACAACATCCCACCACAACTGACCCAATACTAAGGCAGTTAAATCCAGCTGTATGAGTTCAATGGAGTGGGTTTAAACACAAGTCAGCATTTGTGGCTATTCCTACTTACATAAAATTACATTTCGAATGTATATAAGTATATGTATATATACACACACACACACACACA
>Ga0131853_10016935_pt1 | contig 13289 bp, 4 predicted proteins | sample TergutLab28metaG_FD_92764 | JGI IMG/M metagenome (GOLD analysis project Ga0131853, IMG submission 92764) | Labiotermes labralis P1 segment gut microbial communities from Petit-Saut dam, French Guiana - Lab288 P1 (version 2) (version 2) | ecosystem: Host-associated > Arthropoda: Insects >...
ATTTCACGGAACCCGAAGGTTCATTACCGCACTCACAAGCGTCCGCCACCTGTCTCTATCCTGGGCCAGCCCAATCCAGTCCATATACCCACATCCCACATCCTTGAGATCCGTCCTAATATTGTCCACCCATCTACGCCTAGGTCTCCCCAGTGGTCTCTTTCCCTCCAGTTTCCCCACCAAGACCCTATACACCCCCCTCTCCTCACCCATACGCGCCATATGCCCAGCCCATCTCATTCTTCTCGATTTTATCACCCGCACGATATTAGGTGAGAAGTACAGATCATTTAGCTCCTCGTTATGCAGTCTCCCCCATTCCCCCGTTACCTCGTCCCTCCTAGGTCCAAATATTCACCTCAACACCATGTTCTCAAACACCCTCAGCTTCCTTTCCTGCCGCAATGTCAGCGACCAAGTTTCACACCCATACAAAACAGCAGGCGAAATTATAATTCTATATATCTTGATCTTCAAATTTTTGGATAGATTGAAAGATAATACTGTTTCTGCGAAACGTAATGTAAAGAAGGCCTTCTTAGTAGAGGGATTATAGTTGGCAACGGCAAATCCAGACTATGAATTGAGCATTTTGAGTGAGTTTAATGTATCATGCGTTAAGAAGTACACTTAATAGTATAATCTCTGCTTTTTGCACAATAGCGCGTGATTGCTACATTTTAAGAGATTTGAAGGAAAACTGCCACGGGCGATCAGATGCACACTGCTATGCTGCTAATTTCAAACCTTCGTTTGCCTTTTTTTTTTTTGCTTCGTGTTATATACGTTAGTATTCCACCGAAGCTGATATTACTGTTCCTTCCTCTGTTGTTACATCCGTCTCCGGCCCTTTCTCCACCTGTCGAGTGACACGTGATCTCGCTGTAAACGTCTGATTACCTTCTCTTTGTTATCACCTCCCTTTTGTATCTCATGTTTCCAGTTTACCTATATACGCGGAGGCTGTTAATCTGACAAGAATGTATGAACGAGAAATACTTTAAGACGTATAGCCCATAGATATTGTACAGTGCGTTTCATAATGTACTCCGGGATTACAAAAATTTATTATACGAAAACCGTAGGACATGTATTTACGAAATATGTACAGATAGAAAGAACAACTCAATTTTTTTTCCCCCAGTAAGTTGCTTTTCATCGTAGTTAACATTTCTGTCGCTAGGTGATGTGAGTGTATGTTGTGAGAAAATGACCGCTCCGGGGAAGAAGTCGTTTTGTGTTTTGGAATATCACACGTGTAAGTCTGTGGTTACTATGCAACGTGCATTTAGTGCAAAGTATTCGTCCCACCATTGCCACGTGACCTCGCTGACCTAAAGGTATGGATCATTGCAGCAGTGAAGAATATCGCTGCACCCATGTTGACGCGTGTGTGGCAAGAACTTGAATATCACATCGATGTGTGCCGTGTCACCAGTGGTGCACACATCGAACATCTTTAGTTATAAAAAAAACCTTTTTCAGTTTTCCTGTGGTTGTGAACATTTCCATTAAGTTAGGTCCTTTGGTTTTTTGTTATAAATGTTTGTAATCACGCAGAACATTATGAAACGCCCTGTATATTATTTAGTCTAACTTATATCGTTGACTCAGCATAAATAAAGGGAGACTGAAATGGAAAAATAAAATATAATATTATATTTTGTGGCTCATTTAACGCTGCAATTGATGGCTCACACTATATAGCTCCGAAACGTAGGTTGGTAGTAGCTAATGAACTGGAAAGAGTAAGGAAAGGAGCTGTCGTGGCTCAGATAGAAATTCGCTGAAGGTAATGAGGAAAGCCAAGAACACCCGCGGTCGGTATATTTGGTGTTCTGTCAGGGATTCGAGCTGGGTACCTCCCCGATACAAGTTAGCTAAAATTCGAACTGCTTGAAGCAACTTGGTGGGCGGGGGAGAGTGAATTAAATATTAAATGAACAGATGGATTAAAGGAGAAGGGGATGTAGCAAAGAAACCAAGTTGCACTAAACACAGAAAGGAGAGGTAACATAGAGAAGGGCAAAGGCAGGAAGGGAAGAGAGAGGAGACAGAGGGATAGAGTAAAGAAAACAGCACGTAATTCTGAGAGTACCCATCTTCCGCACTGTATGCGAGTCTCGTTGTACCCTGTTTCTTCAAGAGATTGTAAATAATCAGCTTGTCGAAATAAGGAGTACTGAAGTATGTAAAACCATCACAGTACGGTACTAACTAAAGTGTACGTAGGCCTACAGTTAAACCAAAGTTAGGCATTTGTTTGATGTGTATTGGACCGTGCATAGTTGCTGCTACTACACATATAAACATTATGACATTTAAAATAACATAATCATGTTATTAGTTATGAACACTCGACAAAAAACTGCAAACCTTCGCACCTAACACACCACAAAGACCATAAATTACATTAACCCCACCTAATCCATCTTTACAGAAACGGACGGCCCATGTGGTAATCAGCACTATAGTCGTGAGCTCCTAATGATGAGCATGGTACTGCCCGAAACATATTGAGCCTATCACACGTATAATAAAACAATAGGTAGCATCTAGTTGAGTCTTATTCTTCGGCATGTGTATTTCGACAGAATGTGTTTGCCTTCTTCAGGCATCGTTCTTATAAGAAACGATCACAATGAAGTCCTTTATTTGTCCAACTAATGAACACAAATTATTATAAAATTGTTACACAGTTAAAAATATTTCAAATTATAATAGTTGCTCCAATATGTTTCGGTTTACATAGACCATCATCAGGGAGCTCTCAGCCTGTGCTTCGCCAAAGTTACAATGTCGATATCGGTTACATATATCGTTATTTGAAGTTATCGGTATTGTGGCTGCATGTTTTGTTCAGTCATGTTATGCGTGTGGATCGTGCACTGTGCACGATCCACGATATTGTACACACGCATAACAGAATGACATTCTTTCTCAATTTATTTTTGATAGAAACCATTCCGTTGTGCAGTAACAAATTTGTATAATGTATTATATTCCGTCAATACATAACTATATATCAGTAGAGTGATATTATACATAGGCTCAGGTCACATTATGGCAACATGTTTCGACGGTACACGGTTATCTTCAGGCCAAAGGAGAACATTTTTAATGTACAATAAAATGAGTGCTCGCTTTATTGTACCTTAAAAATGATCTCTAGTAGCCTGAAGATGATCGTTTACTGTCGAAACATGTTGCCACAATGTGACCTGAATGTATATATAATATCACTGTACTGATATATAGTTTTGTATTGACGGAATATAATATATTATACAAAAAAAGTCCTTCTCACTTGTCTGCGAGTTTTGTAAAACGGTTGGGAGGCGGTCATCGGGCACACGAAAACAAAAAAAAAACTGTTTTGCTAAAAACAGTTTCATTTTTTAAAATCAGAATGAAATTTGTATTGCTTTTTTCTTTTTCAAAAGTTCTACGTACATGCGGAAATATGGCTGACCTTTTGTCTTTGGTATGTTGGATTTCTACGTCACAGTAATAAACACGATGGTAACACAACAGCCATTAAGTTATTTATTTTTCCAAATAATGCACACAATTCTTATAAAATTGTTAAACTGTTAAAATCATTTCAAATTATAATAGTTGCTCCAACATGTTTCGGTTTACACAAACCATCATCAGGGATCTCTCAGCCTGTGCTTCGCCAAAGTTACAATGTTGATATCGGATCGTGAACTGTGTGGACATTTCCACTCCACACAGTGCACGATCCACACGCATAACAGGACTGAACAAAATAAGCAGCCACAGTACCGATAACTTCAAATAACAATATATGTAACCGATATCAACTTTCTAACTTTGGCGAAGCACAGGCTGTAGCTCTCTGATGATGGTTTGTGTAAACCGAAACATATTGGAGCAACTATTATAATTTTAAATGATATTAACAGTTTAACAACTTTAATAAGATTTGTGTGTATTAGTTGGACAAATAAAGGACTTAATACTATCAACATGCACGGTGCAACTACGAAGATCACAGTGAAATTTAAGGAAAATTGTATGGTACATTTATGTGTGTGCAAGTTGAAAATCGTAAAGTAAAATCATGGGTTATTATTTTTATTATTATTATAATCTCTTTCTATGTTTCTTTTTGTTTGTTTTTAATGTTTTTCTTATGTTTTCTGTCGTCTCTGTAATTTGGCTTATGGTTAATGTGCCAGAACATTAATAATAAAGAACTACATTAAATTGATTTGAGTAATACTGCATTAAATTTTAATTTAAATGACTCATAAACTAAATTTAAATTCTTTTTTTTTTGTTATGATGGATTGTTCGTGTTTGTGCGTGCGCGTGTCTTCATGTGATTATTTTTGTTGTGTTTATGTTGTGCCACTGTGCTGCTCAAATAACACTTTAATAAAGTAATTTTTAATTGATTTAAATTAGTACTTTTATTGTTTGACGTTTTGTTACTTTGAAACGTGATTATCAATTAGAGGCCAGTAGCTAAGGTAAACTGTACATAATATTTTAATTCGTATCTCGCACGAAACGGTACGCCTCCACCACTCAAACCGGCCGCTAAGTACCATTTAATAATCGTTGTTTATTCTGAGAATCACGTGAAAAGGACGAACAGGTGAGTGGCGTAGGAGTTTCGCGTGTTAATTCAGCCAACACAGTACCCTAAGCAATCTTACTTACTTACTTATTAACCTTTACACGCCTAGTGTCAACTATAGTGGTCGTACCGCACCGCTAACCTCTATAGTTGCATTTTATATATTTATTCAACAAATATAGGTACTGAATATTTTAAACGTGGTATATACTCTCCGTCTTTTTTTCTTCAAAATGCAGTTTGTTTCATAATTCTAACGTATTTGGTACCTGTATTATTCACATTTTCTATACAGGTGTGATAAAATTTAAAAAATAATTCCGGCGCCAAAAGGTTAAGCACTTACTTTCTTTCTTACTTACTCCATGGAGTAGAGTCCTTCTTGAGAAGCTAACCTCTTCTCAGATAGTCAAGAAATAAACCGCATTTTATGGAACCCGAATGTTCATTACCGCATTCTCAAGTGCCTGCCACCTTTCTCTTTATTGAGCCAGATTGATCCAGTCCATGCCCTCACAGCCAACTTCCTGAAGATCCATCTTCATATTTTCTTCCCATTTATGCCTGGGACTTACAAGTGGTCTCTTTCCTTCGGGTTTCCCCCCAAAACCCTGAATAAATCTCTCCTCTCCCTATAGTACTACATACACTGCCCATCTCATTCTTCTTGATTTTATCACCCGGAAAAGATTGTGTTAGCAGATCATTAATCTAATCATTATGTAGTTTTCTCCACTCCCCTGTTACCTTGTCCCTCTTAGGACCAAATGTTCTCCTCAGCACCCTATTCTCCAACACCCTCAGCTGACGTCCCTCCCTCAAGGTGGGTGATCAAGTTTCACACCCATACAAAACAAATTCTGGGCAACAACTTCGCTTTAAATGGCGAACAATACCTCAGCAGTCAAAGGAGAAAAATATAGTAAAATGGATACAAGGTCACCTAGAGAGAATGGAGGAGGTTAGGATGCCCAAAAAGATTTTCACTCAAGAACTGGAAGGGGCGAGAAGAAGGGGAAGACCCAGGAAAAGATGGAAAGAGGAAGTAGAAAGAGATCTTCAAGTGCTGGGAGTGAGAAGATGGAGAGAGTTGGTGGCAGATACGAAAAAATGGGAGGACATTGTTCGACAGGCCAAAGCTGTGGGCTGTAGTGCCAATGGAAGAAGAAGAAGAAGAAGGAGAAGAAGAAGAGGAAGAAGAAGAAGAAAGGGAAGAAGAGGAAGAAGAAGGAGAAGAAGGAAGAGGAGGAGGAGGAGAAGAAGAAGAAGAAGAACGAGAACAAGAACAAGAAGAAGAAAACCTTAGCAGTGCAGTACAATGTAAAAGAAGAAGAAGAACTGTACAGTCTAATATATCGCATTGAGAGCCTGAGGGAAGCGAATCATTTCGGGATTCTCCGCATTATTCAGAATAGGAAGCAAAAGCGCTGATTTAACGAAGATTCTGACAAGTACTGAAGTTTCGGTGGAATCACTGAATACTTGTGTTAATCAGTAGACCTTCCAAGTGTATCACGGTTTTTGATATTCTAAAGTACAGTAACTACCATCTAGTTACTCGTTCAACATTTAATTATACACGTGACATTGCCGTGCTATTGTTTCAACTAATCTTGAACATTTTATTTATTCCGTAATAGTATTTTTAATAATCGTCAATGTCGGAATACACAAATAATCCGTCGCTGCAATTTAGGCTGCTTAGATTATTTTATTTCTCCGATTTTAGTGGATGAATATTTTATGAATATTGAGCCAACTTAATTTTATTCAGCTTTTCACACGGGTTTACATAACAACCGAATAACTTTAATCTTAGTAATTAACCAACTTAATGCACAAAATTTTGTTTTATAATAAGTTTATTATATGCCTCTACATGTTTGGAGTACTACTGTGCTCATCAGCAGGAGGTCAAAATTGTATTATACAGCATCTGGTATCATCACATCTGTAGGTGGCCGTCCCGTGCACAGGTTGAGAGAAGACTCAACCTGTGCACAGGACGGCCACCTACAGATGTGAACCGTGAATGTTGAGAGAGGACCAGTCCTCTCTCAACATTCACGGTTCACATATAATTTTGTGTTTTAAAATGTATTTATTTATTTATTAGCAATCAGAAAGATTACAATATATAAACTAATGTAATGATTATTCAAAGTACGGTACGATACCACGTATTACAATGAAGTGGTATAGTATTCATCCAGTCCAGCGATATCACCTTAGGTGTCTTGCAATTCTAAAGGCCAGCATAGTTTTAGTCTCCTAGTGTTTACAGGTAGTAACAGTGGCTCTAATAATGTATTGGGATAGGCTTCCAGTGCGTTATGGTGTTTATTGATTCTTTCATGAATGACCTCACTTACGTAAGGGATGTTGAAGTCTGTATACAGAGTATGATGTGTTCTAAAATGTGTTTAGTTTAATTCACAAACTATTTTGCAAGATTTGTAGCGTCTTGTAATTAATGCTGTCATAAATTATTTGGTGTGCGATACAGTGTTAGTGAAACATTAGCCTACTTTTCGTTTCGCCCCAACATAAGCTTATGTCAGGGGAGGATGAATCTAAGCGTTATTTCTAGACTGACATAATGCCAACATATTTCACGTGTTTGCATTTAACATGTAAAGCAACGGTTCGATTTGTTGGAACACACAGGCTGTATCTTGTCTGTGTTTGTGCTTTCGTTAACTTTACCTACTATAATCCTTTATTAACCCTTATACCACTAACGTGGAGAATATGGTGAGCTCCTAATAATGCCAGCAGATGGCAGATGGGATTTAACTCGGCGTTTAAAGAGTTAAATGCGGTTTCAAATCACGGTAGAGAAAAGAGATAAATAATTTCTCAACACTTACCAGTCACTGCAAGTAAAGCAAGGATGCGACATAAATTTTAACCTTTTGAAGCCTAATGTCAACTATAGTGGTCGTACCGCACCACTAACCTCTAAATTTGCATTTTATATATTTATTCAGCAAATATAGGTACTGAACATTTTAAAAATGGTATGTACTCTCCTTTTTTTTTCTCTTCAAAATGCAGTTTGTTTCATAATTCTAACATATCTGGTTCCTGTATTATTCACATTTTATATACAGAATGTGCTACAATTAAAAAAATTATTCCGGCGCCAAAAGGTTAACGTTGTGAAATATAAACGCTAACGTCAATTATTAACATATGTTAAGCCGCGGTTTCTTACTCTTTAAAATCGGTGACCATCATTGTCATCTATATTCAATTCATAATGCTTGATTATTGCTTTATTTGGCCTGGTAGTGTAGGTAAATTTGATGAAATAATAATATTATATTCTGAAACAAACAATTTGCCTAGTCAGAATGAATTCATAAAATATTTTAGATATTTAACCATCAGTATCACAAATGTAGGCTTATATAAAACTCTTTGCCGTACTGACGTCACATCAACGGTATTTATTTTCCTTCTTCCACCAAGAAGAACAGCTTTGACTTTAATCTAGCGTAGTTCCTCAGTCACGAAAGTTTCTAACAACTCTGGAACAGGCAGACGTCCCTCAGCTGTTAAAGTGTGCCGTCGACAAACTTCTGACAAACCAGTTAAACAAGAAATAACGAGTGTGGGATTTTCATGGCCTCTGCCACCTATTACTGGAAACATATGCTTCTAGCGGGTAAAAAAAAAATATATGACGCATGCATTATATTTAGTTGTAATGTAAGAAAGTATAGGTGTGTAATCTTTTTTTTTTAGATGAAGCCAACTTGGTGCACACTGCTTCTTAGTATATTTATTTCAACTTCTTTATATGTTTTGACGTTTTGCTGACTGTGCATTTCAGTATATTTATCTCAGTAATTAACCAACTTGATGCACAAAATTTTTGTTTTGCAATAAGTTTATTTCATACCTCTACATGTTTCGAGCACATGTGCTCATCATCAGGAGGTCAAAATTGCATTACACAACCTCTGTTTTCATCACACCTATAGGTGGCCGTCTCTCAACCTGTGCACGAGACAGCCACCTATAGGTGTGATGATACCAGAGGCTGTATAATGCAATTTTGACCTCCTGATGATGAGCACATATGTTCGAAACATGTAGAGGCATGAAATAAACTTATTGCAAAATAAAAATTTTGTGCATCAATTTGGTTAATTACTGAGATAAATATTCTTTATATGTGTGAGGCAAATATGTGCCCATCATCAGGAGAACTTAGTGTGTATATGCGACACTGGTATTTTTCACTCTGTAAGGGTGGCTGTCTGGTTTGCTGGTTGGGATGAGACGAGTAGTCCAGACAGCCATCCATACAGAGTGAAAAATACCAGTGTCGCATAGATACAGTAAATTCTCCTCATAATGGGCACATAGCTGCCCGAAACATGTAGAGAAGTTGAAATAAATATACTAAGAAGTAGTGTGCACCTAGTTGGCTTCATTTGAAAAAGATTATACAGGGATGCACAGTCAACAAAACATAAAATATGCGTGTGTAGGTCTGTGGTTCACTTGAATACTTTCAAAACCGACTACAGTGATGTCAGGTTGACTACAGTGCCCAGGTCAGATGCCTGAAGTTGAAGATTTCGTTTCACAATTCTTTCTAACGCAGAAGAGAACCTGGGATTTGAAAGTAATTGGAAACGTGAGAAGAGGGAGGGAGAGAGAGAGAGAGAGAACTGGTACCCTGTCAGGTTTCGCTGCAATTCTCTGCAACTTATTGTCATACTTAAAGTTGGGCTGAATTTTAAGTAGATGAAAATTCAGTGATTTGTTTCCAACAAAAGTTTAAACCCGCCTTTCGCTGTGTTTATTCTTTATGTTGTACCTACCGTATGAAGTTGTTGCGCATGCGTGCTATAGGCCTACTAGCCAATACTTCTCAAGAAATTTCTTCACACGTTTTAAATATGGAAGAATACGTTATTTGCTTTATTTGTAAATTCGTATTGATTGATTCATTGATTTGTTGATGTCTTAGAATTTGAATCAAGTGTGATGGTTGTTTATGCTTATCAAGACACGTCAAAGAACGGAACAAAAACTTGGGAACGTAAACGTTACTTATGTATTGTTTATATCATTTTTTATTCAGTTTAGGCGCGTTTGCAACATTACGAAAAGCGACAATTGGCTTCGTCATGTCTGACCCTGTGTTCGTCTGTCCGTCCGTCCACGTGGAATAACTCGACTCCCACTAGACGGATTCTCATGAAATTTGATATTTGTGTGTTTTTCAATAATGTGTTCAAAAAACTCAAATTTCATTAAAATCTCTGTTTAAGATTACCGGGTACTTTCCACGACCACCAGTATTTCTTTCTTTGATCATATCTCGCTCAGTCCTTCTTGGAATGGAAAATGTTTAAGAAAAAAAAAAATAGAGAAATTCTAAACACATATTTCACTTTCAGTAACTTTTTTTCGAAAATCGTACCGTTTTTGAGATAATATGGAAGATTATTGTAGAGCCGTGCGGGCCACGTATGGCACTATGTTACATGCATTTTACGTCCTGAATACCTAAGCCTGCAATTATACACACTCGCAATTTGTGATTGCAACAGTGTTTGCATGGACGCGCTCATTGTTACTTTATATTTACCTGGGTGCTGATAAGTCCTTAGCCCTATCAGGAAGGAAACAAGCTCGGAAGCATGTCAGGGACGCGCGCGATTTCGACAACATCGAGACGCTAGCTGTCATCATGTATTTTTTTCCCTGCAAGGTAAGGCACCGAAGGAAATTCACACCATTCTGACAGAAACATTAGCTTGTTTCCTTCCTTGTTGGGCCAAGAACTTATCAGCACCCCTTTACACTGCCTGTCTTGTCACACATTATCTGTTGACGTTTCATCCACTGTACCTTATATGCTTAGGTGCGTGTCGCCATGAATTTGTTATCAGAGCTTCGTATACGAAGCCGAGAACAATCACGTAAAAGTGAACTTGACTTTACGATAACGAAAGTCACTTAACTGTGTTTCAGCCTAAATAAGCGTAACGTAGAATCTGAAGTTATTGAATCTACAGAGTATATAGCATTAGTGCCGGGAAGGGGTTTGAATACGATCACAGTAGGGTTCTAGGTCTTGTAATGTGCGCCTTACCTCAGCATTCTCCCGAAGTGACTAAGCAAAACCGTGAAAGCTCCAATCCGTGATGGACAATTCTTCATTCGAATTTCGAACAGTATAATTCCGATTTACGCAGAGTGCTGAACAAACACATTTTTCTACACGCTCGTGGCAAGTGGAACATCAAGTCCGAGAATGGAAAAACCCCTTTGAATTTATTCGTCACGTTCTGTCCTTATTCATTCTTTCCAACCAACCATAGATTTCGACAAATAGACAAAAATAATTACTATATATTTCATGTGTATTACATAATGTAAGGGACGCTATGTGCCATATCTTATCTGTTATGTGATGGTAAGTTTCTTGTGGTGGGGGTAGCGCGTGTTGAGCGGGAATGTCTGGCGGCTAGCCGTTGGCCTGATGATCACTGGAAATGGCCGTTTCCTTGGTTCTGTACAGCGTCTATAAAAGATCTGGATTTTCCGTATCCTCAAATATTCTAACGAAAATCGGAGTCGTCTGGATAACTATAAATGAGCGGGGATTTGATAGGATTGGATTAGAATACAGGAAATTCGCTTTAAGAGAAATCAATAACTTTGTAAACTCTGCACATAATGATTTTAAGAAAGTGCATCAGGGACCTGCGGATAACCTGAACAGCTGACTGACCTGTAGGAAGAAGGAAGGTAGGAAGAAATTATGAAAGAAGGAAAGAAAAACTAAAAGAAAGAATTGTAAAATAGGTGTGAATTTTATAATGATGCGTTTTATAGATGGGAAGTTGAGAAATTAAGATCTTGGCATGTTGTGACAGTGTAAAAATCAGTCCCATTACAGACCCGAGGTGCCCAGAGGGTTCCGGGAAATTAAGGTTCCCAGATTACGTGACATTGGCCCAGGATGGTGGTAAGGTTGTCAGCCTTACGCACCGGCCGCTTTTTATCCCCAAGAAATACTCCAGGTACTCATTTCTGTTAGATGCTGAGTCGATCCCAGGGCCATATGTGACAGTGTACCCTATAAAAAGTTTTTCATATTGTGCGGCTTGGATTTAACTGGCTTAGTATTAGTATGTAGTATGGCGAAGTAACGTATGTGTTCTGCGCAACAAACTGCTTGTATCTGTTGTTTTATTTCCATTTAGTGAGCAGTTCTGTTACTATTATGTTATTTATTTTTCATGTATGAGATTTATTTCAAGGAGAGGGATCAAAATTTATGAATAATTTGTAAGTATGCAGCAAATGTATAATAATGTGAATGTGTCTTATTTTGTTTTGTGTGTGTGTGTTTCAGGTGAGTACGTTGCCTAAAGGATGTGTGCCCTTCGTCTATGTGTGTCACTGTAGGGTAAGTTTGTCGGTTAGTTTTAAAGCTGTGTTCTGGTCGACATGTAGGGCTTGTAAAATTCAGAGACCATCTGGTGTGAGGAGTGAACATAATCATTTTACACATTTTTTGATGACTGCATTGCTATGCATTCCTAAGGACAGAGAGCGGTAGAACTGAAGGTGCGATTGGCTAAGGGATTAAATGTTTTTATTGTACGATTACGTATGTTTAATATCGGCAAGGTTAGATGCGAACTATTTCATTTCCACTGTTATTTTAAACGGACATGCAGGGAACATGGGGACTGATGTAGAAGCTATGGTAATTGTTATATAATTCTGTGTTTTCGTCTGTATGAATCAGTAACTTTTCGGAAATATAAAAAGTGTAATGCTGATAATTCGGGGCTGATAATACATTCTATTTACTTACTTACATACTACATGGTGCAGAGTCCTTCTTAAGAAGCTAACTGGTTTGCAGCTAGTCAAGAAATTCCTCGCATTTCACGGAACCCGAAGGTGCATTACCGCACTCAGAAGCGTCCGCCACCTGTCTCTATCCTGGGCCAGCCCAATCCAGTCCACATACTCATATCCCACCTCCTGTAGATCCATCCTAATATTATCCACCCATCTACGCCTAGGTCTCCCCATTGGTCTCCTTCCCTCCGGTTTCCCCACCAAGACCCTATACATCCCCCTCTCCTCACCCATACGCGCCACATGCGCAACCCATCTCATTCTTTTCTATCTTATCACCCGCACAATATTGGGTAAGGAGTACAAATCATTTAGCTCCTCGTTATGCAATCTCCTCCATTCCCCCGTTATCTCGTCCCTCCTAGGTCCAAATATTCTCCTCAACACCATGTTCTCAAATACCCTCAGCTTCATTTCCTCCCGCACTGTCATCGACCAAGTTTCACACCCATACAAAACAACAGGCAAAATTATAGTTCTATATATCTTGATCTTTAAATTTTTGGATAGCAACCTGGAAGACAAATATTCTGCACCGAATGATAGCAAGCATTTCTTGACCTCAATCTGCTCTTAATTTCTTCCGCAATAGAATTTTTATTTGTTAAAGTTGTTCCCTAATATTTAAACTCTTCCACCCTCTCGAAAGTAATATTATCATTCCTCACACTGTGAATTCGTCCTGCATTCTGATCTCGAGACATGACCATGTACTTAGTTTTATCAGCACTTACTTCCAGTCCAATCTCCCTAGTAGCAGCTACTAAAGCTTCTG
>Ga0131853_10016936_pt1 | contig 13288 bp, 7 predicted proteins | sample TergutLab28metaG_FD_92764 | JGI IMG/M metagenome (GOLD analysis project Ga0131853, IMG submission 92764) | Labiotermes labralis P1 segment gut microbial communities from Petit-Saut dam, French Guiana - Lab288 P1 (version 2) (version 2) | ecosystem: Host-associated > Arthropoda: Insects >...
GACGATATGGCTCCCTGATGATGGTCTTAGGACCGAAACATGTCGGAGCGTTTTTAATGTTTTAATGTGTAAATTTTATAAATTTTATATATGTGCAGTGGTTGGTGTAATAATTGAGTAACAAGTTACAAGATTGTTCCCTTCACCAATTTGAACAAATATTTACACTATGGCACAAGTGAAACTGAAATATACGGATATAAGTGCGAATAACGGCAGTGAAAAATTATGAACAAAAAACACCGAGACTTCCGGTAAGCTAATTAATTATAACAGTATATGCTGCATACTTTTGATTTTGAAACGCGCATTCCACCACGACCTTTAAGACAAACGCACACACTGGATAAAAGTGAAACCTAACAATACAGTTAATTAACTATATCGAACCTGCAGTACACAGCACTGCACATGATATAGTTGCAAAACTTCGTTAAAATCCAAGACTAGGTGTTGACAGTAAGTGTTGTGTAATGCCCACAATTATGATTACACCGTAATATAAAAAAACTTTACAATGGCTATGAAACCAAAAAACTGTCAGTAACTTAACCAATTTTAAACGATACTAACGTGAACGGTCACCCCCACGCACGTCTTACAAATCTACACAACCCAAAGTGTCACTACGTACGGCGGCAGGACGTACATCCGTCCCTGCAAGTGAACTTCAAATCACATAATAATTTTATAAGCAATTTTAGATCCAATAGTTTTTTAACCATTAATATAGATTCTAGAAGCTTAAAGTTTAATGTAAACAATGGGATTCCATTGGTAAAGCTAATGAATGTACCTTATTTAATACTATTTCTTTGTTAGCCTGATGATGGCCAGGTAACGGCCGAAACATGTACCAGAGCTTAACCAGTTGTAAAATTACAACTGTTTTACGTGTTGTGTAACGACGGCACATTACAATAAATTAGATATGCTTCGTACGTTTAGGTTTGTATGTATTCTATTGCGACACATGCCCGGTAGCTCAGTCGGTATAGTAACTGACTACGGGCTGGACGGTCCGGGGATCGAATCCTGGTGGGGACGAGATTATCCGCGCCTGTCCAGACCGGCCCTGGGGCCCACCCACCCTCCTGTACAATGGGTACCGGGTCTTTCCCGGGGGTAAAGAGCGGCCGGAGCGTGCTGCTGACCCCTCACCCCCTTCCAGTGCCGTGGTCAAGAAAGAGTAGAGCTATACCTCTACTCCCCCTATGGGCCGTACGGCCTGTACAGAGCCTCATTGTCTGTAAAAGGGTGCACTTTAACTTACCTTTAGCAAGAAATCTTAACCAGGGAATTAGAATGAGTTGGGGGTAAATTATAGGCTCCGGCTGCCCTAAACTGTGGGAAAAATCCACGATAACCATTGAATAGGTCCCAGATGCTTTGGAGCAGAAAAAATCTCTTATTTCTCCCAAAAATCGATAGAAAGATTCCTTTGGTGTTGAGAACGTAGCCAGAGGTCCTGAAAAATTCTTACTTACATACTTACTTACATCATCGATGATGCTGCAGCATCGCCGGTGCATTATACCACAAGCTGTAAACACAGTCTAGTGCTCCTGAGGATGGGCGAAATTATCGCTCGAAACATGCTGAGTTGATTGTAATTATCAATAAACTTTGTTACTGTTGCATCTAGTTGGTTGTTTATATTATTGTATCAGTGATGCACGGTACACAAACATCAAAAAAGAAATTTGTATATATTAGATGTTAATAATATAATATAATGTTAATAATAGAATTAATATTATATCTAATGTACATAACAAACAAAGAACTTTATATATATATATATATATATATGTATGCAAATGTTGGCTTTATAACTGAGAAACTTAGTCACAATGCACGAAATTAAGAACGTAAAAACATTTAATTCCGTAATACAAATCCAATATAACGGAAACGTTATTTGATATATCCGTGACGCAGCAGGCCCTTGCCGCATCTCACAGTCAGTTTAGTGACTGGCCTAGAGGCTCTGTGTCCGAGAAATCGTGTTTCGGTGACTCGTAGGGAGAAAATACATTTTTTTTGTCCTCCAAAGTACCTAGACCGGCTGTAGGACCCGCCAGGTCTCCTGCTCATTAGGTATGAAGGCTTATTCTTGGGAATAAACTGGCCGAGGCGTTAAAGTCATCACACTCTTCCGTCTAGGTTTGAGTTTAAGAATAAGTGCATCCATGCCTCCACTCCCTCATATGGTGTAAAGGCGTGCAGAGTACCAGTAAATTTTATCTTATTCAGCACACAAATCTCACCGTAAAATTTCCAGATTACTCTATCTATAACATTTACAGAGTTCATTTCCTGGTAAATATCTTCTTACGAGTAACTAATTTATATTTATAGTGTGTTCGTAAATCTTTTTACAATTTTCAGCAATTCTATTACCATTTTATAGTACACCTGTTTAACCACGCTATATCACACTCCGTACATCCGATTTGTGCGATGTTTGATGAATACTGATTTGGTATTGCACCGGCATATACCAGGGAGTTTTGAGAATAAACGAACTTGTTAGGATAGTCGGTATCCGGACCGAACTATAAACCCAGTACCTTGAAATATCAACGTGTGCGAACCACTTTCCTACGACTTCCCGTCAGTAAAACCTGATTTTAAAGTTTCGTTGTTCTACTACTACTACTACTCCATGGCTCTACAGTCCTTGTAGGACCTTGGCCTCCTTCGCGACTATCTTCCAGTCGTCTCTTCTGTGTGCACATATCCTCCAGTTTGTGACACCCATCCTCCTTAGGTCCTCCCTCGCGTCGTCCATCCACCTTAACCTTGGTCTTCCTACACTTCTACTTCCTTCTGCAGTGTTCTGATATAACTTCTTTACCACCCTTTCCTCACTCATCCTCTCCACATGTCCCAGCCATCTCAATCTTCCTTTTTTTTTATTTCTGTTATTATGTCCAATTCTCCATATAATTGCCCCACTTCTTCATTTGTTCTGCTCCTCCAGTATCCTGCTACACATATTGGACCAAATATTTTTCTCAGCACCTTCCTTTCCCAAATACGCAAAATTTTCTCATCATTTGCCGTTAAACACCATGCTTCTGAGCCACACAGCACCACTGGTCTTATTGTTGTTTTTGTTGTCCTGGATATGGCTTTTGATCTCAACAGGGACAATACTGAGTAATAACTCCTATTTCCTGCCATTATTTCGTTGTTCTAAATATTCAAATTATTGTCTCCAGCTTCATTGACAATATGCAGTCTTGTACATGATTAGCAAAATTTCCGAAGATATAGTCTCCGCCATCTTCAGAATACCCTACAGATGAGGAAGGAATTTCCCTCGATATTTAAGCGAAAACCACTACGTCAACCACACTTCTCGAAGCCACATTCGTCCTCAGCAGGTAGACGAAACAATTAAAGCCTTCGGAGCCTTGTGGTGCACCAAACACCAGATATTCTCTTATTATCACGCGTACGGAGTGCTGGAATTGGTGTAGTGCTGCGAGTTATGTCCCTTTGGCACGTATCTGTTTGTGGCAATGCATTATGCATTTGGCAGTGTAACGTTGCGTCAGGAACAAATCTTGGATCGAAATGCTGCCGCACGACACTCATATCCCACTGAATATTCTGATCCGTTGTTGCCAAAGCTGAACATGTTCCCCCCGGGTTGCCCCCCCCCCATGGAAACTCTGCTCTGTTTAATAAGGCAGTAACAAACAAGAACGCCGTCTTCCTCGTATCATTTCCCAGCATTTGATCTGCAGCTGTCATGGCGTCTAAATTCAGCTGACATCCCAAGTAAAATTTATTGAAATTTCGACATTTGTATTCAATTGTCAGTGAAGAAAGACAGAGAAATATTGTTAGCTTATTTAAAGTATAGCATTGAACTGTATACACCACCTAATATAAATTTAAATTTGAAATACTATATTTTGGGGGAAGGGATTATAGGCCTATATGAGTTTTACTTATGATTCTCAGAATACACGGAAATTGTATGCCTGAAAGAAATCAAATGGCTGGTATTAGTAATCGACTTGTAGTGTTTTCTGGGAGGTGAAAAGTTAACTTTTAAACATTAAAATAATAATTACTTGCTTCATAGACTTAAGAAATTAGCAAACAAACAGACCACGACCAGCCAAACAACGAACAAACCGACCGATAAGTTATCTTCTAGTGTACGAACATACGTGGCCGAACAAAGATGAGGATAAAGTCAGGTAATAATAGTTTACATGTTCCTAGTTCTCATCGTACTTAGTCAGGGTGATCAAATCAAAGAGGATGAGATGAGTAGGATATATAGCACCGAAAGAGAAGAAAAGGCTGTGTAGACCTAAGCGTAGATGGCAGGACAACATTAAAATGGATATCAAACAAGCAGGCTGGGCGGTCGTGAAAAGGATTAATCTGGCTCAGAATAGAGTAAGGGGTGGGAAAACGTTAATGAATGTGAGGATACCATAAAATGTCGTGAATTTTCTGGCCAGCTGAGAAACTATTAGCTTTTGAAAAAAAAAAGAATTCAGGTCGATAGTGTTAGTTAGTAAGTTAAAGAATATTAATCTAAAGTGAACTGTTTCCATCCCGTTGTGTATATATATCAAATTTTATTAATTCCAAACGTCTTTACACAACAATATTATAGGTTAACTCAACTAAACTCCTGACCTAATATTGTTGTGTAAAGACGGTTGGAATTAATAAAATTTAAAGAATATTGCCAGAATATTTATTTTGACTCAGTGTGTCTATTTGCCCAGAATCGATGCCTTTACAAACAAGCGATGATATTTTTTATTTTCAAAAAACCAGGAGTGAAAAATGACTCTAGTAATTTTATATTATATGCTTTATTCTCACTGATTTAGAATATTATAGAATATCAATTCTTAGGATATTTGACTTCACAAATTTCAGAAATTCTTGGTCCCGTTTACGTCATCTAAAAATAAGAAAGTTACAATACGCGAAAGTACAGTTTTGATTTTTGTAATGCATGGGTCCGAAAATTAGTCCCTCACATAACGAGGAGCACAAAGATTTACGGACGTTAAAAAGGGGTTGCCGGGAAGCATATTTGCAACAAACAAAATAAAAAGCGAAAGGAGAATTAAAAAAAACTGCATAATGGGAAGATTCATAATTCATTCCCTGTAGATTATAGTACTGTTTTCCTCAAATCGAAGAGAATGAAATGTACGTGGGATGGGGGATAGAGATGAGAAAGGCTTACAAAATTTTGGTCAGAAAACTTCAAGGAATGAGACTAGGTGGAGACCTTGGGCTTGGAATGGAGGATACTATCATAAATAGGGAGGGAGGCAGCGCAGTGCATATTATATGTAAACCTTATAGCAAGAAAGTTGTCAAAACCTGATGAGGGCCGCTACAGGCCGAAACATGTAGTTTTCTGATGTTATGCTGAGAGTGCATCCCAGTATATTTATCTCAGTAACGAACCAACTTGATGCACAAAATTTTGGTTCCACAATAAGTTTATTTCATGCCTCTATATGTTTCGAGCACATGTGCTCATCATCAGGAGTTCAAAATTGTATTACACAGCCTCTGGTATCATTACACCTATAGGTGTGATGATACCAGAGGCTGTATAATACAATTTTGACCTCCTGATGGTTAGCACATGTGCTCGAAACATATAGAGGCATGAAATAAACTTATTTTGAAACAAAAATTTTGTGCACAAAGTTGGTTAATTACTGAGATAATTGTAGTTTTCTATCACTAATAAACACCATCATTTAGCCATATATTCATAGTTGTGTTTTTGACTGAATTTACCTCACCTTATGCAATGCATTTGTCTGACTTGGGGTAGTGGCTAGTGACGAATGTTTGTGAATGTGGCAATGATGGCAGACGGCTGAATTTTTGAGTGGTCAAAGTGTTATCAGCTCCTCAAGAAGGCAAGCAATACATTATATTGATTTCATTTATGAGTCATGGAAATTAAAATCCGGTAATGACACCTATGCTTGTGAGTTCACAATCTAATTGTGTCCCATTATTTTTAAATTGTCTTAAATCTATTTTCACAGTCGCAGTAAAACAATACACGGTAGCTTCCAAATGTTCCCGGAATCACTTCCTTTCTGCGATATACAAAATAGTGCAATAATTTAACCTACATTTCCTTCAAAATATTCCCGTTTGCAACATTACACTTCTTCCAGCGTCCGCAAAGTTGTTGGAAACCTTCCTGAAATCTATTTTGTGAAAGCCTTTTTCAGCTCTTCCGTCGCATTCTTAATTACGCCAGTAGCATCACAAAAGGGCCGTTCCTTCAATGCTGATTTCAAATGAGGGAACAGGTAAAAATCAGCTGAAGCCAGGTCTGGAGAGTATGGGGGATGCTCCAGTGCTGTCACACTGTTCTTTGCCAAAGAATCCTTAACCAAAATCGATCGGAGTGCTGGAGCATTGTCGTGAAGGAGAAACCAACTGTTGGTTCTCAGTTTTGGGAACGTTTCCTTCTGACCGATTCCCTAAGGCGACGAAGAATGTCCAAGTACATTTCTTTATGCACAGTAGCAATTCCAGTAAATTATATGAGCGAATTCTGGGAAGTTTTATAAGCTAATAAGTACAACCTTAATTTCAGTAACAAAATGAATAAAAGTTATAGCTTAATGCAGATTTCACTTATTTGAGTATGAACTTATTTAAATGATATCAATATTTTTAGGTGCTGACAAAGATACATTTATGTAATCTGTATACGTAATAAACTGTATACAGATAAATTCTGTCATGAAGACAGAGGCAGAATGTGACTCTGAAACTTCGACAACGACGCGCATGTCTCTGCGGTGTTAGTAACAGAAGACGGTGTGACATGCAAACTGTATTACTCTGAATTATTGCAGTAAACAAAACGTTTTTCTTAACCATCATAGTCTATAATTTTATACATGTTTTTTATATTATTCAGTGGGCCTCAAGTACGGCTCCAGGTTTAACAATAAAAATCTTAATTTTATCCCCACCATATATGTATATATATATATATATGTTTTTCGAATAATTATTATAACAAAGAGCGATGATCTCATATAACCTTCACTGACTAGTACTTACCACGAGACCATGCCATGTGTCACGTGGTCAGTTGCCGGGTTATTAACGCGGAAAAACAATTTAGATTCCAGGTAAGTCCATACGGGATTTATGGTGGACAAAGTGGCAATGGGGCAGGATTTTTTCGAATTGCTCCGTCTTATCCCGTCAGTATAATTTAACCGACATATTTCATATATCACTGACACTCTGAGTTTTTAAAAAGAATTCGGCCCTCTTAAAATACAAAATATTTCTTTTTAGGTGCGTTCGCAAAATTGCGAAAAGCGACTAGTAGCCTCATCACATCTGTCTGTCTGTCAGCATTGAACGACTCGGCTCACATTGGAAGGATTTTAATGAAATTTGATATTTGAGTATTTTTCGAAAATCTATCGAGAAACCCCAATTTTCACTAAAATCCGACAAGAATAACGGGTACTTTACGTGAAGACCTATGTACGTTAATGGCAATATCTCGCTCAATTCTGCTTAGAACGAGAAATGTTTCAGACAAAATTGTAGTGAAAATCAAAGCACACATTTTATGTTCAATAACTTTTTTCTTTTTGAAAATCGTGTCCTCTATGAGATAATGTGGAAAAACGTCGTATAGTTGTACAGTTCACAGGTGAGAATGTAACACAGGGCATGCGCTATGCGTGCTGGATAGTTAAGGCTACAGACACCCTCAGAATATGTGATAATTATTGCTTTTTAATTGCAAAATTCGTTACGCGAATGTGCCTCAATATTACGTTTACACGTACACTCCCTCTCTTTACCTATCTTTATCTTGCTTATGGAACAATATCGTGTTCTCTGTGAGGTACGAATTGAATATTTGTATATAGTGTTGATTAACTTTATTTCAAAGGGTTAAACCAAAGCAGTAGGTAAGGGCAGAAGAATGATTAACTTTCATGTATCTCAGAACAAGTCGCTGGCTCTCCAATGTTCGCGATGACATTATATCGAAGACTGTAAGGTAAATGATAAAGCTATAGTGACAGCCTACAGTGAGCTTGTATTCGTGTACTTTCTCTTGCACAAATTATTGTCAGCATACACCGCGTGTCACCATTGAGACTTTTGTTTTACAATGAGTTGCACTCCGAACAAGAAGCTAGTCACACTAATGACAATAGCTTTCATTTAACTCGGCTGGATGACGCCGAACTGACAGATGGGAACCAAAATGGGGACATATCGGTAATTAATTTTATGCGAGAAGTTTGAAATTTCACACCAGTTCTCTCCCACTAAGTCATTATTAACAGAGAAATTTCATCTGTCAACTGTGATCCACAGAGAGATTTCTGGGGCTTCTAGCAGAACAACCCGAACTCATATTACTCCATAATACCTACTGATGGAGAAGATCAGTTGGACCGATCATGTGAAATATAAAGAAGTGTTACATAGAGTCAAGGAGAAAAGAAACATCCTACACAAAACAAAAAGAAGGACGGCTAATTTAATTGGTCACTTCCTGCCTAGGAACTGCCTCCTGAAACACGTTTGTTTAAGGAAAGACAGAAGGAAGGTTATAAGTGACAGGAAGACGAGGAAAAGGAAATAAACAGCTACTGGATGACTATACGTAGACTAGAAGATTGGAAATTGAACGAGGAAGCACTAAATCGTACGCTGTAGAGAACTCGAATTACAAGTGTCTATGGACCTGCTACTGGATGACCTTGAGGAAACGAGAGGGAATTTTAAATTGAACGAGGAAGCACTAGATCGCACTCAACAGAGAACTCGCTTTAGAAATGGCTATGGATCTCCCACTGGATGACCTTGAGGAAACGACAAGATATTTTAAATTGAACGAGGAAGCACTAGATCGCACTCAACAGAGAACTCGCTTTAGAAGTGGCTATGGACTTGCTACTGGATGACCTTGAAGAAACGAGAAGATGCTTTAAATTTAAAGATGAAGCACTAGATCGCACTCGGTGGTGAACTCGCTACGAAAGAGGCTATGTATCCGTCGTAAGGCAGACTACGTAATTACAGAATACCTATAATGCATTATTACACAATTTCCGTGACTAATAATTTGAAGGTTTAGAGCTTCCGTTTATTTAAGCATTGTCGATATTGGTAAGAAGGTGTTGATAAGGTTCATAAGTCTGTATACCGGGAAAAAGTAGGCATAACCTTACATATAATTAGTTGTGTAATTATCTACATCTTATATCATGCACAATGCTTTGTTTCTGAAGGCTGAAAATTGAAACCATCAAATAAAAGCCATTTGTGTTATTTGTGCATTATTTGCGACGTCTCTCTTTTCAGGCGAGCTCGCGTACCCTCGAAAATCTCCAGTTACATTCGTCATGTCCGTCCATCCGTCCGTCTGTCCATATGTGTCAGCTCTGTTCCCACTGTACGGATTTTCGTGATTTTATTTTCGGCACGTCCATTAAAATCTGTCGGAAAACCCGAAATTTGGTTCCAATTGGACAAAAAATCTGGAAATTCACACGACGACCTCAGTACGTTTTAGTGACGCCGGAGACGTAAACTCGCCGTAAAGGCGCTATCTTAGAATGAAATGATACCAAGCTCTTAGGATAGCGGAGGAGGATTAAACATTACGCAGAAGCGAGGAGGCATAAACATTATGAGAACGTGAAGCAGCACTGTCGAATTTCCTATCTTGTTTTACCGAAACATGTTTAGAAGTTTATGTTCTTTACGGTTGGTCGCAGACTTAAATAGATTTTGAACACAGGTACTAATTTTAAAAACAATTATTAAGCTTGTCAGCTCTGCGATAAAGGTGTTTCCGTTCACATTTGTATCAAGTTTGCATTAGTCTTGCTTAAATGATGCTGACGTTATTTTTAGCTTAAGATCTTCTTGTCTAACGAGTAATTTAAGAGGGAACACGAGAAAGAGGATAAACAAGCAAATAAGATTAAGCCGTACAATAGCACTCTGCACAAATAATTGGTCATATAATGAAGTAACCAATACAATTACTAACTGCTTAAAACCTGATCAGCTAGAGAGGTAACCAACAAAATAAAAATAGCTAAGTAACGAATCGTTGATCCCAGTGGTCGCGAGGTCTAAGGCGTCAGTCTGCGGCCGCTCGCCTGTTGGGAATGAGGGTTCGAATCCCGCCGAGAGCATGGATGTCTGTCTGTTATGAGTGTAGTGTGTTTTCAGTTTGAGGTCTTAGTGACAGCCTGATTACTCGTCCAGAGGAATCCTACGGACTGTGGTGCGTCGATATGTGAGATCTAGAAACCTCAAGAATGAGGTCGTGGCCCGCTTTGGGCTGCAGCGCCACAGGGTGAAGAAGAAGAAGAAGAAACGACTGGGAAAGTAACCAATAAAATACATAGCTACCGAAATAACTAATCATGTAAACAAGTAACCAATAAAACAACCAACAGCTTATGAACCAAATAATTAGGAGACAGAGTAGTCAACTAAATACTCGTATTTACCAATTAAGAAAGAAAGTAAATAAATTGTTAACTACGGAACTGATTAACTAACAAACTAATTATGTAACTAGGAAACGAAGTAAATTATCTTTTAACGTGAGAAATATATGATCAATAAATTTCTTGCTTTTGTGGAGTCATATTCATTGCCATCTTCACAAACACTTGTCAATGGGCCCCATTCACAGTAATTTTAATTCAGTTCAATATTCTAAGTAGCACAGCGGGATAGACCTAACAACAGTTTTAACATGATCACCGAATTACGCGTAGACGTCCCGTTTCTTTTTCCTTGGGGAGATTTTCGAACACTCAGCCGACGACAGAAATATGGCGTCTGTTCATTTACGTAGCTGTTTCACACTAACATATCCACACACGTCGAGTCAGGCAGCAGCTCTTTGTCCTGAAGTGCTACAGTTGTCTCAAGAGTCGATCTCCACGGTTACAATATAAGGCAGAGTCTCCACTGTTACAATATAAGGCAGAGTCTCCACGGTTCCAATATAAGGCAGTGTCCCCACGGTTACAATACAAGGCTCGGGATAACGGGAGATCTTATGACGGAAACGAAGCGATTTGCAACTGACGTCACTGTTGTCCTCAGCACCTCTTGTCGCGCCACATCTGTCTCGCGGCAGGCTCAATCCATCGCAACACGCCACACACACTCATTGTTTCGCCGAGATTTATTGTGCCCCGAGCAACATGACGTGTCCTGACAGTTGCCCTATACACCCCCCTAACCCCTCCTTTGTTATTCTGTGTGTCTCAGCCGCACTGCTGCACACTGTTTAACCCCACGTGACTCACCCCTTATTTCTGTCTCAATTTAGTGGAAAACTTGATGATTTTAACAGGAAGGAAATGTGGTATAGAGCAATGAATATGTTATAGAGAGGTGGCTACGTTACAGGTCAGTGAATATTGTATATATCGTGACTGGAGGTGACACAGGGCGGTGGATGTGGTATAGGCAGTTACAAAATGTGGTCCCGGGCGAAAAATACGGTATAGAAGAATGACTATGGCATATCGCAATAGGCAGTGACTGGAGGTGACATAGGGCTATGAACGTGGAATTAGCACGAACAAACTGGGAATTAGATGTATTAATTTGTATAGAGCTCCAACTTATTAACTCCCCGGAGCACAGTCCTTCTTGAGAAGCTAACCGGTTTTCAGCCAGTCAAGAAATTCCCCGCATTTTATGGAACCCGAAGGCTCATTACCGCATTCACGAGTGCCCGCCACCTGTCCCTATACCATAGCCAGATCAATCCAGTTCATACCCCCAAATCCCACTTACTGAAGATCCATCTGAATATTATCTTCCCATCTATGCCTGGGTCTCGCAAGTGGCGTCTTTCCCTCAGGTTTCCTCACCGAAACCCTATATACATAATCCTCTCCCCGATACGTACCACATGCCCCGCCCATCTCCTTCTTGATTTGATCACCTGAATAATATTTTGTGAGCACAGATCATTAAGCTCCACATTATGGAGTTTTCTCGGCTCCCCTGCATCTCGTCCCTCTTAGGCCCAAAAATTGTCCTCAACACCCTATTCTCAAACACCCTCAACCTACCTTCCTCCCTCAAAGTGAGCGACCAAGTTTCACACCCATACAAAACAGCAGGCAACAATTATAGTTCTGTATATCTTAATCACTATATTTTTGGATAGAAAACTGGAAGACAAAAGATCCTGCACCTAATGATAGCCAACATTCCCTGACTTCAATCTATCTTTAATTTATTCCTGAATAGGACATTCATTCTTTAAGTTTGTTCCCAAATATGTGAAACTGTTCCACCTCTTCAAAGGATTTATCATCAGTAATTTTATATTTGTAAAAAGACACAGGGGACTGCGGTTGCACAGTGGTTAAGGTGCTGTGCTACAAATCGGAAGATCGCTGGTTCGATCCCAGCTGGTGTCATTGGAATTTTTCATTGACATAAAATCCTTCTGGGATCCACTCAGCCTGTAGCATTTCCTGGGGGTAAAGACAGCAGGGGCGTAAGGCTGACAACCCTACCACCATCCTGCGCCGTTGTCATGAAATCTGGGAACCTTAACTTCCTGGAACTCTCTGGGCCTGTCCAGGCCTGAAACGGGACTGCTTTTTATAAAGACATAGCGGAATTTATTAACCAAATATAAAAATTGTTGCATCGGGCAAACAAAAAGCTGTTTTTGCAACCAGCAGTTTTTCACAATTACGTACATTTCAACGATATATCAGTAATTAACCTTTTGGCGCCGGAATTATTTTTTAAATTTTAGCACACCTGTATATGAAATGTAATAATACAGGAACCAAATACGTTAGAATTATGATACAAACTGCATTTTGAATAGAAAAAACGGAGAATATATACCATGTTTAAAATATTCAGCACCTATATTTGTTGAATAAATATATAAAATAAAACTTTAGAGGTTAGCGGTGCGGTACGACCACTATAGTTGACATTAGGCGTCAAAAGGTTAATTAAAATTTCCTATTACAGAGACATCGTACGTAACCCATCTGGCCGTCAACTTCTCCAGGCGGAGAACCACTTGCGTAGGGCGTAAAACCGTACGTATTTGTAAGGAGGTCCAAATATATATGGGAACCTGCTTATCGAAATACTAGACGTCATATAACAGACGGCTGTATTATAAACCTTTCCAAGCTATACTCATATATATATATATATATATATATATATATATATATATATATATATA
>Ga0131853_10016937_pt1 | contig 13288 bp, 8 predicted proteins | sample TergutLab28metaG_FD_92764 | JGI IMG/M metagenome (GOLD analysis project Ga0131853, IMG submission 92764) | Labiotermes labralis P1 segment gut microbial communities from Petit-Saut dam, French Guiana - Lab288 P1 (version 2) (version 2) | ecosystem: Host-associated > Arthropoda: Insects >...
CCGGGTTCCTGTCCCCAAACCGGATATCTGAAATGGTTTGGGACAGCGAAAGTGAAGAAGCAGGGGCATCGAGCGACTGCATCATTTATTTAGGCAATGGAATTTTATGCACTTTTAGACAACTTCTAAAATATCTCTGTTTTAGTTTCTCTTTTCTTGACAAAATAAGAAAATAGGTAGACTCGATTCAGCTCTTGTAAAATATGCTGGAAATGATGACGCAAGTCGGTAGACTCAACAGCACTCAACAAAATTTGGTCAGTCTCAGTTCGTGATAGCGACGCAGCCAAAATGTTGCGTGTGAACTGTGACTGGTGTGAAGAAAAAAGCCGTTAGTGAAGTTTCGAGAAAGTATGGTGTGCGTGTGACGTAAGATGGTGTTTCTGAAACTACCAGGCAAAGGCATAACTCCACAAATCTTCATGCTGAAATTTCCTGTGTGTACGTCAGGCCCGAAACAGAAACGTAAGTAAAATAAATTGAGAATTAGAAAACTTTTAACTTAACTTCCTGTGTGTAGGCACTAAACATTTCTACTGAATCAGTGGCGTACCCAGGAATTTTGTTCGGGGGAGGGGGTTCAAGAAATTCAGTTGAGGACAGAGAGAATGGAGATCTGTTGGCGGTAGCCCCCTAGTCAGGGGTTCTGGAGGCAGCTGTAATTTGGTACAAGAAATTTCATTTCATATTGTAAAATTTTCTTAATTTTTGGTACTTTAGGACTATTTATGATGACAACCAATTTATTTGTCAGTGCAAATGTAAAACAATTGCAAACCTAGGTAGTTTTGGAATTTTACTGCCTTTTATCTGAACATCTTGGGGTGTTGGCATCCGAAATTCAGCAATTTTTAACAGTTTTCTCAGTCGGGTTGAGTTTGGCATGATTTTGGAGGGCCTTCCGAATTTCGGGGGGGGGTTTGAACACCCCAACAACCCCTCTCGGTACGCCACTGTACTGAAACTTTTCTTGAACTGAAATATCTCTGATTTATTTGCAACAGTGCAGATTATTTAATTGTTTCATCACCTTCGGTTCAAAATTTATAAACATTTATAGGCAACCACGTGGAACTATTTATAGGGCTGTCTAATATAAACACCGTACCGTGGGCATGAAGACTAAATTAAATGCCGTACGATAAAGGTTAATTTAGTGCCAAACTGCTCTGGCAGATACAGCTGTCAAAAGAAAATGTGTATGGAAGTTATGAAATGCTAGGTAAATAAGCATTCTGTACCATCCAAGGAAAGAAATTTCTTTCATTCAGTGTTCAAAGACTTAAAAACAGGTAGCCAAGACCAAATTGGATTATACAGGAACACAATATAACATTTCTCACAGAGAATAAAAGGTCATGACAGTAAAAAGGACAGTGTATTTGGCAAAAAAAATTCACTTCAACAAAATATTCTACACTAACATACATGCCTGCAGGAAAACTAGAATGCAAGAAATTTATGTGCATGCATGTTCACCAAATCTGCTGGCAAGTCCTGTCAGTGTTACATGAAGATACCTCATCCAACATCTTCTTAAGTATTCTTTTAAAAAACGTACACCATTTCATACTGTAGAAAAATCTATGCTTAACTCAAATCTACATCAGAATGTCCATTTCTTATGGTCTTAAAATGTTAACATGCAAAATATTGCACAAAATACCCTTTCAGATGACTTGTAGGATTACAAATGTTGAGATTTAAATCCCAATATGAGAAGAAAATCATCCAATTTTAAATATGGGGACTTAACAAATAATGGCACTAGAGTAATTAAAAAAAAAGTATATCTATATTCTAACATATCCAGTGCTGACTGTGCAGAATTGTGCATACTGTAAAAGTAGAAAGCAAGAGATTGATGTTGGCATCTTCCTTGGTCTTATTTGCAATGCAAGTGGCTTCCTAAGTGACACTAGTTACACTACAAAGAAACTGGGTCACACTGCAGAGAAAAACAGAAGATGAGTGTATATTATAGGGCTGAGAAGATGTGGACAAAGTGAGGCTGAAAACTCTTCTTACTGGATGAACCTTCACCTTAACATCGTATTCTAAAACACAGAATAAAACAGTGACTCAAAGAGGGCAAAGGGTAAGACCATCTCACAATGCCTACAGATTCATTTCGACCAAGTACCTATAAGGAGCGACTATGTGAAGGTAGCTATCCTCAAGGAAAATTATCCTGACAACAAGCTGACAGATGAGCAGGAACTCTTCTTTCAACAAATTGAGAAGAGTGCTTCACAGAACCTCCAAGGAGGAACTACCACACCATAAATCTGACGGGCTGGAAGGAGGCACACACACACACACACACACACAGCCAACAATCTAGTTTATGGCTGAGTAAAACCACTGATGACAGATCCATGGAAAGCAATGACAAAAACAAACCTTCCCAAACCTGTTGAAGTAGCCCTCCCACAGCAAGGTAAAATACTGCCCAGGACACTAACCAGCTGCTACAATGCACCAGCAACCTGAATCCAGGGCTCTGAACAGAGATGTGGAAGTGATGGACAAGCAAAGCTGTGAAATAAGTGGCTGTAACACTTAACTGAAAGACAATATAATCAAGACCAACCTAAAAATATAAAGTTACTGAGGTAGCTATTAAGACAGAGTGACCTAGAAGCCAAGCAAATGAAGGAGGAATGGGTTTCAGGGGAACCAATGACCTCAACAGTTAGGGATGAACAGCAGGGTGGGTGGTTATGTTATAGACTTTGCTAAGAAACAACTGTCTAAAAAATAAATTACTTATTAAAAGATGAGTATTCTTTTTGCATAAACTTGATTTAGTGGAGGAATGGTGATTCTCCCAGAGATTATTAAATAGTAATTTCACTCTAATATCAAGGCTGATTGGGTAAGATCTGTTAATAGGAAAACACACTACCTTATTTTTACAAAATTGTATACTACTTAAAATAAGAAAGAGTTTGATCTCAACTTTAAGTTCTGTCACAATCTCATGTTACAGTTTGGTGATGCTCCTTACCCCTGTTAATACTGGTTAATATCTTGCAACAAAAAGGATTTTTGTATATAAAAAAATAAAACAAAGCTTTGTGTACTTAAAAAATAAGCCATGTTTCACACTCTGATTTGTCTGCAGCAGCTAATTTAAGATTCAGCCTGCTCTAATGCATGTATGTACTGTTCATAATGGAAGCCAGCATACACCTCGAAGTTCAAATGAATCTGAAAAAAGAAATTTTCGTTGTTATACCATGCATGTCGTCAAGTCACTCAATTATTTTACCAACCACTGCACTTATATAAATTTATAAAATTTACACCTTAAAACATTAAAAACGCTCTGACATGTTTCAGTCCTAGGACCATCATCAGGGAGCTTTACCGTCATTGCTAAAGTTACACTATTAAAAGTCATTAATTTCACTATTCCAGCTGGTTTTGTGGCAGCATGCCATGTTGTGTTGTGTTGTGTTGCCAAGAGTGCCCTGTTATGGATCTTAATTTTAATGTTTTAAGATGTAAATTTTATAAATTTATATAAGTGCAATGGTTGGTAAAATAATTGAGTGACTGAAAAAATAAAATTTATTTAAGTTTTCTATGGCACAGTCCATACAACATAAACCTGTAAGTTCTTAATCAGTCATGTATGGATCCATTCTGTAAAGAGATACGGAAATTAGTATAAATGAAAGGAGGAGAAGATACTGAGAAAATTATAAAATTTGGAGGAATAGGTGGCATAGGCCACGGATAGAGGATAGAAGTTTCATTTATAAAACAGTGACAGGTATACGCACATGCATGCACAACCACACGTATGTGCGCCCACATGCCCTAGTGTTGGTGAGCGTTGGTGTCTAGGCGTGTGTTTTATGGTACTGTGTGTGCCTGTCAGCTTTTACAGATTACTGTGTGTATGTGTATGTGTGTGTGTGTGGTAAATGGGTTCAATTATAACACACACTGTAACATTTTTAGTCTGAAGGACATGAATTAATTTGCCAAATTAGATAACTATGCTCCCCAGGAGACAGTGCCTTTACGATGACTCATGCTGAGCAAGGCAAGGAAAACCGTGCATTTTGAGAAGGCTGAGGTCGAGGCTGATGTTAGTGTAACTACCAGCAGGGTCACTAAATTTGGACAGGCCACAAAGAGGAGCCGGATGAACTGTGTCACCAGGGTAGTAACCCTGATATAAAATCCTGGTCCTCCAGGTCAGGGGTTCAACATATGGTTAAAAAGACAACCCTGTAAAAGGATATTGTTTTGCAACCCCAGTAAGGGGAAACCATGCTCAGTAAACTGGCCAATGAGCCAAAGCAAGCAATGACAGAATATAATTTTTCTATTCACTTCATAATTATATACATTTTCATGGGTACCTCCTACAATGGACCCTTACCATGCTATCTTCCAACATGTTCTCTAATATGTGCGCAATTTCTTGGAATGTGGGTCTCTCATCCAGGTCCAGCTGCCAGCACTGAAGCATTAACTGGTACAGATCATCATCAACGCAGTGCAACTGTGAAAGACGCTGTCCTCGCATAACCCTATTGCCAACTTCACTAGTGGCAACATCAGCATAAGGTGTCCCACCTAACAACACACACTTTTGATAACTATAACAACAATCTCAGATGTACAAAAACCAATAAAACAATCAGGAGTTTAACATACTTAGCTCTAATACACTAACAAGAAATTTAAACATTTATAAGGCTTTCACATTATGTCTGTCTTAACACAGCCCACACGCAGATTGAGTGAGTGAATGATTTTGTAACTCACCAAGTGCACAGATCTCCCAAAGAACACAACCAAAAGACCACACATCACTCTTGCTCACATGTGGCCTGCCTCGGAAAATTTCCTGAGCTGTCCACCTGGTGTAATCAGGATTCTGAAAGCAGAATTAGTATCACATGTACGAAGTTATTAGTCTACTGAATACCACAGACAGCCATGTGCAATATGATGCCTTACCTCATTGTATTTATTATAATGAGCAATTCCACAGCCTGTAACTTTGGGTACTATACCATCTGCCATTAACACATTCCTTGCTGCTAGTTGTGTATGAGTGATTTTGTTGGAGGTCAAGTAGTCCATTCCTTGTGCAATGCCAAGAGCTGTTTCCAAAATCTGGCTTTCAGCTAGGGAGCACATTCGCTGTCTGGAACGACTTGTATCCGATATGTGAACTTGGACGGAGAATGGGGTAGCACAATGCTCCAAACAACGACTTTCTATCAGCACATCTTTCAAACTAGCAGGATGATATTCAACCACAACGAACAATGTGTCCGGACTTTCACACGTGCCCACAAGACTTATTACATTTGCATGACCACCAATCCGTATCAACACACCGAGGTCTTGCAACATTGATTTCTTCTCAGCAGGTGTTAACTCCCCATCTGCTATTGTGTGAATGGCAACTGGAACAGGGAAGCCCCTCTGCTGAACAATTCCTCTCATCACATTTCCAAACTTCCCATGGCCCAAGATCTCTGATTTTACATCCAGAAAGTTACGAGGTATGTTCCACACTTGCTGCTTCAGATTTTCATAGTGATTCACTCTTATGTCTTCTTCTTCAGGTATAAAACCATTATGGATATAGCCATTTGGTTCCTGCAAAAAGGGACAATAATTAGGATAACACACTGTAAAAAGGTATAGGACTCGAATGCAACCTTTTATGGTAAAGACTTACTACTTCAATCATGGGTCCCTGCAGAGAAAGTTCCTGGTGATCAGAATTTTGCCTGCGCCTACTCAGATGTCTGGGGAGCATAAAATAAGTAATCACTGACAGCAAGAGTAGGAATCCAAAGACACCAATGGCCACAGAAAGCCCAATAACCAACCCTGACCCTCCAGGACCTGGAACTGTTAAGACCCTCAATTAGACACTTCTCAAAATAGGACAGGGTGACACAGCAACAAGCTTCAAAGTTTAATGGGTTATTTAAAAATTGATGCCATTAAGGCATCCATTTTTAAATAACCCACAGTGTTACATTTCCAAAAAGGGGGAAAAAAAATCATACTATTATATTCATACTTACATTATAAAAAAAAAGCAAAATCAATGCGTGACTGATAAAACTGCACTATTGAACTTTGATATTATACAGAACTGAACAACACAGTTTATTTATATAAATTTATACAAATTTTTTTTGTACATTTTGGTGAACTGTCACATTTAATATACTTTTGCTCATATGAACAAAATACCACACACACATTTGTGCAAATTAAATATTTAAATCACAAGTCAAGCTATAAATATGAACCATTTTATTAGAGATTGTTTAAATACAGTATACTGACTGCGTCTTACCTGGCCCCTTAGTTCCTACATCAAGAACCACGTGGCCCAAGTGAGCATATGTAACTTTGGTGACATTGTTCAAACTGCTCACCACCCCAAGTGTAACATGAACGTCATTTTCTGGAGGCAGTGGTGGATTAAGATAACCTCCATACACGCGGTCATCACCAACAACAAATTCATCTTTGAGATCCTGGAATCATGGAGCAAGTTTTATGAAACTTGTACTCGAGCATTAAATTTACATGACCCCAGATAGGAGGGTCAATTATCTTACCTGAGGGTCTAACTCAGCTGCAATATAGTAGGGCAATCCTTCAGACTCAGCCTCTTGAAATGATTTTAGCATATCTTTCCTGAATGCACTGCGTCCACCCTCATAAACCACTACCACACGATATGCTGTGATTGGACCATTCTCATTTACTGCTGGTAACAACTCAACCACAACTTGACCTTTGTCTCTCTTTACAATTCTAGGTACTGTGGGCTCTTCAGGTTCTGAAAATTCACAAGGAAGATCTTGCATAAAGTATGACTTTAATATTACATTTCATAACAGGTTAAATAAGAAGGTTCAAAATGAAAACAATGACTGTCCAAATGCAACTATTTAGTTATGTTTGGACACATACTGATGTAATTTTTGTACTATTAACAACACAATGATATGCCATTCATTAATATTAAGATGGTTAATTTGTACATGACATATTAAAAAAAACAGGACGATATGAATAAACAATAATACCTCCATTTTAATACACACACTTGTGCAGACAGTAAGTTAAGTATGATACTGGATGAAACACAAGCAGATGGTACACTGTGGGAAGGAATCCCAGAAATTTGAGATGCATATTTTTTAAGCTTAGGGGATTTTTTATGCTATTTGCTTGTATCTGTATTAAGGAGTTACATACGATGAACCGAGGCACGTTAACGAATAATTAGTGAAGGAACCAGCCTTCAATACTGTATGTACAAATGGCGGTAAAAATTTTGTCAGATATGCATTTCTGTAACGTACACCATTATTTCATTATCTGAGTTGAAATACAAATGCCTAAAAGTTTATCTTGAGGCACTACAAAAGAAACCCATCAAGATGTGGTCAGTTTAACCAGTCTACAAGATGTGTGTATTCCTCTAGTCCACTCTATGTAATTAATCATGTTAATGTCTTTAACAATGCCCCTTGTTTTCTCTCCTCACCCCAATCATGAGAGTGGAAGCAGCCACAGAAAGGAAGCGACACAATTCATCAGATCCACGAAGGGTTTAAATATATCAAAATTGAAAATAAACACAAATGAATATACATACAACACAAGATAAGTGCACTTACAAGATGCTGCACTGAAAGCTCTTACTCCTTTTCATGTAACTCACTAAACTACACAACCTAGCCAATGTCATGATCCGCAACATCACAAAATAAATAACACACAAAGCAAGCCACAGCTTACTTCGATGCAAAATACCTCCTGGTGCACCAAAGCCAAATTTTGAAAAGAAAACCCAGACAAAATTTTGAAGATGTTGTCAAGTTGGAAGGCCACATAAGAATAGCCTTCAGGGTACACAGTAAGGATCAAAAACCACAAGGCATACAGGTGCAGAGTGGGAGGGAAACATGAAAGGCACAGCTCAAACCAATCTCATGATATCACTACAATCCACTTCAGAAAGTACGTGCACCATATTTGGCACGACACAGTATTATGAATGGTAACACAACCCTGTCTTAAAATCATGCACATTTGTGCACAAATGGGCATTTTTTCATTTCAGCGGTTATCCGTGTCCTGGTTATATGGAGGACATAGAAATAAAAATACAGTGGCATTCAAAGGCAGTTATTATGATTCCAATAATGATTTTGACCAAGACAGTAGCTACATCCAAGCACCACAATCTTCCTTGTCTTTCTCCAACAACATTGAAACAAATTATAAAGGAAGATTTTTGTGATGTTAACACAAGATGACTGGATCAATGAAGTCACATAACACCTAAATAATATTGGTGCTGGGATGAACTCATAAAGGAACTGAAAGAATAACTGTACAGTACTAGTACAAAGTTTTGGTTCGGTGACCACAAGACATGGCATACAAAGATAACTAGCATTTACAAACAGCCAAAGAAAAATTTCACGACAGGTGTTCAGTTTCAGGGATTCAGGCTAATGAGAAGAACTTGGCAGTATTCCAAAGATGCTACATTCCCCTGACTTTGGTTGGAGTATTACACAAATTAGGCAGTTTTGGGTTCAGCAGGTACCAGGAGATCTTTCTCCAAGAGGTAAAGCAGGCGTGGCATGAAGCTGACCACTCACCTCAACACAGTGCCAATGTTAGGAAAGGCTACAGCTACACCTCCAGCTTCCTATATGTCCTCATGGCATGCAAAGGGGCAATTTTACTTTCACAAGTTGTTACAGTCAACTTACAGGTATATTACACTTCATTTGCCAAAGCTGTACTTAACCCTTTGGCACCAGGCATAAGTGTCTGGCGCAGTGTTGAAAGAGTGTAATTTTAATAAGGAATGCATAACAGCACCTATAATTGGTCATTGCCAATAGCAAATAATCTGTGCCAAAGGATTAATTATCCATCCATGCTATCATATATCTTTGGTTGCTCATACAACCTTACATAAACAGCACTAACCATCCCAGTGACAAAATTATCTTAGTACTGATACGTAAGTACACACAATTTTTATGCTTACCTCCTATCTCTGTCCAGATTATATCTGATATATTCACTCCAATTACATGCAGAGAGTATGTAGCCACAGATATATTGTACTGGGTGCCAGGATGAAGGTCTGGTAATCCAGCTTTCAAAGAAGAATTGGGAAACATCCACTGTCGAGGTTCCAGCTGGTTGGTTGTATATGATGTATTTATAGCATTTGCCACAACAATATAGTCACTGAATACATCATTAAGGGCAACCGGAGGGGTCCACACTGCTTGTACACTAGTGTCTGTGGCATCATAAAGTTTTAGTGATGCAGGTGGGCCAGGAACTGTGCAGACAAGAGACAAACTAAAACTTCAGCACATGTTATGACTTAAAGTTATGGCACAACCTTCTTAACAATGATTTTAAAGGTGCACAGAGTTTAAAAATTAATCAGGCATTTTAAAAGAAGGCAGAATAAATCATATATGTGTAGACCCTGAGAATATTAACATATCTGGCAGTGAAATTATATAATAAGATTTCACTGTAAATGATGCAGGTCATGACAGTCAACAACTAACTCATGGACTACAGTCCGTCCTGAAAAACTAGCAGGTGCTCAGCTAGTCAAGAAATTCCTGGCATTTAATGGAACCCATAGGTTCATCACCACATTCACAACAGCCTGCCATTTGACCCTATCCTGGGTCAGATCAATCCAGTGCATGATCCACATTGTATTTTTTAAGATCAATTTTAATATTATCCTCCCTTCAATGCCTAGATCTTCCAAGTGGTCTCCTTCCTTCAGCCTTCCCCACCAAAACCCTGTATGCATCTCTCCTCTTCCCCATATATAACACATGTTCCACCCACCTCATTCTTCTTGAATACATCACCCAAAAAATATTTGGTGAGTACAGATCATTAGCAACTAATTAGAAAAAGTACACTGTGTAACTCAGTAACATGGAATGGTCATCCTAATACAAGGGTGTTAAAATACTGTATGTTGGGGGGTGGGGGGGTGGTGGAAGGCCATACACCTCCAACTGGATGGAACTTGCAAGGTTTGTAGTTTTTACAGCAGTGTAGCTGAAGATTCCATTCCTCTGGGCAAAGACACTTCGTGACTTCACGAATTGGTAATCAGCTGCTGATGTTCTGAAGCAAGGTAGTGTCCTGATCTTTATGACATGAAATATCCAAGACAAGAAGAATTACTAGTCCATTATAATTAACAAATAAACGCACAACCTTTGTATTTACACATTTATATTACGTTAAAACACTGAAGACTACTACATGTTTCAATCCCTGTTGGATCATCAGGGAGTACACACATCAAATTATTTTGTACAAACATTAATAAAACTGTCTAAATACAAACACTGTACAATTGTTGGTTAATCATTATAGATTCGTCATCATCAATACACAGAATGGATAATATAACACACGAATAATTCTTCTCGGATTTTCCCAACCTTGAAGAAGAGGGCGCTATGCCACCTCAAGATGTTGCAATCCTACCGCCCACTGATGCAGTGTCATATTCCAGAAGAAGAGAAGCCTGGGCATAGCTTGTTTATGAAGATACTTCCTCCTGTACCCTCCCCTACAAAGGCATGGTTATCACAGGAATACTCACATGAAGTATTCTTTAAGAGATGTTTAATGGGACATGCCAGTAAACAAACGTGGGCTGGGAAAGTGCAGTTGGTATGGTGACTCACGGTGGGCCGGACAGTTGGGGACTGAATCCCTAGGGGAGTGGAGGAGGTAAGATTTTCTGCACCTGTCCAGGACAGCCTTTGGCCCACCTGGCCTCCTGTACAATGGGTACTGGGCATCTTTCATTGGGGTTAAGCAGCTGGGGAGTGGCACTGACCACCCACCTCTAACTAGCAGCTAGGTTAAAGAAAAGAGTAGAACTATAACTCTACTCCCTCTGTGGGTCTTCGTGGCCTGTTCTAGGGTGAACTTTACCTTTACAAGCATATCAACAAACGTGTTATTATACCATCATACCAATGATGTGTATCAGGATTAACAGAAGGTCTTGATGCAGCACAGAGTTAGACATTCCTATCACTCCAGGAATTAACAAGTGCAGACTGAGCAAAACCACAAAATCTTCAGCCAGGACAATGGTACCCCAGCCAAATTCAAACCAGATACCCTCCCAACACAGTACAGAAAGTTACCACACCAACCTGTGCAGAAAGATGGATACTGAGGAAATACATTCAATATGCCTACTGGAAGACGGCACAGGAACATGTCTAGTGACAAACATTTGTGTTGGCAGACTACGTTAAAAAATAAGATATTTCCCAAATACAATGGAACAGTCCCTTTCAATGGTATGGGAATGAAAAGTCATTCAACAGACATCATGAATTCAACTTCAAAAACTGTCGAGCACTTTAACAATGCATTCTTCTTAACAGGAAATAAAACTACAATGTGTACTAAAAAATAAATTACTCTCATTTCATCCAAGTATATGGACATTTTTCTGAGATCAGAGATGATTATTCATCTTCTCTAACATTGGCATTTTGATATTGAAAGTGTAACCGCTTACTTTCCACAAAGAAGATTAGTTGGCTCTTAGCACTGTTACTAACAATACGTAGTTCCCTTTTCTTACATTTAACTTCACACCATTACACCGATCACATACAGTGATATAAAATAAAGCAAAACAATTTTTTGAAATCAAGTAACATCCCACTCTACCTGCAACACATTTCAACTATGCTTGGTCACCTTCAGTGCATCTCCCATTACAAACATACTAAACATGAACATATCATAAAAACAGATACCACATCAGCATGCGATATGAAGAAATGTATCAAGATGCACAATATACAAGACACTTTTTTTTTTTAATGAAAATGAATAACAGTATGATAAACATGTACTGAAGAAGTATTGGGTTGCTCAATAAATTCTTTACTGTTGTTCTGTAAATTGAAATTATAATATTAAACTTTTATGGTGACTGCCTGTGCCTGAATAATATTTCTTAACAATTCAATTATAACAATAATTTTAACAAATAAGGGTGGCTGTACAAATACATACTATGTTCTTACTTGTAAATTTATGCCTCATAAAGATCGCCAAGCTTCAATGAAACAATCAGCGATTACAATAAAACAATCACTGTCTTAAAAATCTCGGTATGCTTTATTGGTAAAGAATTTAGTGCATGCCCTTGTATTAAACATTTACAAAGGGCAAATACCAGATGTAAAGTGGATGGCCTGGACAAAACCAAACGATGGGAAGGTTACAGTGTTACCCATATGTATGTATGTATGTAGTAAACTAACACTTTGTCCTAATTTATCCCCTAATATTCCTATTTCATGGACCTCTCCTTCCCCATCCAACTGCCAGCAAATTCATTCCTCCCACATAACCAGCATTTTCTCCATAACATCAGAACTCTTCTTACAATAAAACCAACTAGATGCAATAATTTCTCAAATTTATTTTGGAATATAACTCTACACGTTTCAGACAGTTCCTCTGTCCATCATCAGAAGTTTTTCACTGTACACACAGCTATGGTATATGTCACACATCTTGCAAGCAGGATCAGGACAGTACTGGTTTCGTCCTGATCCTGCTCGCAAGCTGTCAGCAAACCTGTATGACATATATCATTGCTGTGTGTACAGTGAAAAACTCCTGATGATGGACACAGGATCTGTCCAAAACATGTAGAGTTATATTCCAAAATAAATTTGAAAAATTGGTGCATCTTGTTGGGTTTATTATAAGAATTTATCATGATGCACGGTCACCTGAACGCCAAAATCAGAAGTCTTCTTATGTGACAAGGCAATGACGGGATTAAAACCAAGATGGACTTCCATTTAACATACCCATCCATCCAGTGTCAAGCACAGCATTAGACACGCTTTCTTCACAGAATGCTGATTCATTTGCTGTACATAATTTGGAGCATTCTGCAGGTCTATATCTGCCATAGGTGCCACCACAGTAACAAGTTCCAGCATTCTTGAAGAAAGCATACCTGTAAACAAAAAGTATAGCCTGTGATGTAGAAGTAGCAGGAGACTGGACTGGACCGTGAAGATAACACACAATGCAACAATAAAGTATGGCATCACGTACAGAACGTAAAACCGCATTTGTTCACAGAAAATCCACACACACACGCACGCACACACACACACATGCGCACAAACACACACACACACACACA
>Ga0131853_10016938_pt1 | contig 13288 bp, 13 predicted proteins | sample TergutLab28metaG_FD_92764 | JGI IMG/M metagenome (GOLD analysis project Ga0131853, IMG submission 92764) | Labiotermes labralis P1 segment gut microbial communities from Petit-Saut dam, French Guiana - Lab288 P1 (version 2) (version 2) | ecosystem: Host-associated > Arthropoda: Insects >...
GCATGCTCAAGTGCCGTTGCCCTCGCAATGACGGGCGAGCGGGGACGCTCCGCCCCTACATCGTCATTGCGAGGGCTGGTACGATTCTGATAGCGATACAGTACGCGCCCGAAGCAATCCAGTAATGTTATTATCAGTGCTGTTTAGCCACACCCAACCACGGAAAACACGGAATTGCACGGAAAAAGAGCACGGAATACTTTCTTTAGGTTTAGTTCCGTGTCCTTTCTGTGTTTTCTGTGATTAATGATCTTCAACATTATCATTTCGATACTCACAGTAACGAAACCGCAACCCCTCATGCTCCATCACTTCCGATTGCTCATGCAACCGCCAACCTTCCCGTGTATCCAAATCCGGAAAAGCCCGATCCGTGGGCACAGTTGCAAAAATTTTGGTAACATAGGCTGTTTCGCAATAATCCAGTAGCAGCTCGTAAATCTGCTGGCCACCGATGACAAAGACCTCTCGCCCATCGTATTTGGACAGGCATTGTGCCAGCTGGGACAGCGAATTGCAAACATCCGCCCCATCCGCACCAAAACCCACATCCCGCGTAAGCACCACATTATCCCGCCCCTTTAGCGGCCGCCCGCCGGGCAGGGCTTCCAGCGTCACTCGGCCCATCACCATCACGCCGCCCAGGGTTATTTCCTTAAAACGTCGCAAATCCTGGGGAATATAGAAGGGCTGGTCGCCATCAATACCAATGCCCCAGTCTTCGCATACCGCTACAATCAGTTTCATTTCGACCCATCCTTTGCAACTTGACTAAAACCCTCGTTTAAGTTATAATATCCTTTAAAACATGCTATGTCAATCTCTATTTTGTGAGGTCAGTATATGAATTTTAATCCCCATTACAATCCCTACCCCTCTGCCCGCGCCGTGCATTACGGCAAAAAGGGCATGGTGGCCACATCCCAGCCCCTGGCGGCACAGGCCGGGCTGGACATTATCAAACAAGGCGGAAACGCCGTGGATGCAGCAATTGCCGCCGCCGCCTGCCTTACCGTGGTAGAACCCACATCCAACGGCATTGGCGGCGATGCCTTTGCTATTGTTTGGATGCGCGGCCAAATTTATGGACTAAACAGCTCCGGCCCTGCGCCCAAGGCTATTAGCATTGACGGCGTAAAGGCCAAGGGACATGAAGGGATGCCAAAAATGGGCTGGCTGCCCGTTACCGTACCCGGCGCACCTGCCGCTTGGGCCGCACTTTCAAAGCGCTTTGGCGCATTGACTCTAGCGGAATGTCTGGAGCCTGCCATAGAATACGCCCGCGAGGGCTTTGCGGTATCCCCGGCGGTTGCAAAATCCTGGGATATTGCCCTAAAAGCGTATAGCAAGCAAGAGGGTGAGGAATTCTATCCATTTTTTGACACCTTTGCGCCCGAAGGCCACAGCCCAAGAGCCGGCGAAATCATGAAGCTACCCTGGCATGCCTATACCTTAGAAGAAATCGGCGATACCCTAGCCGAGAGCTTCTATGGGGGCAGCTTGGCCAAGACCATAGATGGCTTCTCCGCAAAAACCGGCGGCTTCCTTAGAGGGTCAGATTTAGACCAGTTCCACCCCACCTGGGTCACGCCAATTTCCACGGACTATCGCGGCTACAACATTTGGGAAATGCCGCCAAACGGCCAGGGGTTGGTTGCTCTGATGGCCTTAAACATCCTAAAGGGCTACGATTTTGCAGAAAGAGACAATACCTCTACATATCATCGCCAATTCGAGGCCATAAAGCTGGCTTTTACAGCGGGCAAAGAATTTATCACAGACCCCGCGCATATGCAAACATCCGTCAGTTCCCTGCTTAGCGACGACTACGCAGACCAACTGCGCCAGCAAATGAAAGAAACAGCCCAAGAGCCCGCACCAATCGCGCCAAACAGCGGCGGCACGGTGTATTTGGCCACAGCCGACGGCCACGGCAATATGGTTTCCTACATACAAAGCAACTACATGGGTTTTGGCTCTGGCATTGTTGTGCCCGGCACGGGCATTGCCCTACAAAACCGCGGCGCAGATTTTAGCCTAGACCCCGCCCATGCAAACGCGCTGATGGGCGGCAAGCGCAGCTACCACACCATCATCCCCGGTTTTATCACCAAAGGCAAAACCCCCATTGGCCCATTTGGCGTAATGGGCGGCTATATGCAGCCCCAGGGGCATGTGCAGGTGGTGCAAAATTGCATAGATTTTGGCCTAAACCCGCAAGCCGCGCTGGATGCGCCGCGCTGGCAATGGATGGCAGGGAAAATGTTCCACGTGGAACATTCTTTTCCAAGACACATCGCGCAAGAGCTGGCGGCAAGAGGTCATCAAATGCAGGTTCTGCTAGATTCCGGCAGTTTTGGACGCGGCCAGATAATTTGGCGCGACCCCGAAACAGGCGTGCTGGCAGGCGGCACAGAAGCGCGCTGTGATGGGGCAGTTGCGGCATGGTGATGCGACAGGCCACAGAGGCTGATTTTCCGTTTGTTGACGAAATGCTGGGTCTTGCTGTGAACAACCCTGCGATGGGCATAGGTTATCCCGGCGGAAGTTTTGAGGACATGCAAAAGGAACTGTCCGAAATTGATAAAACAATCAGTAATAGCATTTTGATAATTGAGAATAATGGCCGGGCCATTGGCATTATCGGTGTTTACGACGCGCCTTGGGGGCTCTATCTAGTCGGCCCAATATTCGCCCCGCAGCACCACAGTTCCAAAAATATAGCAGACATTATCCCTGCTTTTCTAAATTCTGGCAATTTCGCAGACAAAACCGTGATAGTGGATGCAAAAGAGGGCAATGCGGCAATGGTAGACGCCCTGGAAACACTAGGCTTCGAGCATACATATTCCGGCGTATCCATGAGGCTTAATATAGGACAATGCGCCCCAAGCCCAGCCGCTGCTGGGGTATCCAAGATATCTTTGGAGGATAAGGCACAGCTACAGCACGTTTGCGAGATTTTTGACGCATACCTGTCCCCTTGGAGAAGCGGCGGTATGGATTATATGGAAGAACTTTTGAAAGACGGGGCTTTCGTGGCTTCCGTATCAGAAGTTGGCAATATCATTGGCGGGATAGTTTGGGAGCAACGCGGAGACTTTAACGAACTGAATTATCTCTGCATCGACAAGGAGTATCAGGGCAAGGGTTATGGGCGACGCCTTCTGGATTATGTTATAGAAGACATTCGCGGCACTATAACGCCCAGTGTTGAAAACTTCCTTTATCTTGATGTTGCACAAGACAACACGGCCGCGCAGGATTTTTATACCCGCTGCGGTTTTGATACAGAATATTTGCGCAGGGTTTATAAAAAAATTAGGGAGGGCGAGATGGGTAAAAATGGATAGCAATACCAAGCTCATCTTAATTAAGGTTATCCACACGGCGTTATGGTGCGTTTTTGCATCAGCCATCTTCTATACCCTGTATGCAGGGATTTTTAACGATATAGGCGCATTGGTTTGGTTTTGCATAGGATTGGTTTTTCTCGAAGCAATAATTCTATTGATTTTCAAATGGAAATGTCCATTTACATTGCTGGCCCAAAAATACACGGAAAATCCCTATGTTGGATTCGACATATTTTTACCCATGTGGCTGGCCAGAAATAACAAGACTATTTTTTCGATATTGTTCGCCGTTGGTTTGATTTTGGTTCTATGGCGCACATTTACCTAAGGGGGATTTTTTACATGACAAACATACCCGAAATTTTTGGCATCTCTGTGTTTAACGATGCCGCCATGCAGCAAAGACTGCCAAAAGACATTTATAAGGCCCTGAAGAGGACCATGCAGCGCGGCGTAGAGCTGCCGCTGGATATTGCCAATGTGGTGGCTACAGCCATGAAAGAATGGGCTGTTGGCCTGGGCGCGACCCACTTTACCCATTGGTTTCAGCCTATGACGGGCATTGCGGCGGAAAAGCATGACAGCTTTATCAGCCCCGCAGGCGATGGGCGCGTTATTATGGAATTTTCTGGCAGCGAACTGGTACGTGGCGAATCCGATGCATCCAGCTTTCCTTCCGGCGGGTTGCGGGCCACTTTCGAGGCCCGCGGCTATACAATTTGGGATACAACCAGTTATGCTTTCGTAAAAGATGGCACCCTTTGCATCCCCACGGCTTTTTGCAGTTATAGCGGTGAGGCCCTGGATATGAAAACACCCCTTCTGCGCTCTATGGAGACTCTGGACACCCAAGCCATGCGCATTTTGCGGCTTTTCGGCAACCAATCCGCACGGCGGGTTGTACCCACAGTCGGTAGTGAGCAAGAGTTCTTTCTGGTAGACCGGGACATGTATTTGCAACGGCCAGACCTGGTTTACACCGGCCGCACGCTGTTTGGCCGTCGCCCACCAAAGGGGCAGGAGCTGGACGACCACTATTGCGTAGCCCTGGCACCCCGGGTTTCGGAATTTATGCACGAGCTGGACCGCGAGCTATGGAAGCTGGGGGTCTATGCCGTCACAAAACACAACGAAACCGCCCCGGGCCAGCACGAGATGGCTCTCATCTACGCTACGGCCAATATCGCCTGCGACCACAACCAGCTGACCATGGAAATGATGAAATCAGTAGCATCCAGACACAATCTGGTTTGTCTGTTGCACGAAAAGCCCTTTTTGGGCGTTAATGGCAGCGGCAAGCATAACAACTGGTCGCTGGCCAGCCTGGCAACGGACAAAACCACAAATCTGCTGGAGCCCGGCGAAACCCCCTACGAAAACGCCCAGTTTCTGCTGTTTCTGGTGGCCGTAATAGCCGCCGTGGACGAGTATCAGGACCTGCTGCGGGCCTCTGCCGCTAGTGCCGGCAACGACCACCGCCTGGGCGCGCAAGAAGCCCCACCCGCCATTGTGTCCATTTTTATAGGCGATGAGCTCCACGATATCCTGACGGCCATAGAAACCGGCGAGGCCTATCGCGGCAAAGACCGCGACGATATGGAGATAGGCGTCACCGCCCTGCCGCAATTTCCCAAGGACAGCACCGACCGAAACCGCACGTCGCCCATGGCCTTCACGGGCAATAAATTCGAATTTCGCATGTTGGGCAGCCAATTTTCGCTGGCCAATCCAAATATAGTACTCAACACCGCCGTGGCAGAGGTTTTGTCGCGCTTTGCAGACCAGCTGGAGGCCGCCGCAGATTTTAAGGCAACGCTGGCCGACCTCATCAAAGACACCATGCGCGGGCACAAGCGCGTTATTTTTAATGGCAACAACTATGGGGAAGAATGGCTGCAAGAGGCCGCCGCAAGGGGTCTGTCCAATATTCCAAATGCAGCAGAGGCTTTGGCCGCCCTTGTTTCTGATAAAAGCCAGGCTCTCTTTGGAAAACACAATGTCTTTGGCGCGGCAGAACTGGCCAGCCGCTACGAAATCCGTCTGGAGGGCTATTGCAAAACCCTGCATATAGAGGCCGCATCCATGTCAGAACTGGTGCGCGGCAACATAATCCCCGCCTGCCTGGACTACCAGTACGAGCTATCCAGGCTTTTGGCGCAAAAGCAGGCTATAAGCACCCTAAACCTAGACTGCGGCCTAGAAAGCAGGCTGCTAACAGAAGTTTCGACAGGCTGTGCAAAGCTGCACGATGCTTTGGTTATCCTGGAAAACTTCCTATATAGGGTGCATGGACATGACTGCGCAGAAGACAAAGCAAAATACTACAGCGAAAAAATAGCCCCAGCCATGCAAGACCTGCGAGACACCGTAGATGCACTAGAAGCCCTGGTAGCCAAAAAACATTGGCCCCTGCCATCCTACGCACAACTGCTGTATAGTGTAGAATAAGCAAAAGTCCCTACCCGGGGACTTTTTTCGTGCATCGTGTAATGAAAATCCAAATCCACCGTATACCATGGTGTAAGCTTACATCACTTTTCTGAAAGGAGAGACCATGGAGACAATAGCCATGAAAGAGCCGCGGGCGCGGGTTTTGCTGGATTCTGCCCTGCTGGAAGATATATACCGCCAATATTACAAAAATGTGTTTAACTATATTTGTTTTCGCATTAACAGCCATTTTGACGCAGAAGAACTGGCAGCACAGGTCTTTGAAAAGGTCATTAGCAAATGGGGCAGCTATAATCCTACATATGCTGTAGAAGGCTGGCTTATAGGCATCGCCAAAAATACCGTTACGGACTATCTGCGTGCCAAAAAGCGCAGACACCTAGTGGCTTTGGACGATGTGGCAGAACAAACATCGCCAAGCAGGCGGCCCGAGGAAATAGCCGTTGCCAACGAAGCAAACCGCGAACTAATAGTAGCAATGGCACATCTAAAGGACATGGAGCGGCAGATACTATCAATGAAATTTGCAACAGACCTTAAACACCGCGAAATTGCTGAAATATTAGGCATTAGCGAAACCAGCGTCGGCGTGATTGTCCACAGGGCAATCAAAAAGCTAAGGAAAATATTGGAGGAGGATGGGGCATGAGAGAAAATCGCATTTCGGACGACGATTTCATGGCAAAATGCAAGGGCATCGACTTTTCTGCCGATAGCCAAAATTACGAAGCAAATCTAACAGCCCTAAAGGGCAAATTGACGCAATTAGAGGAGGAAAAATATAATATGAACAATGGCAAAAGATTTAAGCGGCCAATTGCATTGATTGCCGCATTGGTAGCCGTGCTATCGCTTTCGGTGGTGGCTTTTGGCGACACCATTTGGAATTACATCGAGGTTAGGATTGTTCAGGGCGAAGAGCATGTAAACCATTTGAGAATGATGACCGGCCCTACCACCACAGGATACGATGAAGAACGCGGCGCAGTTACTTCACAATCTATTTTTATGATAGAATCCGATATCGACCGCGATGCAGAAGGCCCGATAGTTATCGAAGTTGACGGTCGCCAAATGGTGCTGCAAGATGCGCACCAGTTCTACGATCTTGACGAGGCCCTTGGCCATTTTGTAAACCCAAATGCGCCGCTGCCCACCTACCTTCCCGAAGGTTTCGATTTCGAACGTGCAACCTTTGGCATAAGCCCCGTGCGGCATCCCGAAATATTTTCTTCATCCAGCAATATGAGCATCCATTATAGCGATGGCCAGCGCAGTCTGCGCCTTGGCATAATGCATTTAGGCAATGTTACCCTTTCAGTAACCGAAGACGGGCAAAGCGTTTGGCATGATTTGGATTTTGACCTAGAAGATATCGATTTTATCCCAATAAACATAGAGCCGTACGGTGTTGGAACCATTGAAATTAACGGCCGCGCAGCCCATGTGGTCGATGGCATGCTGGCTCTGAGTATCGGCAATATCTCGTATCTCTTTGATTCCGAGGATTTAACGCTGGAGCAGCTTATCCAAATTGCAGAATCGCTGCAATAATGCAAAAAATCCCCCATCATGGGGGATTTTTTGGACTGGAGACAAGCCCATCGCCCCCATAAACCGTCATTCCGGGCCTGACCCGGAATCCCCGGCTTTAATTCAAGAGTCTATTAATCGAAAAAGCGAACTAAAACCTCATTCAGAGCGCGGGAAAAAGTGCGGAAACCAGTAGTATGGGTCTATTGGGTCATAGTCTTCCATGAGACGAAAGACTATTGTGCTGATTCCTAATCGCTCTTGGAAAGGCGGGTTAAGAGTGTAGCGGATTTCATTTGCGACTACTCGGTAAGGCCCTATTAGCAAAGCAGGTCCGCTTGGCCCTCCCCCTTCACTTAAACTGCCAAGATGATAGATTCCAAATTGAGGTCCCGTACTAATACTCACAAACACTTTTAACTCAACACCATCCAATTCATATAGAGCAGGATAGCTCGGACTAGCTACCGGTATCCGATACTCCTGCTTAAGAAACAACACAATCCTAGGCTCTTCACTAACCCACACCCCATACGGCGGGTCTGGTGTATCTGGTACGCATGAGGTAAGTAAAGTCAATGCTAAAATTATGGTGATTGCAGTTAGCTTTCTCAATGATACCATCTCCTCTTTTTGCTTTAAGGCAAAACTTTGTATGTTCAGAAGCTTGCAGCGCAGGCGAAAAACTTCAGCGGCTCAATTGCTCTCTTTGGATTTTTCCGTGTTCTTCTGTGTTTTCCGTGGTTATATAGCAATTTAACATTATCCCACAAGAGACCCCGGGTCAAGCCCAGGGTGACGGGGCTGGCTGGCCTCCCTAGACCGTCATTCCGGGCTTGACCCGGAATCCCTTCTTTACGTCTGCCTTTTTCCAGCAACACATATCTAAATATACATATTTCATCGCCAAACCCCCTAAAACAAATCCTTCAACCCCGCCAGCGCGTTATTGCCGCCGCTATCATCCTGCTTATCCAAAAACGCCGCAAGCTCTCTTTTGCTCATGGTGTCCTTCTCTGCCTTTTTGCGCTTCTCAAAGCTGGCATATTTTTCCTTGTATCCGCAGGCGCATACAATATGGCGGTTTTCGCCCTCCCCCACTATGTTTAGCCATTTGTGGCAATGGGGGCATTTGGAACGGATGGACATGGACACATTTATGCGCTCGTTGCACTCCCGGTCTTGGCAAACCAGCATCTCGCCCTTTTTGCCTTTCACCTTCAGCATAAACATGCCACATTCCGGGCATTTGGTGGTGCTTAGATTGTCGTGCTTAAACACATGGGTGCTGCTCTTTATCTCCTTGATAAGCTCGCCGGTGTATTTGCGTATGTCGCGCAAAAACATGTCCTTTTTGGCCTTGCCCTCGGCTATATTGGACAGCTTTTGCTCCCAATTGCCCGTTAGCTCCGGCGATTTTAGGTCTTTAGGCACAAGCTCCAGAAGCTGCCGCCCCTTGGATGTAGAAAGTATATCCTTGCCCCGCTTTTCTATCACAAAGTTATCAAAGAGCTTTTCTATAATATCCGCTCGGGTGGCCACAGTGCCCAACCCGCCGGTTTTGGACAGGGTATCCACCAGCTGTTTGTCCTTTGTGTCCATATATTTTGCGGGATTTTCCATTGCGGATAGCAGCGTGGCGTCGTTAAAAGGCGCCGGCGGGCTGGTTTTGCCTTCTGTTAGCTTTATGCCGCTTATTGCCACTTTGTCGCCGCGTTTTAGGCTGGGCAGCTTTTGCTCTATGCCCTCGTCTTCATCCTCTTCGTCATCATAATTGTAAACCGCCTGATACCCCTGGTTTATCACCACTTTACCGTTGGCCGCAAATGTCGCGCCGCCTATTTTTACCTTTAGCGACACCTTTTCGTATTCATGTGGCGGATAAAATACCGATAGGAATCGGGTTATCACCAAGTCATAAATCTTGCGCTCCCTTTCGTCCAATGCCCGCAAATCCACCTGCTGCTCCGTCGGGATAATGGCGTGGTGGTCGCTTACCTTTGCATTGTCCACAAAATTCGCATTTGTGCGTATGCCCCGCCGCAGCACCTCGCCGCACATTTTGGCATAGGGCGGCACTTGGCAGGCCCGCAGCCGCTCCGGTATGGTAGGCACAATGTCGGTAGAAATATAGCGCGAATCTGTGCGCGGATATGTCAGCACCTTATGGGCCTCGTACAGCCGCTGGGTTATTGCCAGGGTTTCCTTTGGCGAAAAGCCATATCGCTTCGCGCCGTCCCGTTGTAGCTCAGTAAGATCATAAAGCTTGGGTGGCTGCTTCATTTTTCTGGATTTTGTAACATCCGCCACCGTGCCGCTGGTCATATTTTTCAGCTTGGCAAAGGTCTCGTCGGCTTTGGTTTTGTTGAAACACCGGCTGTTGCCTTTTTCGTCTATCCAGCCCAGCCTAAATGTGCCTGCATTGGCCAACAGCCCATAATATGGCGTGGGCACAAACCGCCTAATCTCTTCTTCGCGCTTAACAATAATGGCCAGCGTAGGTGTTTGCACGCGCCCGCAGGAAAGCTGGCTGTTAAACTTGGTCGTTAAACAGCGTGTGGCATTAATACCCACAAGCCAATCCGCCTCGGCCCTGGCCTTGGCCGAATCCCGCAAGCCCAAATAATGCTTGCCGTCCCTTAGGTTCTTAAAACCCTCACGTATGGCCTTGTCCGTCACAGAAGAAATCCACAGCCGCTTTATAGGCTTGTTGCATTTGGCCTTTTCTATAATCCACCGCGCCACCAGCTCGCCCTCGCGCCCGGCATCGGTTGCAATCACAATACTGCCCACATCCTTGCGCAACAGCAGGTCCTTTACGACCTTATACTGCTTTGCGGTTTGCGGAATCACCGTTAGCCGCAATGTGTCCGGCATAATAGGCAAATCCTCTATTTTCCAGCTTTTGTAGGCCGGGTTGTATTCCTCCGGGTCTGCCAGCGTCACCAGATGCCCCAGTGCCCATGTTACAATATATTGCGAGCCTTCCATATAGCCTGCGCCGCCTCTGCAACCTAGCACCCGCGCTATATCTTTGCCCACAGAGGGTTTTTCGGCTAATACTAATGTCTTCATATGTCAAATCCCTTTCGTAGTTTCGGTTTTTGTGATTATAGGAGTGGCTAAATGGTGTCGTTATTGCCAAACAACTTTAATTCACCGCATAATTATTTTTCATTGCGAGCAACGCTTCAAGGTTGCAATGAAAAATAACTATGCTACTTCTTAAGTTGTTTGGCTATACAAAGCACAACGCTGGATTGCTTCGGGCTTTATATCCCCGTCTATACAATTCACGTTGCCCTCGCAATGACGTATCTGATGAAACGTGGCTCCCTTGATGAAGCATAGCCTCCAGCGGCGTCATTGCAAGGGCAATGATACTACAGAGACCACGGGATATATAGCCCGAAGCAATCCAGCAACGCAAATCATTAACGACGCAAACCAGCCACTCCTCTGATTATATCATACTTGACAAAAAAATTCCAGACTGCTAAAATAGTTTGTAACATCTAAAATCTAAAATTTTCCATAAGGAGGACACAACCATGTTGTTAACAGAATATTTGGACACGATAGAGGGAACAGAGCAGGAACAGCTGTTTTTACAAAAGCTTGCAGACCTAAAAAACGAATTTGCACAGGCCACAAAGGTTCCGTTTGTAGGCAAGCTGATAAGGGCTCTGGTGGCTTTTGGAGACTGCGAAAGTATCGAAGAATTTAAACAGTCCGAGCACTACGCAAACATCCAGGGCTACAACATTGCTGTAATGGACCTGGAAAAAGGCTTTTTCTCCATCCATCCAGGCAAGGAGCAGCTAACAAAAATGGCCATATTCTCTGCAATTGCCGCTGCATTGATACTGCTGTTTGTTCTATGCCGCAAGCGCCGTTGCAACTGCTGCTAAAGCAGAAGAGGCCTAAGGAGTAAGAGAAATGCGTAAATTTTTCAACGAATTTAAAGAATTCGCCCTGCGCGGCAATGTGATGAATCTGGCCGTGGGCATCATCATAGGCGTGGCCTTTCAGGATCTGGTGTCGTCCCTAACAGATAACATCCTTTCGCCCATCCTGGGCCTGTTTCTAAGCCAAAATTTCGATGCCTGGCAGCTCTATATCTTCGGCGTAGAAATCCGCTATGGTGCTTTTATCACCAGCGTTATCAACTTCATTATAATGGCCTTTGTCATTTTCCTGCTGGTAAAAACAATGAACCGCATAACCTGCATAAAAAAGAAACCCGAAACACCGGCCACCACCCGCGGCTGCCCCTTTTGCACAACAGAAATTAGCGTCAAAGCCACAAAATGTCCCGCCTGTACCTCGCAAATGCCTGAATAAAATAAAACCCCGACAGGTGGCAACCTATCGGGGTTTTTCAATTCAAGTCGTCTATAATCAATCAGCCCAGCAAACCTGACAAGGCCGGCCGCCATCGACCCTCGACAAGGCCTCGCCTATTGTCGTCTCTACCGGACTTGCCATATTGGAACAGGTGCTGATGCGGTGAATGACCTGGCTTGTGGCATTGGCAGTCCACACAACCCTATCATCTGAAGAATCGCCCCAGCTATGGGATAGGTCAGGGGTTGACTGTGTTGCCGACAGCCCGTCTCCAGTTCTTAGCAAAACGGTGTTTGTCACGCCATCAAAGTCAACATCAAAGCCCGCGATGTCCGCAATGGCCCTGACCGGCAAAAAAGTCCGCCCCTCCATTATAAATGGACGCATGTCGTCCTCAAACTGTACCACATTACCATCCACCGACACATTAACGCCAAAAACTATATCGCGGGTGACAGGACTGGCCATCAACACCGTGCCGGAGATTAAAATCATCGTCAAAATACCGGCTATGTAACCTTTAATTGCCGCTTTTCTCATAAAAAATCCCTCTTTCGTTATAAAATTTAGTTCCTCGTCAAAATTATACATCATTACAAAGAAAGTGTCAACTCTCTGTAGAAGCGGCCAATCGCGCCGTTAGGGAATTTGCGTTGCTGGATTGCTTCGGGCTTGGTGGCGCAAGAGTTAAACTTGGCAGATGTGTTAGAAAATACTGCTTACGATGAAATTACAGCTATGATTGAAAACTGGACTGCCCTGCAAGCTGAACAACAGGCGGTTCTTCGCAACGCTAACCATAGCCTGCATCATCCTCTGGGCATTACTGGGCGACTGGCCGTATGAGATTGTAAGAGCATTGGCATTGCCTTTTGCTTGCTTGCTTGGTGCTTGTATTGGCGGGTGTTGTTATAAGGAGAAGAGGGGTGGCAGGGAGTGATCAATCCTGAACAGTACGTAGAATTTCTAGAACATTACCTTGAGTTCATCGGCTATGCCGATAGCACTAGCACATATGGCCTGCTCATAATGATATTTGGCCTTGTACAGTCAATAGCTGTCGCTGTGATTACAGGGTTGTTTCATAGGGAATCTAAGCGGCGCAAGGCCAATGATGAAGAAGTTGCACGCCGTGCGGCTGTTAGGGCAGAAGAAAGCCTGTTAAACATGAAAATGTCTGTTGCCGGCGTTGACCTCACCATTCTTGCGGCAAAAAACAGCAGGGCCAGCATGTTAACGGCGAAATGGATGAGGCAATTAAAAGGGCGCAGGAAGCCAAAGGAGAGTATTTTGCAATGATTAACCGTGTGGCGAAGGAGCAGATTAATAGGGAGTGAAGTTGGAATGGAATGTTAGTTCGGGGTATGGTATAATAGAGATAAGGCCTACAAACAAAACACCCATCAATGGCGGTGATTTTGCCCCTAATATTGCGCTTTTTTACCCTAAAAGCAAAAGAAATATACCAAAATGTTAACATTTGTTCTGCTACAATAGATAGGTAACAAAAACAAGGTTCACCAACCTTCAAAGTGATATAATGAAATCACCACAAAATCACTTATCACTTAGGAGGAAAACCTTGTTATGAACATCATAAC
>Ga0131853_10016939_pt1 | contig 13288 bp, 6 predicted proteins | sample TergutLab28metaG_FD_92764 | JGI IMG/M metagenome (GOLD analysis project Ga0131853, IMG submission 92764) | Labiotermes labralis P1 segment gut microbial communities from Petit-Saut dam, French Guiana - Lab288 P1 (version 2) (version 2) | ecosystem: Host-associated > Arthropoda: Insects >...
TAACATACTTTTCCAAGGACAACTATTACCTTCCTTTAACATACTTTTCCAAGGACAACTATTACCTTCCTTTAACATACTTTTCCAAGGACAACTATTACCTTCCTTTAACATACTTTTCCATAGGCAGTAAAGGAAAATACTGCTCGGAATTCAGCTTTGCAGCTCTGTAAAGACAGCCTGTCTTGCTTTCCTTCGCATTTTCCTTTCCTAAATTCTCCCTCGCATTTTCCGCCACCACCCCCCACGCCCCTAACATTTCGCGATGACCGAGCAGGATCCCGGACTGTTCGCTATTCCACACAACTTCACACTCCCACTGACCCAGTCAGTCAGTCAGTCAGTCTGTCCGTTACTCTACTGATTACAGTACCATCCACGTTCCATTGAAAGCCGACATAAAGAGCTTTATAATTACGTAATTTCATCTGGACGTCGACGGAGGCGACCCAAATCAGGCCGTCCCTGACACAAGTTCCTCCTAGTGAGGGCAACCAAATACTTGCAAACTTCAGTTCAGTATAGTCCCATATGTAATATGGATCTGCGTACAACGGAATTTTTTGTGATCTCCTAAAGACCAGCAGAAATATGCTTGACATTCGCCAGACCTAGAAACTTTGCGGACACCTAGAACGTCTCTATGTCGATAAAACGGCAGCCAATCAGAGGCGCTCGCCACCAAACACTTTCACAACCCTGTTTTCACTGATGTGAACAGAAATAGTCTGATTATCGCCAGGGGTAGGAATTTTCTCCATCACTGCGTTCAGAAACTTCTGGGGTACACGCAGGTTCATATCAAATTGACTACTGAGAGCCAAAGCAACCGGAGGGCATATCTGACAGACGGTCTGCACGCGGTGGTGTCGGCTGCAAGGATCCCTCGTAAAGTTGACGACTTTCACTGAACATCGCGAGGGCTGGCTCAGCAGCATGTTCGAAGCTTGCATTCGCAAGGTTTGTGGTCCGAATCTCTGTCCAGATATTGGGCGATATTCAGTCGCTCTAGATAAACGCTGGGCTAATACCCTGAATCAAGCAACCAAAACTCCTCCTTAATTCCTTCCTGCTGCCACACGGCACATTTGCACGTTATGAGGTCATGCACACTTCGATATTAATTTATGGGTGTTCGATATTAACTTAATGCATGGGTGTGAAATCAACACCGAACGTAATGACTCGGTGGGCAGTAATCCTGCTTCAGATGTTACGGGTTCAAATCCCGGAGGTATCCTACGCTGTGGTTCTTCGTTCTTTTACTGCGTTTCTCCACAGAATTTCGCAAAATACCTCCAACTACGGCTGGCCCGGTAGCTCAGTCGGTATAGCGACTGACTACGGGCTGGACGGTCCGGGAACGAATCCCGGTGAGGACGAGAATTTCCGTCCGTCCAGACTGGCCCTGGGGCCCACCCAGCCTCCTGTAAAATGGGTACCGGGTCTTTCCCGGGGGTAAAGTGCGGCCGGGGCGTGCTGCTGACCACTCACTTCCTTCTAGTGCCGCGGTCATGGAACAGTAGAGCTATACCTCTACCCACCCTCTGGACCACACCGGGCCTGTAACGGGAACACTTTAACTTTACTTCCAACTACGCCATTACCACTTCCATTTCCCTAACAATTTATCATGCACTGATCATCTCATCATTCTAACACAAAATGCCGCAGAAGCCACTCGCCACTCGACGTCTAATAACGGAAACGCCGTACATAATATCACCTCGTGGTCGCCTTCTCCTGTTCCAGCGCTGCGGGAGCGAAAGAGTTGGACGATGTCATTGTGGTTGTGCATATAAAATAGCCAGTAAACGCACGTACTGTGACAATACGGTTCAATTCACACGTTGTCTCTAGCGTCGAGTGGCACCAAAGGTACACGAACAATTTAATAAAAGTACTAATCGCAATGACGGATGCCCTGGACTCGGTAGGACACAGTCTCGGAATCACTAACTTACACGTAGTCAAAGCTGGCTCGTTGCCTGTACTGAATTTCCAATTGGGTGGTGTAGGTACATCAGGGGTGACGTTTGAGTGCCCACCAGACCGCAAGCTCTTGAAACACCGGCTACTTCACGCGTCAGACAGCGGGGCTGCTCTGCTTAACCACTTGTCCAATTAACCTTTGAAAGGTCAGCAGTTAGTGTATGTACCACTCACTAGTCTTAACGTTTAAAAAGATTCTACATTCTGCCCACAGAGTATTTATATGTTTTGTATGTATCTCAGGGGGGAAAAATGAAATTTTCCCTATACAGCATTTGCTGATTGGTTGATATAACTAAGGAGAAAAGTGTTTACTGCGCGGTACGAACTGAGTTTTTAAATAAAATGGATTAGTCTTCATGTTTGTGCCGTGCATCAATGACGATTAACCTTTTGACCCCTAATGTTCTTAAAGCGATGGTGGGATATTAACCTTTGGACGCCTAACGTCAACTATAGGGGTCGTACCGCAACGCTAACCTCTAAAATTGCATTTTATATATTTATTCAACAAATATAGGTACTGAATATTTTAAACGTGGTATATACTCTTCGTTTTTTTCTCTTAAAAATGCAGTTTGTTTCATAATTCTAACGTATTTGGTTCCTGTATTATTCACATTTTATATACAGGGTATGCTAAAATTTAAAAAAATAATTCCGGCGCCAAAAGGTTAAAGCAGTTTATTGTCCAACAGATGCAAAAATATATAATTCGTAGATACGATTAGAATTATTATAAAATATTTTAAAATATTCTTGATGCTAAACAAGCAAAAATATTTATCTTAGTATTTAACCAAATTGATGCACAAAATTTGTTTCGCAGAAAGTTTTATTTCATGCCTCTACATGTTTCGAGCACATGTGCTCATCATCAGGGGGTCAAAATTGTATTACACAGCCTCTGGTATCATCACACTGAAACGAGTGGTCTAAAATTACTAAAATACAATTCTATATAAATATGAGCAAATAGTAGTAATAAAGAACTGTATTTTAGTAATTTTAGACCACTCACTTGTTTCAGTGTGATGATACCAAAGGCTGTGTAATGCAATTTTGACCTCCTGATGATGAGCACATGTGCTCGAAACATGTAGAGGCATGAAATAAAACTTAATGTGAAACAAATTTTGTGTATCAAGTTGGTTAAATACTGATATAAATAAACTGAGATGCACGGTCAGAAAAAAAAACGTTACACCTACAAGAATACTAGCATATAATTACTTAAAACCAAGACAACTATATGCTTCAACAAGATGTGCAAGATCAAGCAATGGAAGCCTAACTACATCCAGTTTAGATAATACGGCAAGACACTACGGGACACCAACACAACATCGAATACTATTAGATGCCGAATTAACCAAGAAATTAAATTCCTCCACTGTAAGAAGCAAAACTTAAATACACAACTGTACTGAATAATATTTAGAATGTGCAGATCAATACGTCCATATCAACGGACATGACAGAACCATTACTGTAATTCTAGCCAAGCAATGTATAGAGCTCCCTGATGATGGATCCCTTGTGATCCGAAACATGTTGGAGCATTTTTAAATATTTCATAATAATTCTAATTGTACATACGAATTACACATTTATGCATCTGTTGGATAATAAAGTGTTTTAAAATGGATTATATTCGTCCTTAAAGGGTTAAACGCCACTTAATGTTAGCAATCGAGTTCGCGAGAGACATTTGGGGGGGGGGGGGGTATCTGAAAAGAAGAAAAACATCGGGACACAATAACATTAACCTTTTGGCCCCGGAATTATTATTTTTTTAATTTAGCACACCCTGTATATAAAATGTGAATAATACAGAACCAAATATGTTAGAATTATGAAACAAACTGAATTCTGAAGAGAAAAAAACGGAGAGTATATATCATGTTTAAAATATTCAGTACCTATATTTGTTGAATAATATATAAAATGCAACTTTAGAGGTTAACGGTGCGGTACGACCACTATAGTTGACGTTAGGCGTCAAAAGGTTAATATCCCACCATCGCTTTAAGAACATACGCGATTCACTTTTTTGTGTTGCCTCCAAATTACAGTTCTTCTGGACGTTACACTAACACGTAAAGTTCTATCTGATGAAAGTTCAGTGTGACTTCCGACACTTTTATCTGCCTTCCAGAGACACTTCGTGCGGTGTACGGATATGCGTGAGTCGGCGTTCCTTCTTACACACGAACGTGAGGAACCCCACTGACGGTGTTACCTGTTCTGCTGCTAAGCAAATAGTTTTGTACAACATGTTAATTAAGCTTAACGAAGTTATACTGCAATCACCTTCGACCCAAGCTCTGAATGGCCCCCCAGTGTCACTTTGTGTATCACCAGGTTTAACATTTAAAAAATTCTAAGTTTCATCCAATCAATATATTTGCGTTTTGTGTGGATCTCACAGCAAGCAGCATCAAGTGATCGGTTTTATAACGGAGAACGTGTTCACTGCGCGGTAGGAGCTGAATCTTTTAAACAGAGTTTCAGCTAATACAATCTTTGTCCGTTCGCAGAAGAAAGTAGTCTTGAACAGCTAATCACACTACAAACAAATCCGGCCCTTCCCCATATCGAACTGAACGCTATGAAGCACTAAGTATGCATTACGCTGTGTGTAACTGTGTCACAGGCCTATGATGATGAGATGCTTTCCAAACAGTCGATGGCCACAATGATTTTCACCTGAATCAGACTATACTGTACCGATAAACAGCCAATATAAATTAAAATAAAATCTCCGACCCAGCGCACCACATGCCCGGGCAACACACCGGACAGGACGCTGACCACTCACGATCCTCTAGACCGACCGATAAGAATGCACACATCTATACCTACACGCCGTCCTGTGTCTTCACATCGTACTTCATTAAGCACAGGCACAAGTTCGCAACAGGAAGACAGAGACGGGGCTGTATCGGCAAACTGTCTTGGATAGGGGGAGATTCTCGACAGATGGAAGGACAACATTCACCGCCATGACGTCACTACGGTAGGGGGTACTTAAAACCCAAGAGGCGGGTCGCTAACATTTATACGGTGGAGCCTAACATTTGAGGGTCTTGACTACGGAGGGAGCCGGGATACCTCAGTCGGTATAGGGACTCACTATGGGTTGGACGGTCCGGGGATCGAATAACTGTGGGGACTAGATTTTCTACAACTGTCCAGACCGGCCCTGACGCCCACCCAGATTCCTTTACAGTGGATACCTGGTTTTTCCGGGAGGTGGGGGGGGGGCAAAACGGCCGGGGCGTGGCGTTGACCACCCACCCTATAGCGACGAGGTTAAAGAAAGAGTAGAGCTATACCTCTACTCCCCCTCCGGTCCTTCGTAGCCTGTTCTAAGGTGAACTTTACCTTTACCTTTACCTGATTATGGAACGTCCTTCCTCCTCACTTTTCTGGTGCCTGCAATTTGGGGTGGCTCCTAGATTTGGGGAAAAATTTGTGCACCCATGCTCTAGTGCGCCTCTTAACATCGCACCTAATGGCACCAGAGGACTTTAGTCTCGACAATGTGACCAAAACGTCATCCAGTATGGAGGCTTCAACTGCATGGCACTTGAACCACGTGTCCTCCACGCACCCTCTGGCACGGTAGCAACATTACTTCACATACACCTAGACGTTACGCAATATCCTGCCCTCCTTTTCTAACTTACCAGCTAGCTGACATGTACCGTGTGTAACCACAACACGCACCTGTAACAGAAAGAACAACACTTATTATTAGTTGTCCAAATTAATAGCAACCGAGCAGCCAAACTGCGGGGACACGAACGGCGGATGTGACATACTTCATGGATGTCGTCTGATTTGGCTGATTTCATTTGAAGCTCTGCAAGTTATTTAAGACTCCACATAACGTAAGAGTGGCTCCCAACAACGTAGCATTCACACCAATCTTCATTAAAATCGACCGTTTGCTTCACAATTTGAAAGTAGGGGAAACGCAGTGAACTTTTTAATTTGCCCAAAAATCAATATCTGTATAGACACAAATACTGTTTACTGTTCTTATAATAAAACCAACTAGATGCACTAATTTCTCAAATTTATTTTTGGCATAAAACTCCACGTGTTTCGGACAGTTCCTCTGTCCGTCATCAGGAGTTTTTCACTTCACACACAGCAATGCTGACAGCTTGCGAGCAGGATCAGGACGGAACTGCAGTTCCATCCTGATCCTGCTCGCAAGCTGTCAGCAAACCTGTATGACATATACCATTGCTGTGTGTAAAGTGAAAAACTCCTGCTGATGGACAGAGGAACTGTCCGAAACATGTATAGAGTTTTATTCCAAAAATAAATTTGAGAAATTAGTGCATCTAGTTGGTTTTATTATAAGAATTTATCACGACGCACGGTCGCCTGAACGTCAAATTCTGTTTACTATACAGTACATATTACGACCAACCACAGGTCACCCTCAGGCGCAAAACTGGTCTTTAAAACACACTGAAGAAGAAATATAGCTTACGTATGTCTATAAGGCACAGCCAAAATTGTTTATATTATTTTAAAAAATATTTATGTCATAAACAGGAGCAATACGTGTCTGCAGAGGCTCTACCGCAGCTGTTACATATGCTATTCGCATAATTCACTTCCTCAGTCATTCCGAAGTTGTTACAGCATCCCCCCCTAGTCACAGTCAGTCAATGCGGATTCACTGCAAATTAAATAAAGCAACTGAACTTACTTTTCCACATTTTCTGACCCACGCTTAAAACAAAGAATGGCCGAAACATGTAGTACTATACGATAAATACAATTTAGCTGTTCTTGGACAGATATTGATTAAATTTCTGTAACAGTAACAACAAGATGGGATGACATCGTTAAAATTCCTGCTTTATTTCATTCAATAAAGAACAGTACTCTAAAAATACACGTTTACAGAAAAATTAAATCAAATTCTCATTACAGGCACAGTCTATACGAAGTAAAGAACGTAATATGAAACACAAACTCCAATGAAATGTACTTTAACTGTGTTTTTTTTTATCAAATTTCTCCCGAACATGTTATGTGGTGTGGGGAGAGAAGCTTTTTAAAAGAGCTGGTGTAGTGGTACCACTGGAATCGGATATCGGATAAATCCAAAATCGGTTTAAACAGCCCAACAATAAGCTTATTTTCGTGCAATACACCGTAACGTACAAACTGCTCTCGATATATAAAAAAAAGCAGTCCCAGCGGAATGAATTCCTATTGATTAGGTGACAGACAAACGTTGAAACGATTCGGAGAAATGCAGAGGGCAGCACAATACCGTTATCGACCGGCTTCGGTGGCCTGCATGTTCCACGCAGACGGCTTGGACAAACATGTCAAGCGGGGTTTGCTTTACATCCCGGAAGCAATTATATCATACTGTGAGAGTTGACGTTCCCATAAAAATTCTACCAATTGCTCCGTCCACTAGCCCAACAGGTGGGCCACGACACAATTAATGCAAGTACGCGAATTTTACCTGGTATTTCGTAACGTACATACAGGGGCAGAAATAAGCGGACCGCCCAGCTACACGGTACATGGATGTTGAATTGTTTGGTTGTTCATAACAAATCTACTATGGTATGATGCATGACCACAGGAGCATCTTTACTGTCACTTCTCGCAACTGCAGTAAAACTCCACTTATTCGGATTAATTATGACGCTGAGCCATCCGGATATGCATAAAATCCGGATAACTGGGCTTATCTTAGAAGAGACTACATTGGCAATTTAAAGTTCAGCTGTCACTATTTACAGTATGTACCTGCGTCTAAACCTTCCGACCACGCCCGATTTGAAATTATAGAAGCCATAATACTGCACTGTACTTGATCCGATAACCGGCAATTTCAAGGCAAGTAAATTTTGTAGAATCCTTGACAAATTTACCCGAAGAGCCAAGGGGATCCAGGTAATTGGCAATCCGGATAACCAGCGTCCGGTAAGTGGAGTTCTACTGCACTTCCCTTCTTCGTAAGGAACACAAGGAGACTTATGGTGCAAACATGCTGTAGAATGTGTGTGTGTGTGTGTGTGTGTGTGCGAGCGCGCATGTCCACAACCATCAACGTGGCTAACAGTATTCCGACGGGACCAATAATCACGGTACCTCGACCCCAAAAAAATGACCTCTACAAAATTCAGTTATTTAATGTAATGCATTTCATATTTTTTGTTTAAAATTTTGAAAATTTCTCAGCGCGACATATCAATTTTTTTTTAACTAAAATATTTTACCTACGACTGGACCCCGAGGCCAGGGGCAGACGCACCACTCGCCCCCCGACCATATCAACTTTGGAGCCAGGTACCCGATTTTCACAAAACTTCATATCAACTTTACGTAACGGAATACCTCAAGGCCCTGTCATACTCCATACAGTCAGTACAGCATCATGGCGCTAATGTCATTCCCTGTAAGGCTCGGAATGATTTCAGAACAAATTCGTCTTCGGCTAATATTAAACAACAGCGTTAAAAAAACATGGCGGACGTTCCAAAATTTGCTGTAGAATTGGGTGTGAGTGCAGCTGGTCAGTAGCTAGACCATGAACACAGTAGCTGCAGCGACCACCAATGCCGGTGCATCTATGCACACACGTTAATACAAGCATATAGCGCTCTATTATGCATGTGTCAGGACAACAACATGAACACTTTAATTACATTATGCGCCCTGTAACAGTACACATAACATCGTACATATACGTACGTGCACATTTCTGAAAATGAGCTGTTATCAACCACAGCGACGCGTGGATGCGGTAGGGTGACACAAGTTTTTGATCTGGCTGACCGGCATGTTTGTGTTTGATATTTTGCAAATTCCTAGTGGGTGCATCGTGATTTGTAAGGGGCTCGATGCACCCACTTGTATAGCCGCCTTGGCTACGGGCATGGATTGCAGCATATAAGCGACCGAGGCATGTGCAGTTTGGTTAAGGATATACAGCGTGCACGTGTCCTTACAGTAGTAAGTTAAAAATTATGAACATGGCGACGATACGAAATTTTGAGTTCATATCCAACCAAATTTAAGAGACTAGGTATCCAAAGAAATTATATTAACAAATTATGAAATTTAGGAAAAAAAAATTCTTGGATATATTTGCAATAAATTATTACATTGTAACGATGATGCTGGTCCCAGTAACCGCGCGGTCTAAAGCATAAGTCTGCGGCCGCTCGTCTGCTGAGATTGTGGGTTCGAATCCCACCGGAGGCGTGGACGTTTGTCTGTTGTGAGTGCTGTGTGTTGTCAGGTAGAGGTCTCTGCGACGAGCTGATCACTCGTCCAGAGGAGTCCTACCGACTGTGGTGTGTCATTATGTATGATCTAGAAAACGTGAATGAGAAGGCCCTGGCCCAATGGGGGGGGGGGGGCCTGTCGCGCCAAAAACAAAAGGTGCAGCTATTACGCCTATTCCTGTCTTTTTAGTGTTGTCGGGGAAAAGGGCCTGTTTGTTAATGGCTCAATCAGGCCGAAACATGTTGCCTGTTTAATCCGTTGTTTATTTCTGACTGAGAAAATATGTTTGCGACCGGAAACACAACAGGAATGTGTCAGCTCAAACGGATTTACTTTTAACAGGTGCTGATAAGTAATTAGCCCGACCAGGAAGGAAACAAGCTCGGAAGCATGTCAGGGACGCGCGCGATTTCAACAACATCGAGACGTGAACTGTCATCAAGTCCCCCCCACCCCTCCTTCCTGGTCGCGCTAAGGACTTATCAGCACCCCTGTACTTCACTGACACGGAGAGAAAGATGAAAAATTAATACAGCTCACCCCGGGAACGAACTTCAAGCCTCTCGCCATTCCAGTCGCCCTCTGTTGGCAATTAGGTATCTTGCTCTATGATTCCCTATTGAACGCACGTAGGTCCTCCAGCGGAACCGCTCTGAAGAACATCAGACAGACCATTTTGCATCCTTGAGTTCAGCGTGTGCTGGATGTGAGTACGTGTGCGCTCTGAATTTCAAACGAGTGTAACGAACCTACTTTGATTTTCCCCCGCTGGCGATAGAGAATAAGAGACAGAGAGAAATGTCCCTCCGTTCCCTCACCGACGATTTTTCTAGGTCGAAATGAGAGCTTGAAACCTCCCGACACTGCCCACGCAGGTCTTCGAAGGTTACACGGAGAAAAAGTTAATGTCTTATCGCGTGGGGAATGCTACAAAGACAGGCAACTCATATATATTCCGAAAACGTAGACGTGTCATTTTTTTTCCTCCCCAGCTTAGACCACAGCATCTAAATGTGTCATAAATCAGAAGTATGTACCATTCCCATGCTAGAAATTATAAATTACGCCTTGTTTATAGAATTGAAAATGTACCTTCTCTAATTTGTTTTTGTTCGTCTTGATTTAGGGCAGAAGTCTCAGGATACTTTTACTTCACAAAGGAAATGATTAACCACATAAAGATGAACACTAGTCTGTATTATCCAGGGTGGGGCAATACAATATGTTGATTTCCAAGGAGCTGTTTTGATGAATAGGGTTGAATACAAGAAATAACGAAACTAATGATCGTAAGCAGTAAAATACCATTCAATATACTTCTATTTAATTACCTAAGTGGTCTTTCTGCCATGCAAATGTATTCCTGAAATTGTGTTCGGAAATTAACCATAACTGCCTGGCTGACGTTGATCAGTGGCTGTAATTTTGACCCTGACGAGCTGTTTTGTCCCTTAAAGTGACGATAATCAGAAGTCAACTGTAACTAACGTACCGCAACGTCAGGGACACGTTGTGTGCCTTTGTGCGGTTTGGGTTAATTACCGATCACGGTTAGAGGACTGTACTACATGCCAGGGAGACAAATTAAGAAATGTTTTTAAGAAGGAAAAGACGAATATTAGATGCCATTTTACTGGTGATACACCGCAATATTTTGTTACTTGTATTGATCCCAATCAATCACAACAGCCATATGAAATTCCTCATATTCCATTGCCGCACCCTGTATTTAAAGATTCAGTCCGTACCGCGCAGTAAACACTCCGTCTCAGTTATAAGTACCAGCCAATTAATGTTGTAGAGGGAAATAATGGATGTTTATTCTGAGATTCGCACAAAACACATAAATACACTGTGTGGGCAGAACGCAGAATTTGTGAATGATGAACGCGGGGCTTTGAAAGGTTAACATAAAGCTCATAAATACTGGCGTGTGCAGTGTTGACTGTGCGAAGGCTGGCCAGAAGACTAACAACGTTCATAACTCTAATTTCACGAACATGTTTTGGAACCCCGTCTCAAAACAGTTGCAACGAAACAGAATGAACCTGCGGATGTCGGGTCATGGCCTTTACATACACAGAATTTCGCTAAGTGGAGGTCACCACAATGCAAGGCATGTAACTGACTTGTCCAAAGCCGTGCAAATGAGTTTGGTTTCCTAAGTGTTCTTCTGGCACACTAAAACGACACTAGCAGGACTCTTCGCTCAAGTGGACAGTGGACATAGCAGTAAGGTGGGGGAGGGGGGGGGGCAGGAGAAACTGGAGTGGCAATTAGAGACCCTTTTCATAGCAGCCTGTGGCCCAAAGACTGCTGGAAAACCAAGGATTATGACACGAAACATTTCAAGGTACAAAATGGCTGACCTGGTATCTCAGTAAAGGGTACAATCCCTGGCAGTGACAGGTAATATTTGGAGATTTCGTTACGTTACGGAGCGTTTATGGGACCGACAGGTTGTCCCTAAATATCGGCAACTAGCTATCAGCGATAAGGTACATCCCGGAAGAGCACAAGTCCACTGGATTATAAACAGCAACACAAACAACACAGGGAATTAACTTCCACATAATTAAGATGTCAGCAGCGACACAGACGTCTGCAAATGAACAGAAAATTATGAAGAAATGTAACATGGCTGTAATAAACCGGTAATCTATATACTTTTAGCGACATTTCGATAACCCTCTATTTTAAATTCACAAATGTACATTTTGGACAGCATTTGTTATGCAGTCATGCACCGCATAACGACGTTTCGGTCAATGACGGACCGCATATACGACGGTGGTCCTATATTATATTATATTATATTGTATTATATTATATTACCACTGTGTTACAATTGCCTACAGTATTAAGTACAGTAACATGCTGTACAGGTTTGCAGTCCAGGAGCCATAGGCTATTCCAAATAGCCTAGGTGTGTAGTAGGCTACACTATCCAGATTTGTGTAAGTACACTCTATGACGTTCGCACAACGACGGACTCGCCTAAACACGCAATTCTCAGAACATATCCCCGTCGTTAAGCGACGCATGACTGTAAATGCAATCCTTTTTAAATAACCGTTTTGCAGGTGGCCTACGGGGGCCGAAACATGTAGCTAAGACCATCGCAAAAAAATGAACAGTTATTGATGGTTACATACGCAAGTAGTTGAATTAACCTTTTGACGCCTAATGTCAACTATAGTGGTCGTACCGCACCGCTAACCTCTAAAGTTGCATTTTATATATTTATTCAACAAATATAGGTACTGCATATTTTAAACATAGTGTATACTATCCGTTTTTTTTTCTTCTTCAAAATGCAGTTTGTTTCATAATTCTAACGTATTTGGTTCCTGTATTATTCACATTTCACATACAGGGTGTGCTAAAATTTAAAACAATAATTCCGACGCCAAAAGGTTAATATTGTATAAAGGAGATGTCATTTACACCGCGGGGCGAGGCTGAAATCACGAAGAGTATTCTGTTCATAGATGGCAGCACAGGTCTGATAGTCGCAAGTGCAGGAGATGATGCGATACGGGTACGAGAAAAACGAAGCTCGCCAACTCTATCTAGCACGCAGATAAAGTATCCCCCGACCAACAGGTCGTCAAATCAGAGATGCTTACACACACGCACAACTTCTGCCCACATTTCATTTTTCATTCATATTTCGGTTCGGCATTACCCCGTGGCAAACCGTTAAAGCTGAGTCTCTCGACACTGTGTCGAGGGCAAAATGTTACCTGCGACATAGTGTTGTGTTGCCCACGGAGACATTCGAATTGAACAAACATCTTTTTGAGACCTTTACTTGGAAAAACCAAGACCAAACGAAGAAGCAATTTTGAGGACTTACCAGCTGTTTATTAATGGAGTCGCACATTACAAATACTTACTTACTTACTTACTTACTTACTTACTTACTTACTTACTCCATGGTGCAGAGTCCTTCTTGAGAAGCTAACTGGTTTGCAGCTAGTCAAGAAATTCCCCGCATTTCATGGAACCCGAA
>Ga0131853_10016940_pt1 | contig 13288 bp, 5 predicted proteins | sample TergutLab28metaG_FD_92764 | JGI IMG/M metagenome (GOLD analysis project Ga0131853, IMG submission 92764) | Labiotermes labralis P1 segment gut microbial communities from Petit-Saut dam, French Guiana - Lab288 P1 (version 2) (version 2) | ecosystem: Host-associated > Arthropoda: Insects >...
GGCCCAGGATAGGGACAGGTGGCGGACGCTTGTGAGTGCGGTAATGAACATTCGGGTTCCGTGAAATGCGGGGAATTTCTTGACTAGCTGCAAACCAGTTAGCTTCTCAAGAAGGACTCTGCATCATGAAGTAAAAGTAAGTAATTAAAAGTGAGTAAGTAAGTAACATTCCTGTTTCTTGTGCACTAGAGAGAAAGACATATGCGCTTAGGCATATGCGCACAGACTCAGTTACGCAGATTATTTGGAATATAATGCGGGTTCCTAGTCTGGGGTATATATCGAATCATTTCCTTCTATTAAAAACTGTGTTGCAGGGCGTATCCGTAATAATAACTCCGAACATAGAGAATTAGAGAACTGGTGACGCCAGGCGAGTGGGCTTAGGGCTACATAATTTTTCTGCGCTGCCACGTCACACAGCGCTGCTCCCTCATGCTAGGATTCATGCAGATCCTGAAGTTTTTTTTTTTACCTAACTAAAAAGTTACACCTACCTTTCCTGCCTTCTCATCTTGCTTGTTATTTAATTGTTTATACTTCAAAATTCAGTGTATGAAATTATCTGTTATTACTTTCAGTGTCCATTTTATTTTGCGCAGTTGGTTTCATCCGGTTGTTTTATTGTGTTTTAACTGAAGGCAGACGCGGAGCTAATCTCCGAAACGTGGTCACTTTTAGAACTGCATGCGTGTGTTTTAAATGCAGCGAATGAACAACGTCAAATAAACTCCATAATTATGAAAACAGATAATTGTAATCAAGTAATCTCTTAGAAAAGAGAATTGGTCGAAGAAAAAATGGTACACGCTTGGCTCCGAGAGCAGCTGATACAACGCGTGAAGTTTCTACTCACATATTCAGTCGTTTTGGTGTAGCCCCCTCTGTCACTGACATGTTTTAATTTCAGAACAATCGTACGGTGATATAGTAAGAGGAGAGGAGCTGGGTCAATCCTGGATTAATTTTTAATCCACTATTGCAAAGGCTTTAATCTGATAATCAGATTATCTTGAAGGCCGTGTAGTTGTGTAGTTTCATTGTCCAGAAGACCGTAAGTGAGAAATAAAGCTACGTAGCTGCCACGCTTACTAGTTAACGAATTGGTAACCGAGCGCGTGAAATAAGGCGCACTGCGGGAGCGCAGGGTGTCTTCTGGTTGTGAACAATCATCACGTAGAACGGGCGTACCGTAAGTGATTCTTCTTATTATAGGGTAATTGTTAGTTCGAACTTTTTGGAAGTTTAAAATTTTGTGTGAATAAAACACTTGTAATTAGAATCAAGCAGTGGCATAATGCTACCAAGTGTGTGTGTGTGTGTGTTCAATTTAAGGTGTATAATCGCGAAAAAGTGTTAAAAATGCACGTATGGAAACCAGCTTCAAAATTCAGCAACTGAAGATGTAAAATAAAGTTTGTTAAAACAGTAACAATAATCTGTTAATTGTGTGTCCATCAACACGCTGCGTAGAAACTGTAAACTATGTTAGAGGCATTGAAAAATCCCTTGCACTTTTATTTTCCTAGCGATCGTACTGTGAAACCTTGAATATGCTTTTTAAGGGCCTTCGCAATATTTCAACAAGCAACCATTAGCTTCGTCATTTCCCTCCTTTCGCCTGTCCGCTCTCTGTCTATCCGCATGCAAAAACTCGACTCCCACTGGACGGATGTCATTTGATGAAACTGAATATTTGAGGTTTTTCCAACATCTGTTAATAAAGTTTAAGTTTGTTTAAAATGAGAAAAGACTAACGGGTATTTTAAACGAAGACATTTGAAAATTGATGATAATGTCTTGATAAACTCTTCTTAGAATATGAAATGTTTGAGACAGAATATGTAGAGAGAATCAAAACACACATTTTATGTCGAATATTTTTTTTCCGGATATTATGCTATTTATGAGATTATGTAGAAGAATATGATAGAACCAAAAAGCCCACCGATTTTAAGAAATTCAGCGCAGATAAGCTGCGTTTTGCATGCCGGATTACTAGGGTAAGAACAGAGCCACAGATTCTTAATATTTAATATTTATTGCTGTTCCACGATAACAGTGGATAGGCGAACGCGCCTCAGTGTTACGCTGTACGTACATTGCCTATCGTGCTCCACTTACAGAACATGCTGAAGAATCACAGACATTCGTCTTTTCGATACTTGTGAACAGATCGATCAGCGTATTCGGGGCAACCAAAAATAAACTTCGGCGAACGGTATGGGAAATGAATGTTATTCTTCGAAAGAAGAGGAAATATTTTATTGTGAGCGAGGTGCGATGTTGTCAATGCAGGAACTGTCTTCTTCGACGGGTGTCCCGTAGTCTGGTACAGCAATGTACTGAGACTTTGGAGGAACTTTCTAAAGCAGACATGATCTACCGTGCTGATACACCCAGGAAGTTCCTATGACATTCCGGTACATATCTGCCAAACAACACGGCGTCACGACGAAGAAGATGGTTTTGTTAATTAGACTCCGTCACTATCAAGAATCGGGTATATCGTTGAACGAAAAACGGTGAAAATAATGCTGATTATATGAATATTTCACGCTTATCATGTGAAAAAGTTTTACTGAACAGCCTTTAATATTTTACTGACCCTTGTACATTATTTTATAATCTGTAAGCAATAGTTGGGTACCATATCCAATTCGCATGAGCGGTAGTGGAATATTTTCTTAAAAATTTTATGTATTTCAAAGATGAAAAGGTTTGTGTCTTTGTAGACTCCGTCTTTGTACGATATCTGCAAGGCGTCCTTCTTAACGAAGCCATTCCATTGCCTTGGGACTTCGTAATATTTGTTCCCAACAAAGACACATGACGTTGGTCCTCTCTCTTTACAGATTTCTTTTATAATGTTGTTTTATTATGAGTTACTGTAAATCCCTTTTAACACAAGCAATTCTGAGATGTGGAATGTGTCTGTTAATCGTAGGTTTCCAATTATGACGTGTTCGTTTTGCTTATTTTTTAAATTAAGACGGCTGTTTTGAACCTTAAATTTAGCCATAATAGAAGTATGTCGAACTATACAGCCAATGGCAAAACGAGCTGATGTTTTGGGAGACACAGTGCTGAATCATCGATCGCTTCTGTGGGCGAAAACTACAAAAGATAACCTATTCTCCTGCTTCAAAAATGATTAATTATTTGGGCTTGGTAAAACTATCGGCTGTCTGTAAATTTATTTAACAAATATCTTGGGTGCTACTGAAGGCATGCATTTGAAATAAATGGAAGAGAAGGTGCTCATGCCTAGTGTGTTCTTTATTATGACCCGGAAAATCTCACAGCCGTTGTAGAGTATTGTCTACATTCTTGTAGGCGTAACCTCGCGCTTGCGACATATGCTTAGTGAAATGAGGATCTTCACATAAGAAAATGTTTAGTGTTGCAGCATACAGATGGGAACAGGCACGAAACTCTTTTACTGCATGTACCGCCTCGAAATTGGACCACCATGTCGAATGTATTAACCAGTACAATACTTCACTGGCTTCGATTACTAGACCAACCAACCGCTGGGCGCCCAACATGAGGTAATTAGAGGATATAAAGTACACAGTGCTGCAGGTGTGACGTTTTTATTTTTGTTAAAATCAATAAAAAAATTGAAATTGGTTAGTAAGTTTCTAATTACTTGTACCAAAATCACACGACACAGAGCAACGTCAGTGGGTAGTAGATTTTCTTACATCTTGCTGTGTGAAGCATCAAGCGAAAGAGATAAGTTTCACAAAAGTGCGCAGATAAAGGTGTGAGTTCAATAGTGACACAGAAACATTTGGACGAGGATAGAAAGGACATTGTATCCCAGAGCAACACATGGAACGCACATCAAGAACTAGCAAAGCAGAATGATAGATAGTACCATTGATGAAGAGATGGGATGCTGGTAAAAGATGAAAGGATGTATTTCTAAAAATGTTAGTAAAGATGAGGAAATACAATAATATGAGCAAGGGATGTCGAAAATGAAATAAAATTCTTTTAGTTTGAATGGAAATTTATATCAAAGCTTGTTTCCCATGTTGTACCTACATTACAATACTGTTCAGTACAGTAATCACACAACTACAAGTGTGTGACTGAGGGACTTGATTCTGTCATTCTAAAGACGTGTTTAATGCTAGAGGAACCGAAATACTCATATTCGACGGGGAGATTTAAATAATAATATAAAATTATGTAAGTGACAGCATAGTGGGAGAGCCCGAAATTTCAGCGCCACCAGTACAAATTCTAATGCCATTCTATCCTCGATTAGTTCATTTACGGAGAAATTTCAATGTAAGCTCTTAGGGGAACGATTTTTTAAACGTTTCTTTCGGAAGTGCTTCTTCATGTGTATATTTCCGATTTAATTTGCACGCAGTAAGATCACGCAACTCCTCTGAAGCTAAAAATTTTAAATGCATTCGTATTGCAAAAGGAAGCACCAGTTACGAACTGCCGTTGCTCAGGGCTATTGTGAGAGTGGCTTTAGTCCCTTGTGATAAGGCACTTCCATGGAAAAAAGGAGCAAATTTTGTTGGGATAATTAACTATAGAGAAGTTACCCGGCGGGATGGGGGAGTTTCAGCCCACCAGGAGTCGCGTTCTTGTGGTGTAGACGCATTACTCGAGTTGCGGCTGGAGCGTCAACATGAAGGTGAACATACAGGACACCTCCAAATCTCAGATCTCATCACGTGGTAAAGAGTCCACATTCCTTTCTGTGGAGTGGTTTTGGGCGTAAGTTGAAGAGAAAATTTCCAGTTTGTCCCTTTGGGTATTGTGTTAATAAAACATATTTAGAATGTAACGTAAACCGAGAGAGGACAGTGGGAAACCAATTTATCCCACTGGCATGCTCTGATGGACGGGGGACGTATTGTCATTCAGGTGGACTGAAAAAAAAGACGGTGATAGGCGAATGAGTTTACTTCCTGGTTATCAGTTTTTGTACCAATAGTCGGAAGTTATGCGGTGCGTTTGAGGCGTTCATTCGGAAACACGTGAATAAAACTAGTTGCCAAAACGTGATTCTGTGACCATAGGTCCAGGCCTAGTGCATAATTAGCATTTAGACAATAAATGGGTGGTTAGGATGATAAATATTAAGAGACAAGGGACGAAGAATTAAGAAAACGAAGATTTGAGAATGTAATACAACATAAGGGCAAAGAAAATGATGGGTAAGTTCAGTGCAATAATTTATCACTGCGATATACCATTTTCATTGCGAATCCGGCATAGGCAGTGCGAAAAGTCTTGGACTTCGTTCTCTTAAAGATACTTCCAGAGATTGTGTGACAAGCTTTATATTTTTATTTCTTATGTTTTGCTGACCGTGCATCTCAGTATAATCTTAGTAACTGACCAAGTTAATGCACAAATTCTTGTTTTGTAATAAGTTTATTATATTCCTCTACATGTTTCGAGCACTATGTGCTCATCATCAGGAGGTCATAATTGTATTACCCAGCATCTGGTATCGTCACACTCTGTAGGAGGCCGTCCCGTGCACCGGACGGCCACCTACACGGTGTGATGATACCAGATGCTGTATAATACAATTTTGACCTCCTGATGATGAGCACAACAGTGCTCGAAACGTGTGGAGAAATATAATAAACTTATCATAAAACAAGAATTTGTGCATTAAGTTGGTCAATAACTAAGTTTCATATTCTCGTCGTCACATAAATTACTTCATTAGTTTCCAGTTCTGTGGACAGAGTCCGTCACTTATTAATCTAATTACGAATAATTCGATGTCATATAAACACAATCATATCTAGCAACGTACTGGAGACGAATGGCAAGGATACGTGATGTGAACACATAAAATTCGTGGAGAGAAAGAGAGAGAAGGTGTTTGAATACGTATCATCATTCTAGTTTGCACTGATAAAATTCCTTCTGTATTTGAAACCCCAATAGATTATTGGTAATAATTTACTCCGTTTGTTCTGTGTGTAAACGAATCATACTTTGAAGTTGATATGCAGGAGGAAATACACATGTCGTTTGATCTATATGTATATGAGTCATACATTTTTATAAACTGCAATATATTTTATGGCCTTCTGTCGCGTAGCTATTTTATGCCTTCCGGCCGGGCCATCACACATTACTGGGAGAACTGGTGTAGGCTGCGATGCCCATATGGAGGAAAACTGTGGTTTAAATTTTGTCAGACTTTCCGGCTGGGTTAGTGGGTGTCACGTTATGAAATTCTGTAGACAGGTACTGTAAGTGACATCCTTGTAATGGGTTAGCATTGCAAAATAGGCTACTAAAGAGTCCGCTAATTCTCATCGAGAAGACAGTATGTAGCAGATCTACTGAGAAGAATCTGTGACGCTTACTTTTTAAATTTTACTTATTTTCGGCTGAGTACCTAAGCTAAAAGAACTTAGGTCCTGTACATGAACATGAAGATGTGCTACATATTCACATAAGACGCGGCTGCTTTACTTTTCGATGTCTTAGTTTAAGTAGAGTAACATAATCTTTGAAGAATATATAACGCTGATACTAAACGTGTGCGTTAAGGCATTTAAAGACAGTTGAAAATTAGGCTTCGTATCGCAGCCAGAGACTGCAGGAGCAGTTCCGCATATCGTGACACTTATGGCTACTTCTCATGCTCGAAGAAACGCGGAGAACACTTCGTAATACCACCGCGTGTATTCTCTTCGACCCACAGTAGGAAAGAGAAAACAGAAACGCAAGAAAGCTTTGTGTATGATATATAAATATGTATTTCTTTATATAAGAAAAAGTTAATACTAATTGACCAGACGTATTTGCATAATGGGGTCCAATCACTTGCTTTTGTGAACACAATCAAGAATGCTGAATTGAATAAAGGCGGATAATTTTGGACAAGCTGAGGGACTGGCGGTCTCTTAAGACACATTCTGCTATATGGCCATAGTAAGCTGAGTTTACTTGCTGAAAATTTTGAACATGATTGTTCAAAACGATGCCATATTTATAATTTTTAACACATAGATAATTGAGTGATGGGAAATATGCCCGATGTGTACTTAATTAAGCAGCTGTATTCAATACAGCGGAAGTGCGAAGTTTCCCTTGAATATTATCATACCGCAAGGAGGACGGAAGATCACGTTAAAGCGCGATATTCACCTCACGACTGCATTCGTAGATGGAGATGGGTCGTCAACTACGCGTACATGCTGTAGACACTGCATCCTTGAGGGAAATGCAACCGGTTTGCTGTTCGAACAGTAACCTTCACAGTGCTCGCACCCTACAACGCAGCGCCCCACAACCACATCCAGCAGAACCAGCGCAGCACACCACGTGCAGTAACATACGTCTTGTTCTCCTGAAGATGGGCATAATGATGCCCGAAACATGTTGAGAAATTGTTGAAAATAAACATCTAACTGTTGCATCTTGTTGGTCTTCTTTCTCACTTCACAATTTGCTCACAATGCACGGTCACAGAAACCTAAAGTTAGATTTAAATCAAATGTTATTCATTTTCGTCTACTTGAAATTGCGAATCTTTGCTGCTATTCAGCGGACCCGTCACTAGCATATTTAGCTTGTTGGGAGGTGAAACAACAAGAGGAAAATAGAGGAAGATCCCTGCTGTACGGACTTTCTGCATCTTGCTGCTTATGGGAACGTATTCAAGGGTTATTTTCGTGGGACGTAATTACTGTGAAATATTTCAGGAGTAATTTACACAAGCCATCTTCTCTAATGATGAATTTCACTGGTTTAAGTGAGATCTGTACGATATATTGGTTGCATTATTTCAAATGTCACACTAATATTCAGCGTAACATGGGACTTTGGCTTCGGTTATTTGAATTGCTATTATAACATCAAACTAAATTTAGCATTAGATGTGGAAAGCAGACGCCGAATCTGAATGCAAAGCCGCTAAACTTGTTGTGCTGAGAGCTGGTATAGTGCAGTAATGAGAAACAAATTAACTGGAGCCGCATCTCGGGTGTACTGGACTCTTATGTTGCTCCGAGTGTGTGCGAGCTTTAAACAACTAGTTCTAATGTCACGGACAGACAGATACTTCCATAACGATAAATACTACAAAGGAAAGCCTACTCCCTAGCCGCTCACTGCAAGAATTTGCATGTGCTGTCACAATGCTGTAAAGAACCAACACCGAGTAAGTGTATACTTCGGTAACATTTATACTCCAAAAACAGTTTCATGTGGTAATATTGTGCGTTACCCTTTCATTAACACGTAGGCCTGCTTCCCCGTTCGCCGGAGCACATACCTGTTAAGACCCCGATGAAACAATCCGTGCCTCCATTATATGATTTAAGCCATGCGGTTCGACCTCTCATCTACGCCGTCTGCCATAATCAATTAACTCTCCACCCCGATCCCTGTGGTAGGAAGCGTAAGGTGGGGGCCAGTGATATGTGCGGCGAGCAGCAATGAGATTCGAACGTGGACTTATTGTGAACAGTGGTACTCTGTTGGTAGGTGTCTGCTGTGCGACCCTCGCACCTAGTCATCTAAGGTTTTGTCTAATATTATCGTATCGTTTACGCCCACGTCTCCTAATTTTACCCTGGATTCAAGTTTTAAAAGTGCTATCAATGCTGTAGCTATTGATAGCACATCTTTCTCTCTGATTCCATGGTTGGAGACGTCTAGTGTTCAAAGTGACTGTCACAGTCTTAACCCTTTAAAGACGAAACGGGTCTGTTTTATGTAAGGACGCAGTGCGTATTGTATAGTAAACACTCTCCAACTCGGTTATACATAACCAATCTGTTAATGCTGCAAGAGGCGAAAGTCGCTGTTTGCCCCGAGATCCGTACAAAACAAACACAATTCAGAGCTTTACTTCGTACAGTTAGGTTAAACCGTTTATCAGTCTTTGTCTCGATGTCTCCAGTATCTGTATATGAGCTCGCTGAAATATTCGTATACTTAACTAAGTAAGTTACTAACTTATTGACTAACCTATTTATTTATTTATTTGCTATCTATTTGAAAAAGTAATTAAACTAGTTAGATGACAGTTAACTAGCTGTCTCTTAGTTCATGACCCTTAATAAAATAACCGCCACTGGACAAGTTCGGACACTCATTGTGAACAACAGTCGATTAATCACCGTTGATAGTTATGAAACTGGACAAATGACGTTGAAGTCGCTTATACTGTGTACTCCAGTAGGCCCACCTGTCCATTTTAATATGGAACCCTCAAAGGGTAAGTCAGTCAGGAGCCCTGCGTACAGATGGAGGATAATATTAAAGTGAAAAGTAAGTACGGTTTGAGCCGTTATCTAGTAGTTCAGGGTAGGTTGTATGAGAGGGCTTGTGTGCACGCGGCTGTGAATATTGGTGTCCATAAAAGACGAAAAATTATCTGTACCAGTTGAGGGACTGCCATCTTCTGAAAAATATACTGCTCCCTGGAGTTAATTTTCTGATTATATTATCACGTTAAAATTGATATTTTAATGTCCCATTTAGTATTCATCCGATGATGCAGTTCGGTGAAATACAGCCTAAGCAAAGGTCTCTGTGCCATTTACGGGGAATCACAGGCTTCTGCTCAGTGACGCGGGTGGGGTGTTGTGGATGTGTATTTTGTTATCGTGTGTTAGTGTTTCAAGTTACGGACGGGTGTGACGGATGAGAGGGTAAATCAGAGAGGTTGAAAGGTTATAAGGGATGAATGAAAAAGGGGATGAGGTTGATTCATTGGTGAGAGCGTACTGGGGTAGTGGCGGGCGCTAACTTACTTTGGTAGTGGTCATGCAATCACGAATTTTCGATTTTTTTTGTCTCCCCGCTCATAAAAACATGGAGAAGGGGATGGGGAGGAACTGGAGCCACTAATGAAGACGTGAATTAGGAAATGAATGGTGACATCGTTCCAAATACAGACCGCTATCCGGTGTGCGATGGGTGGTTATGCCTTTCTAGCCTCCTCCCCTATTGATCCACGTTTCGTACGAGATGTGAAATAAACTAATGCCCACTAGCACAGCCACGTTGATATAGAAACGTGAAAACTGATTTTATTTTCCTTGCTTTGTGTTACAAAACATAACATTACTGACGCTTTGATTGTGATGAAGATATACCATTTGCCTTTTTGACAACTGTATGGTGTAATTATGAATAATTTTGTCTTAGGCAACAGAAAACGAAAAATAGACAGACCGACTGACAAACAGCGCACATGTGTGTTTACGTGTAACCAGTGATACAAGTAATTAATCATTAGCCGTTTAAACTAACCAAGGAACTAATTGCTAGTATCTAACTAGTGGAGCTTTGTGCAAGTCGATCAACCGCCCAGTGTGCCAGGGCCACATGAGCTGCTCACCATACTACGTGTACTTAACTATCTACACATATCTCCTTGTACCCATTTTTTCCAGTGTTAAACGACAGGCAGTTGGTAATTCGCGTCGTCACCATGCTAATAGTATTCAGTCCACCGACACAGGTATAACTGTATGAAATTGACAGATGCGTTTACTAAGTTGTTAGTGTAGTAAGAGCCTCTGCAGTTAAATAATTAGGGTAAACCAACTAGTGAAATATTTTAAATCTAGTATTCTTATCACATACTGAATAAAACAGATCTTAAATACGGAGGGAAAGAGAGTGTGGACCGCAGTAATTTGGCCCAGTATGGGACCCAGTGGTGGGCTGTAGCAAACCAGTAATAAACTTTCGGTTTCCCCATATAAAATACGGCTGCCAGAACCTTTACTGACCTTTTACACCCATTTCTGGTGCACCGGTTAGTTCTTGATGTTTCAACATTCGCTGTCACTGTAGAGGAATTCGGATGGCATATTTCTCAGGTGTCGGTTTGGTAATATCAGGACTGTTCAAACTTATGAGTTTGGTCCTCGTGAAAGTCGCAGGTTTGAGGATTGCAATGGAGTAACTGGGGAAGACGTCAGTGAAAGGAAAACCGAGGTACTTATTGTTCATTAAAGAGCTGCATGATTAGGATTTACTCCTACAGTTAGCATGCAGTATATCATCGGCCTCATAGAAAACACTGCCTCTCTTTTAGGACGCGATTCATGTTTTACTAAGAGCTGTTTGTTAACGCGCCGTATACCACAATACCTCTCGCATAAAATTCTGTTACATTTTAATAAATTTCTAAATATACTTTAGATTGTCGGAATTAGAATCACTGGTTTACTGAAATTTAGTATGGACGTTTGAAATGAACTAATCTACCCGGGTTGAATTTTGGCGTCTTTGAGTGCAAGCTCCTCTCCAGAACGTGTTTGGTTAAAAAAATGTCCTTTTCGACTGAGTTACACTTTTCAAAATTTTTCTTTTCTGCTAGTGATAGAAGAACGTGCTATATCATTGGCAAGATGGTGTCTAAAAATATGTCGGAATATTTTGTTGCGAAATTTTTGGAAATTTGTTGAGAAACCAGCATTGTTAGCTTCAGAAGAGCGACTGAGTTCCATTGAGTTAGTTGGTTGCCATTCTTTAAGTCATCATTATAAGATTTACAGGTGCGTTTATGAGATGCATCCAAGTCACCTGTCACTGGAGGTAAGACATAGTTCATTTACAGAAGTTTATCAACATACTGGAATATATGACGTAGAAAGCTGTGGTGCAGTTGGTTGAGGCGCTGCGCTACAAGCCGGAAGTTCGCGGGTTCAGATTCCCAATGGAGTCATTTGAATTTTTCATTTACATAATCCTTCCGGCCGCACTATGGCACTGGGGTTGACTCAGCCTGTAACAGAAATGAGTACCAGGAATATTTCCTGGGGGGTAAAGGCGGCCGGTGCGTAGGGCTGAGAACCTTACCACCTTCATTTGCCGATTGTTTTGAAATCTGGGAGCCTCAGTCTCCTGGAAACCTCAGAGCCTGTCCAGACCTGTTATGGTATTCTTTTTTTACTGTGAGTTTTATGACGGATGACTTCGAACTGCCCGTAACTGAGGGCCAGCAAGCGTTTTACTTGATCAAAAAAAGTACCAAAACCGTTCTGCTATAGTGCAGAAGCGCCGCTTTGACATTTGGCACAGTACGATACGCACTTTCATAAGTTTATCCCTCTGGAATCGTTTACTGTCAGGGTGACGTGGATTTGCGTCGTAAACTGCTGCCGTTGGGGCCATAGACCTTGCATTGGTTCCTGAAGGTTAACAGCTGAATTATGCAGGTCGCACGTTCCTGAGAGAGGTGTTTTATTTGACGACGCTGCTAAGATTAGGTAGCTTGCATGGTAGATAAATGAAATATGAGTCTGCAGCATTGGTGGAACGATACTGACAGAGCGGAAAGATACTTGTACCAGCGCCACTATCTGCATCGTGAATTGACAGGGACTGGCGTAGTTCCAAACACGGACAGCGGCGGTTTGAGAGACCGGTCTCTAACAGTCTGAGCCACGACACGGTCACGCCACACATAACAGTTTTAAGGGATCGCTTCATGTTTCAGATATACGTTTTCTTGAAAGTAATTAATCGACATTAAGACAGAATATAAATAATATTATATACATTATCGGTATTTACTTATTTGTGATTAATGGCATGGTAACAAATGAAAATTGCGTCCCGATGTCTTGAAGTCTGTAATACCTGCTTTGGTCGCTGTTTTAGTGAAATTCGAGGCACTGTTTTATACCCATTTTATTCTCTGTGTTTGTTTTGTTGCACGCAGCAGCCCTGTGATGTTATCGATTATCCGTCCGTAAGTCGTACGAAAGGTTTAAAGGATTCGTTGTTTTAGAATTAACTGCAAAAGGAAAAAAGCCGCACGGCCCTATTTGTGGTTCTTGAAGGAGATACATTAATTGACATTATAATAAACACAGTTGGAATGTAACTTGGAAATAAATTCCAAAACAAGAACAAAAGTTTGTGAAACACAAGTTTTTTGGCCACCTCGACACAGGTTTTTCTCGGTTTCCCAGTGCCTAAAAGCAAATGCTGAGATGGTTCCCAAGATTCCAAGTTGCCACTACATGCTTCTCATTTAACCCTCCCGACTTAAATTTAAATTTACTAGTAACCAATTTCATATTTGGACCTAGGAGGGACGAGGTAACGGGGGAATGGAGGAGACTGCATAACGAGGAGCTAAATGATCTGTACTCCTCACCCAATATTGTGCGGGTGATAAAATCGAGATGAATGAGATGGGCAGGGCATGTGGCGCGTATGGGTGAGGAGAGGGGGGTGTATAGGGTCTTGGTGGGGAAACCGGAGGGAAAGAGACCACTGGGGAGACCTAGGCGTAGATGGGTGGATAATA
>Ga0131853_10016943_pt1 | contig 13287 bp, 12 predicted proteins | sample TergutLab28metaG_FD_92764 | JGI IMG/M metagenome (GOLD analysis project Ga0131853, IMG submission 92764) | Labiotermes labralis P1 segment gut microbial communities from Petit-Saut dam, French Guiana - Lab288 P1 (version 2) (version 2) | ecosystem: Host-associated > Arthropoda: Insects >...
GTCCAATCCGGAGCCCGCGATCCACCGCTGGTCCACCCCCTCCGGCCGCACCTACGACAAGGGGCCCAAGACTTACCCGGCATAGCAGCAGAACGCGGAACCCGCCTCCGGGGCGCCCGGATGTCACCCGGGGCCGGAAAGCGCTCCGGGAGTTCCGCATGCCCGGGTCCCGGCAGGCGGCCGGGAGGAAGCCGGGTACGTCGGGCACGCCGGGTGCGGCCGGGTGCCCGGCGGAGGTTACGGCCTGCCGCCCCATCGCTTCCGGTTCTCGGCGCGGGGCGCCTGCGATCCGGGTCGACGGGTTGCCACCGGAAAAGGCAAAAAGACAGGTAGGCGATGGGCTGGGGGACGAACTGCGAGCCTGCGGACCGGGTCACGGGAAGCCGGGGTTCCCGGGCTGGTACCGGCCCGACAGAAGGAAACGGGTAAGCAGGAAGGCGCGGCTCCCGGCGGTGGTCGCCACGACGATCAGCAGCGCTGTCGCGGTTATGAGCACGAGAACCACGCTGGCCGCCGTGAGCCTGCAGTGACGCGACTGGCAGGATCGACGTATGGATATGAGCCCCCGTACGTACCAGGAGTCAGTGGAGATCGCGGCGAGCCCGGAGGCGGTCTACGCTCTCGTCTCCGACATCGCCCGGACCGGTGAGTGGTCGCCGGTGTGCCAGGAATGCTGGTGGGAGGAGGGCGGCGGCCCGCGCGTCGGCGCTAAGTTCACCGGGCGCAACGTGCTGCCGGAGCGGACGTGGGAGACCACCTCGACGGTCACCGCGGCCGAGGAAGGCCGCGAGTTCGCGTGGGAAGTGGGGAAGGGATACGTCCGGTGGGGCTACCGGATGGAACCGGCCGAGGGCGGCACGAAGCTGACCGAGGGCTGGGAGTTCACCACCACGGGGCTGGAGTTCTTCGCCTCCACGTTCGGGGAGGACGCCCCGGCGCGGGCCGACGCCATGACGCAGGCCGCGCACGACGGCATCCCGGCGACGCTGGAAGCGATCAAGCGCATCGCCGAGAAGGCGTAACCCGGCGGTCTCGGCGGCGGGCCCCTGTGCCCGGGCCCGCCGCCCGGGCGCACGGAGGCGTCACAGTCCCGCCAGCCGCCCGTTGACCCGGATGAGCGAGAACTGTTCCGGGTCGTACTCCTCGCCGGCCCACTGGATTAGCTCATCCCGTTCGGTGCTTGGAGGGCCCGCCATAGTCTCCTTGAGATCGGCGAACCCTGGCGTTCCTCCGCAGTCCTCCGGCGGGCAGGCTCCCTCGCCCGCGGTGCATACCGGGTAGAGGATCTCAGGGGAAGCGGCACCCCTGGCCGCCACCTCCACCACGTGCTCCCAGCTGTCCCCGAAGTCGTACTGATACTCGAACGTGTCGCCCGCCTTGACCAGGTCCCCGAGGCGGTGCTTCGCCCCGTCCAGGGTCTCTGGGGCGTCACCCATGAACTCCATGCCGCTCATCCCGTATGACCGCCCCCCGATCCGGAACTCGTGCAGGTGGGAGTCCTCCCACCCCATCGCCGCCTGGATCGTCTGATGGACCTGCGCCAGGGTGAACGCGGCCGGGACGGTGATCTCCCGCCACACCCGGGGAGACTCGACATCCGCCAGCGTGACCCGCAGCGTCAGCACCGGGTCGCCGGCCGACGGCATTCCGCGCAGGCGACGGATCACGTACCGGCCCAGGGAAGTGAGCTCCACGGTTCCCTTGTCCCAGACCGGCGACCCGTACTTGGTGACCTCGTCGGAGTTGCGCTGGAGTGTGGCCACGCCGATCTCGTGCAACGCGGACATGGCGATCCGGGTGTCCACCTCGATCGTGCCGTGCAGATGATCAAGCTGGGCATCAGTAAGGCCGGAAAGCACGTAGCGGGCTTCGACGAGCACGGTGGCCATCTGGCTGAGTATGGACAGCGGGAGAGATTTGTCCACTCGGAGCAGCCCGGTCAGGAACTCCGGGGCCAGGTCGGAGAACTCGTCGCCTACCAGTGATGACCGGTAGTGGCCGCGGGGAAAGAGCGGCTGCCCGAGCTTCGGGTACGTCTCCACCAGCCTGATCACCAGGTCGAGCGGACGGCCGGCCAGCGCGGCGTTCTTCTTGACCGGCACAAGCTTGGACCCCGTGACCCGAATGAGGCGGGCCGCCTTGGCCCACTCCACGATGATGGTGAGGCGGCTCAGCTCCTCGCTGGACTTGGTCTTGAAGACCCGGCCGCCGATCTCCTGATCCAGAACGTCGCCGGTGCCGAGCAGCGAGACCAGGTGACGTGCGTCGCCCAGGCCGACGCGCCCGGTCTGGGTGAGCTTTCGCCCGCCGCCCGGTCCTTCTCCTACCCAGGACACGAAGCCGCGGAGCTGCTGCACGAGCGGGGCCTGTCCGGCGTCGGCCTCCAGGAGGGACAGATCAGCCTGAGGCAGTGACATGACCCCACTGTAGGACGCGCCCGGCGGCACCGGAGGCCGGAAATCACCGGTGCCGCCGGAGCGGGGGATGGTCAGATATCCCGAGCGGCCTGGGCGGTGATGAGCCGGCTGGAGCGCATCGGCCGGACGAAGGCGTCGTCGAACGGCCGCTCGTAGCGGCTGCTGAGCTCTACGGCCGTACTGGTCGTTACGGACCATCCGTGGGTGCTCAGCCAGCCGGCCACGTCCAGGTTCTGGCCCGCCGGCCACAGTTCGTCCATGTCGATCCCGAGCTCGTTCGACATCGCGTGGAACGAAGGATCATTCTTGAGTTCATCTTCGGTAGACCCGTCCAGGTGCTCGGCCGCGATCCAGCTGCCGGGGGCGGACAGGTCGGCCATCCGGGACAGCAGGGTCCCCTTCGCCTCGTCGGGCAGGAACGGCAGCAGGCCCTCGGCGAGCCAGGCGGTTGGCTGATCCGGGTCGAAGTCGGCCTTGCGCAGCGCTGCCGGCCAGTCTTCCCGGAGGTCGCACGCGACCGTGCGCCGCTCGCACCGGGCCCGGGCTTCGCGGGAGTCCAGCACCTCCTCCTTGAAGTCCAGGACGCGGGGCGCGTCCAGTTCGTACACGGTGGTGCCGGACGGCCAGTCCAGGCGGGGGGCGCGGCAGTCCAGGCCGGCCGCGAACAGGACCACCTGGCGGATGCCCGCTTCAGCGGCGGCGGCGAAGAAGTCGTCGAAGAACTTCGATCGCACCCCCATGTAGGTGGCCATCGACTTCCACGGGATGGCGGAGTCGCCGTCGTCCCCGGGGCGGGTGGGCATCGGTACCGGCGGCTGGCCCGCCTGGACGAAGGATTCGGCATACGGGTCGTCGACGAGCCGGTCGGGGCGACGGGTTTCGATGGCGCGCCCGGCGGCGACGGCGAGCGCGGTGAGCCCGACCCCGGTCACGATGTCCCAGTCTGCCTGCTCGGTCATGGAGCGTTTACCTTTCCACGGCTGTGCATGAGTCTCTCTGGATACTGTGAGAACAGTCTGTGTCTCCTCTGAACACTCCAGTCTCTCTTGCACGCGGCGCGGGTTTTATCCGGGTGGTACCGCGAGATTCCGGGCAGCAGAATCATGGAACGCGGCCGCCATGAAGGTCCGGCTTCGCGGAAAGAGCTACTTCAGAGTAGGGGCTGAATTCCTTTTCGGGGCCCCTGTAGCGATGCCGTGGATTTGTTCTCCCGCCATAAGAAGCGCAATTCGGGGGAACACTCTCAGTTGCCGGGTCAATACAAAAGGGCAGCGAAATCCTGGAATCTTCAAACGGGGATCTTGGGGCTCATGTCCAAGTCGCCTGCCTGTATAGGCGACTATATGGCTATTTAAGGCATGAAAAAGGGGCGTCTCGTCGCCCCGTCCCCGTTGAGAAAATACTTACTTATTCTTGAGTTGACTCGTGAAGGCGTTCCAGGTCCCGAACGGGATCGTGAGCGTCACTCCGCCCCGGTCCCGCGTGTCCCTGACCTGCACGTTCGCACGCTCAGGTGGCCGGACACTGCGGGACTCAAGGCAATTACCACCGGAAGTACCCGAGTAGGAGGAAGTGCGCCACTGTGCGCCTACTGTCCTTGGTTCCACTTCTCCTCGGCAATCCGTTCCATACGCTCTAGCGACACGCCCGCCGGAAGTGCTTCGGATTGCAGCCACCGGAAGCGGGTCGTGAGCTTGGCTACCGTTACTGGTTCATCCACGATTCTACCGTCGGCTATGTCCTCAAGCGAGACCGCCATTGCGGCGCCCGCTGTCTCCGCAATTTGCATTGATCCTTGCAGTCCGACATGGGCGCCGGAATCGACGAGGATCTGGAGTACGACGTTGGGCTGCCGTGCGAGATCGGCTAGTTGCGAGACGGCCTCGTGCATGATCTTGGGATTCCCGACCCGCCGGGTCAGGACGGCCTCGTCGAGGACGATCCAGAGCATGGGCGGCTCGTCGGCGCGCAGGATGGCCTGGCGCTCGATGCGCGCGGCGACCCGCTCGGCCACCTCGCCCTCGGTGACCCCGGGATGCCGCGATAGCACGGCGTACGCGTAGTCCTCGGTCTGAAGGAGGCCCGGGACGAGCGAGTGCTCGAACATGTACAGTTCCGTCGCCGATGCTTCGTAGACCGCGAACGGGCGGAACGAGTCCGGGTGCGGCTGATTCCAGTCCCGGGAGTCGACGTAGAAGCGGGTGAACCACCCGTTGTGCTCCGGGAACGCCTCGTCGCAGGTCTCGGCGAAGTGGCGGTCGGGAGCCAGGGCCCCCGCCTCGATCCGGGAGACGGTCGACGGATCGCACGGGACCATCGCGCCGAGGTCGCTCTGGGTCATCCCCGCCTCCTCCCGCGCGTACCGGACCTCGCTCCCGAAGAAGTGCAGGGGAGAGGTCCGAGGAGAAAGTTCCTGTTTGCGTCCGCGCGTCATGGGATACCGCCTTAGAACGGGAAGGTTGCGATCGTCGTCCGTACCGCTGCGTGACGATTCAACGCTAACGCGTCACCTAACCCGGTGCTACCGGATTGGCATGACTGCCCGTACCCGCTTCCCGTCCCATCCGTCGACCAGGTCGGAACGCCAGGTCAGGCACAGTGCGCTCACCAGAAGCAGCCCCCGTCCGCCCTCGGCGGGCTCGCCGGATTCCCCGGTTCCGACGAGCCCGCCGGGCTCGATGGCCCCGGGCCGCATGACCGGCGGCTCGGGGCTGCAGTCCCAGACATCGATGATCAGGGCGCGGGCGAGAAGAAGGTCAAGCTGGATCACCGGGATGGGCCCGGTGCTGTGACCCGTGCTCCCGTGAGTCAGCGCGTTCGTGACCAGTTCCGTCACCACGACCTCGGCGTTGTCGGTGACGCACCACGGGAGATCCCAGGTGGAAAGTACGGCGCGGGCGTGGGCCCGGGCGCACGGGACGGCCGACGGAAGGGCGCCGAGCGCCAGCCGCGACCCGCGCATCTGCTCTGGCGGTCCCGTACGCGAGAGAGTTTCTATGCCACCCATGGTCAGATCCCTTCACCGATAACGATGCCCTACTCGTCATGGTCACCCGACAATCGCGAATACATAACGGATTGGAGTGACTGCGCATAGTTATCCCGTGACAGTGCAAGCTCCGGCAAAGCCCCCGCAAACCGACGGGTCGATGAAGGTTCGCAGGGGCCGCCAGCCGGTTCCGGCATTGACAGCGCCGCCACCGGGTAGATCCCCGGTACTTGCGCCGGCGGCGGGCCTTCCTGCCGGAACCGGTGCCCCGTTGCCGTGTAGCCCGGAGGGACGCTACTGGCGGCGCTGGGGCGGCCTGGGGCGGGGCGTTGGCGGCGCCTCCCCCAGGGCTCGTAGGGCAATGGTGACACGGCTTTGATGTATATGCCAGGGGCAATTGCCAACGGAATGTTGCGCTGCAAATATGAGCGAAATATGCTGTGACGCATGGCTTGCCATAGTCGGCTGTGGCGCGCTGGCACATACCGCTGGCATGATTGGGCATGAACCAGCATGAGCGCCTCGGCGTCATTCGGTGAGGGGTGGGTGGCGGACGATGGCGGACGCGGGTCCGACGGTCCGGCAGCGTGAGCTAGGCCTGAGGCTCAGGAACCTGCGCCTCAGGCATGAATGGACTGTGGACAAAGTCGCGGAGGAGCTCATGTGCTCCGCAGCCAAGGTCAGCAGGCTGGAGACTGGGGCGCGCAAGCCCTCTCTCCGGGATGTCCGGGACCTGTGTGCCATTTACGGCGTGTCCGAATCCGAAGCCAGTGACCTGATGAAACTTGCCAAAGAGGCGAGAGAGCAGGCCTGGTGGACCCGGTACGAGGACCTCAACCTCACGCCGTACATAGGGCTTGAGCAGGATGCCTCCGCGATCACCGCGTACTCCATGTACTACCTGCACGGACTGGTCCAGACCGAAGCGTACGCCGAGGCGATCATCTCAGGCATCGCGCCGACGATGGACCCGGCGGTTCGCCGTGAGCGGGTTGAGGCCCGATTGCGGCGGCAGGAGAGGCTGAATGGGGAGCGCCCGCCTAGCTACCGGCTCCTTCTGGACGAGGGAGTCCTGCGCCGTCCGGTCGGCGGCGCGGCGGTGATGGGCGCCCAGATCGACCACGTCCTCCGGTTGATCGCCGAAGAGAGGGTCACAGTGCAGGTGATCCCGTTCTCGGTCGGCGCGTATGCGGTGTTCGATATCAGCTTTACGCTGTTCGAGTTCAGCAAGCCGATGCTGTCGCCGGTTGTCTATGTGGAGAGCCTTACGGCCAGCCAGTACCACGAGCGCCCTGCGGATATCACCCAGTACCGCGATGCCATTGACCGCATCCGTGACTCGGCCCTGAGCCCGCTCGACTCGCGGAAGTGGCTGGAACGCGCCCGTGGGACGTACGGCGATAGCCGATTCTCTTGACGTGCTGGCGCGGCTTGCGTGAATATGCGGGATCTGGGGGCGGCGCGAGTCTACTGTGTTCCCTGCCGGTTCAATACTGAACCGGTTCCACGGAAGAAAGGCAGTGGCTTGTCCGCACTCAGTGCCGACTCGGGGGAACCGCGCTGGCAGACCGCCAGCTTCTGCGAAGGGGGCGCCTGCGTCGGCGTCGCCCGTGATGGCGAGCAGGTACTCGTTCGCAACACAAGCACCCCTGGGGCACGCGAAGCGAGTTTCACGAGGAATGAGTGGAAGGCGTTCGTCGCCGGCGTGAAGAACGGGGAGTTCGACCACTTCTTCTCGTGAGTATCAAGAGAGCTGGTCTCGCGGGCCGGGAAGGGCCTCGCGTCGACCCGGCCCGCGATCGCATCATGAGCCTCGCTGGCTTCGCAAGCGAACGGCTGTTTACCGCACGTTGACAATGGTGGAAATGTCGTGTTTGCCTGGTAACGGAACGGTAACGTGAGCGACTTGAACCGGGGACGCAGTGAATCAAGACACGCCTGCCGGCCAGCCACGATGGCGCCGCGGATGTGACAGCGGCGCATGTGTCGAAGTGGCCTTCCGCGGCGACACGGTGCTGATCCGCAGTTCCACCGCTCCCGACGTCTCTATCACTCTCAGCCGCGACGAGTGGCGGAACTTCCTCGCCGGGGCCAAAGACGGCCTTTTCGACCAACTCTGAAGACTTTTATCCGTTACATCTGTTGCCGTCCGGGCTGCCCCGCCAGACGATAGGGATATGCAGCGCAGCATCAACCGCATTCACGCTACGCATGTCGGCAGTCTCGCCCGCCCGCCGGAACTCCTGGACCTGCTGAAGGCCCGCGCCCAGGGCGATCTCGCTGGAGAGGACTCCCTGACCGGGACCCACCAGGCCGCGGTCGCCGACGTCGTCGCCCGCCAGCACGCCGCCGGGCTCGACGTCGTCAACGACGGCGAACAGGGCAAGACCGGCTTCTTCGCCTACGTCGGAGAGCGCCTCGGCGGCTTCGAGCCTCGTGAACCCGAGCCCGGAAGCAGCGCCGCCAAGTGGCGCGTCGAGACCGACGAGTTCCCCGAGTACTACGAGCAGTACTTCCGGCGGGCCATGACCGGCGGTTCGGCCGTCCCCGCCCAGAACCTCGCCTGCACCGGTCCCGTCTCCTACACCGGCTACGAAATCCTCGACCGCGACCTGACCGCCCTGCGCGCGGCCGTCGGAGACAACGCGGCCCCGGACCAGGCCTTCGTGTGCGCGGTCGCGCCCAGCGGAGTCGGGCAGAACCTCTATTACCCGAGCGACGCGGACTACCTGAACGCCGTCGCCGACGCTCTCCACAACGAGTACCAGGCGATCATCGACGCCGGCTTCACCCTGCAGATCGACGATCCGTTCCTCACCGAGGAGTTCAGCTACGGCACCGGCACCGACGCGGAGAAACTGGCAACGGCGACACGCTACGTCGACGCGATCAACCGCAGCCTGCGCGGCATCCCGCGCGACCGCGTCCGGCTCCACACCTGCTACGGCATCAACGAGGGGCCCCGGGTCCACGACGCGCCCCTGGCCGACCTGATCGACGTGCTGTTCACGATCGAGGCGGGCGCGTTCTCCTTCGAGGCCGCCAACCCGCGGCACGAGCATGCGTACCACGTGTTCGAGACCGTGAAGCTCCCGCCGGATACGGTGATCCTGCCCGGCGTGATCAGCCACGCCACGAACATCGTGGAGCACCCGGACACCATCGCCGACCGCATCGTCCGCTTCGCCGAGCTAGTAGGAAAGGAGAACGTGGTGGCCAGCGCCGACTGCGGCTTCTCCTCCCAGGCCACCTACACCCCCGAGATCCATCCCAAGATCGTCTGGGCCAAGTTCGAGTCCCTGGCCGAAGGCGCCCGCCGCGCCACCGCCCGCCTCTGGTAAGTCATCTGCGACCCCGCGGTCCTTCTTGATGACCGCGAAGTGAAGCCCCTTGTGCCCGAACGTACATATACAGGGCCTGCGGACGGCGATAGCGTTCACTGCCGGAAGCAGAGACAAGGGGTAAAGCCACATGCTGACGTACATCATCGCGGCGGTGTTCTTTCTCGGTGCGATCAGCATGTACCTGAGCGGGCGCCAGAACCAGCAAAACGGCGTGCGTACGCCCGCGGAGGTCGTTGGCAGGCAATGGGTTGAGAGCCACGGGCCCGACGGGGGCGGGTCCTTCTTCCCGGTCGTCCAGTTTCGCACCGCCGACGGAAGCGAGGTACGCACCCGAACCCGGACGGGAGGGGCGTTCGCGCGCCAGTCCGTCGGCAAGCAGGTCACGGTCATCTACGACCCCGCCAGCCCGTACCGGTACGTGGTCATCGACTCCTTCCTGGGGCGCGGGACGCTCGGCCCCATCCTCTGCTTGGTGGCGGGGATCGGCGTCATCGTGACCCAGCTCTACTAGGCGATGAGCTGACCACGCGAGGCTCAGGGAGGGCTTAGGCGCGGCTCCGCCGCGACCACCGCAGGTAGATCCACGCTCCGGCGAGCGCGATGAGGCCGATCGCCCCGGCCGCCATGTAGATAACGGCCTGGATCCACCGGTAGGACCCGCCGACCGGGTAGACCTGCTGGTAGTCGCCGGTATCCAGGGCCGGGACCGATGTGCCGGGATGGACGGACCCCAGGCTGCCGTCGTACCGGTAGGCCGACCCTGTCTCGGTCCCGTTGGGAAGAACAAACTTGCCGACCCAGTAGCCCTTGACCTGGTACTCGGCGACCCACCGTCCCCGGGTCCCCTGGCCGTGCGCCGCCTTGAGCTGATCGGGGAGCTGTGCCGCGCCGCCGGCCAGGAAGCCCAGCGACACCACCAGGCCGGCCACCCAGAATCTCCGCCGCCGGCGAGCGTCGAAGCGGCCGAACGTGCTCATGACCATTTCGGAGTCCTCCCGGGCCGCCTCATCGGGGGAAAACCGAACGCCACCTTGCGGCCCAGCCGCTGCGCCGTCTCAGGTCGATGACCTGCACGTCTGGCGCAAACCGGTGAGCGGCCTGAGCTATCCGTTCAGCCCGCAGTCTCCACATGGTTGCCGGAATCGAGGTCTGGACGGTCTCGGGCGGAAGATCGGGTGCCAGGTACGAGGTAGAGACACGAGACAAATACCCGGAGGGACGGCTCAGCAGCGACGGGGCTCCGGGGCGGGGCACGATGCCCAGATACGGGTTTCGCCTGAACTGCCAGATCACGATGGTGTCGATGTCTTCCCACGGGCGGAAACGCGCCGTGGCGGAAAGCGGCCTGGGCCTCATCGTGACGCCGGTCGCGTCGATCCGCAGTGCGACTTGCCGGGTGGCCATCGCGTAGGCCAGGCTCGCCGCGTACAGCAGGCCGCCCAGCCCGAAGAACCCGATAACAATGATCCGCAGGCCCAGCGACATCGGTGTGACCACGGCCAGTACGCAGAAGAGTATGAACAGGGCGATGAGAAATAGTGACCGCGCGTTGATCCCGGGCCGGGCCTCGTAGACGTCGTTTGCACCATCGCCTGCCACGCCAGTACCGCCGTTCCGTAAGTCCTTCTCGTGTCGGCCGTGGCCCGGGCGCCGGGCCAGCGAGAGCCACCGCCAGCCGCCGATCACGACAAGGCAGCCTGTCCCGCCTATTATGCAAGCGAGGTCAATGATCCACTGGTTCGTCCCTTTTACGGGATAGACCTCCCCGGACGCGCCGGTGTCCAGCGCCGGGACTCGGAGCCCAGCGTGAACAGACGGCAGGTTGCCCTGGTAGCCAACGTTTTCGCGGGCCTCAGTCCCGTTCGACAAGAGGAAATCTCCCGTCCAGGAGCAATTGCCTCTGCTGCATATCTGCTGCCTGGCGACCCATGAGCCGTGGACGCCCTGGCCGTGCGCCGCGTTGAGAGCGGGCCCGATGTCGAGCACACCGCCTATCACGATGCCCAGTGGCAGCAACATGGCATAGAGCCATAGGCGAGTGAGGGGCCACTTCCGGGCCGGCCATTGCCGGGAGTGCTGTCCGCTATTTCGGAAGAGAGTCGCAGGCCGAGGGCCATCATGGCGGCCGCCGCTGTTCACGAATAGCGCTCCTCGTCAGCATCGCGCCGTCGGCGCAGGCGAACACGGGCCCAGTACACGATGTTCAGGATGGTTCCGACGGCGCCGGCCGCCACGAACGCCGTGTCCTGAACCCAATGGCGGGACCCGTTGACTGGATAGACGCCGCCTCCTCCGGTGTCGAGCGCCGGGATCCTGCTGCCCTTATGAACATTCGCGAGGCTTCCCAGATAGGAGATGTGCTGCCGGGCTTCCGTCCCGTTGGGCAGGAAGAAATCCCCGCTCCATGAGCAGTCGTGCTTGACGCATCCGTACTGCTCGGCGACCCATGTACCCCGGGTTCCCTGGCCGCGTGCAGCCTTGAGGTCGGCCCCGAGCTGCAGACCTGAGCCCAGCACGATCATCAGTGGCACCGTCGCACAGCAGATTTTGAAGATTATTTCCCGCTGGCGTGCGTTCGACTCCACACGAGAACTGACACGAGAACCCCCATGGCGGCCAGTAGTTTGCACGCCCCGGTTATAGCCGACCGCATCATGCCGAAGCTACCCCGGCAGCAGTCACGCTTACGGTCAGAAGAGGAACGCCGTGAGGAGGCCCATGTAAAAAAGGCCGACGATGATGAAGAAGGCGCCGGCTATGCGGCACGAGATCCGGGTCATGCCATTTTCGACAGAGATCCGCCGCGGATCACGCGGATCGTAGAAGACGACGACGGGGTCGCCGGGCTTGCCCGGCTTGAAGCTCATGGGACTCTGCCATCGCGTCTGGACGGGCTGGCCATCGAGCGCGGTGAATTCCACGGTGGCGTAATAGAGCGTGGAAGACGGGCCCTCGACGTTGCGGGGCGTATCCCGGGTCGAAGTGGCCACAATCCGGCCCTCGGTCCTCGTCAGGCGGGACTTGCGGACGGCCGTCGGCAGCATCAGCCACGCCCCGAACAGGGCCATGGCCAGTCCGGGCAGCGCGAACAGGAAGGTCATAGGCCCAGGATGACAGATCCGGACTTAAAGACATCAAGAACCGTCGCTTGCTTCTGGTGACCCCGCCATGATCACGCCACGTCAGTCACACTAATCCCCAGAACATCAATTCTGTCAGTGATACACCATACGTGACGGATTAGGCACATAAAGTCGTATTCGGTGCGACTATAAGCCAATGACCACCCCCGCGGCCAAACCTCCATTTGACGCGTTTGCAAAACCCCAGTCAGGCCCTCGCAACAACTTCCAGCCCGCCCCCCAGATGCCCCCGGGCCCGCCTCCCGGCTACGGTCCGCCCGGTCAGGTCGTGCCGCCCCCTCAGGTGACGATCCCGGAACCGGTAGTCCCAGAGCCGGTGGCCCCGCAGCCCGCATTTCCGGAACCCACGGAACCCCCGAGATCGTCGGCGGAACCGAAAGGCGGCGCCCCGGCGGCTCACGCCCTCACCAGCGCTTCCCGCAAGAACGCCGCCTCGAAGCAGCAGACGGACAAGGTGACCTTCGGCGACGCCTTCAAGGTCGGCGAGTTCCGTGCCCTGTGGCTCTCCCAGGTCTTCAGCGGCGCGGGCGACCGGCTTGCCCTGATCGCCCTGACGATCCTGATCTACCAGCGCACGCAGAGCCCGCTGCTGGCCGCGGTCGCCTACGCCGCCGGCAACGTGCCCTACATCTTCGGCGCCCTGTTCCTCTCCGGCCTGGCCGACCGCTTCCCGAGGCGAACGGTCATGCTGGCGGCCGACCTCGTGAGAGCCGCCCTGGTCATCGTCATGCTGATCCCGGGGATGCCCCTCGGGGCCCTGATCGCGATGCTGTACCTGGTGACGCTCTTCCAGCCGCCGTTCGACTCGGCGCGGAGCGCGATCCTCGGCGACATCCTCACCGGGGAGAGGTACGCGGTCGGCGCGGCGACCACGCAGATGACGATGCGCGTCCTGGTGATCGGCGGGGCGGCGATCGGCGGCCTGGTGGTCGCCCTGATCGGCGCGCGGACGGCGCTCGGCGCGGACGGCGCGTCCTTCGTGATCTCCGGGCTGCTCATGGTGTTCGGCCTGAAGGCCCGGCCCGCGGCGGCCGAGAGCAAAGATCCCAAAGATCCAAGCTCGAAGAAGCCTAACGGATTTTCATTGCTGTTCAGCGGCACCCGCATTGTGTTCGGGGACAAAGCGCTCCGCACGCTGATGCTGATGGGCTGGCTGGCTGCGTTCTACGAGGGCCCGGAGGGGATCGCCGCCCCGTACGCCGGTTATTTCAAGATGGGCGCCACCGGTACCGGGGTGATCATCGCGGCCAGCCAGATCGGCGCCGTGATCTTCGCGCCGTACTTTACGACGAAGGTCGGACCGCTGACCCGCCTGAAGTGGATGGGGCCGCTGGTCGTGCTGGCCTGCGGGACCCTGGCCCTGTCGGCCGTGCACCCGACCCTGATCGGCTCGA
>Ga0131853_10016944_pt1 | contig 13287 bp, 16 predicted proteins | sample TergutLab28metaG_FD_92764 | JGI IMG/M metagenome (GOLD analysis project Ga0131853, IMG submission 92764) | Labiotermes labralis P1 segment gut microbial communities from Petit-Saut dam, French Guiana - Lab288 P1 (version 2) (version 2) | ecosystem: Host-associated > Arthropoda: Insects >...
ATTTTTCAGCCAAACTAAACACCCCCAAGCGTTATGATTTTTTCATTTATAGTCAACAGCGGTTTGCCAAATGTGGCATTTAGGCTCATGCCTTCCCGGTCGTAGCTTTCTTCTATTTCTGTAATCCGGGCATTGAGTACGACACCCCAATGTTTAGAAACCGCTTGGATATTGCTTCCTAAGTCAAAATCTACTTTATATGTCAAATTTCCATATTGATTTACTGTTGCATCAAACGCCTCAACCATCGCCAGTTCTGCCAACCGTGACAGCCCACGAAATGCCAGTGCATCTTCATATGTACCGGGGAAAGACTCGCTTTGGAGGTCTCTGGCATCCACAAATATTTCGTGCCTATCTTCGCCATCGCCGCCGCCAACTGTTACGAAGGTACGCTCTGCGCCTTCCCCTTCGCCACCAACAAGTGCAAATGTGGCATAATCAACAATGCTTTGTGTAAATACTTGTTCGATTATATTTTCAAACTCACGCGAAAAGACTGCGCTTGTGTCGTTGCCCCAATAATTCTTGATGGTGAATATTCCATTGCTCGGATTAAATACGGTTTTAATGCCAACATCAGCGGCATCGCACAAATTTGTTACAACATTCATAAGGTTTCGGTAGGAAATTTGCGTATTTATATCCACACCAAGCGCAAAGGGCAAATGCTCAATTCCATCTATTTTACGAGTAGAGTCTGTTGGGTTTGTTACGTTCTGATATATCAACTGCCCGATTCCTATACCCAAATCAGCGGAAATTTTAACGGTTTCTAAAACGATGCGCCGCGCAAGGAAGCCTGTGGCAAATCTGCCCGACACCAAAATAAACTCCTGTTCTTGCAGGATAAGTTCCACAAATTCTATAAGCCCTGCCTCTTCATCATCATTTTTCCATAGGATATTGCCAATCCGCAAAAGTGATAAATTTTCCGCAGTAGCCACAGCTTTCAATTCAAACGCACCGCATCGGGAATATCTGCGTGTCCAGCGCAAATATTCGTAGGCTTCGATTATGCCGGACATTTGGCGGTCACCTTTGCTAAAAATGTATAGTTCCATCAAATGCCTCCGATACTAATGGCGGTGATATTTTATGAGAGAATTTGTTTATGTTTTTACCAATGAAGCATTCCCCGACCTTGTAAAAATTGGACGGACAAATGATTTGGATGGTCGCCTCCGGGAATTGTACAAAACTGGCGTTCCTTTCCCATTTGAATGCCACTATGCTGTCATTGTTGAAGATAACGCCACCGCAATGAATATCGAAAAAACATTGCACACGCTATTTGCAGAAAATAGAGTCAACGAGAAGCGTGAATTTTTCCGTGTTTCCCCAGAGCGTGTCGTGCTTGCCCTTTCCATTGGTAAATTTGAAGCCGTTAATCGTTCGCTTTCCGATTTGGAAGAGCCAAATAGTGCCATCGAAAAAGCGGATGTTGATGCTGTTGTCAAAGAAGAAACACGCAGGGAAAAGTTAAGTTTGCACAAAATCGGCATTCCCAGCGGCTCTACTTTGGTTTTTACCCGTGATAACTCCATCACTTGCACAACGTTGGATGGCGGTAAAGTTCTGTATAATGAGCGTGAAACCAGCACATCTGCGGCGGCAAGTGAAATACTGCGGTCAAAATATAATCATAAAAGCAAAGCTGTCAGCGGCTCTCTTTACTGGATGTATGATGGTGAAACCCTTGATGAACGTCGGCAACGCATGGAACATGAGGATTAAACACCCAAATACTGCGGACTGTAAAAAATACTCACTTCCAGTAAATCCATATTGTCGGCAGAATCATATCGCAGGGTATTTCGCCCAGCCTCAAGCTGAAGGAAGGTCGAGCCGACATCAAGCGATGAGAACGCATTGGTTTCCACCGTACCCAGCCGATGGATTACTCGCTTTCCGGCAAAATGGGTATAAATGCGATATTCTTCCCCGGAGGTCATGGTGGCATTTATTCGGATAAATTCGCCAGTATCAACATTCAAAAGTTCCGGCATGGAAAGCGTACCCGTTGCACGAAATACAATCTCACATCCGCATGGAACATCACCAATATTGTAAATATCAATAATCTGGCTGGGCTGGCGAATGCCAAGTTCTATTCCGGGGGAAACAATCTCCAACGGAAATGTGAAGTTCCCCTGCCAAGATGCCAGTTCCTCACGGATAGTTTCCAATGCTTCAAAAAATGGGGAAGGACACAGCAAACTGATAAAAAAGGTCGGTGCGCGTGATATATTCCCCTGCGACACACCAGCCTCTTCCACGATGCACGAAATCTGCCTGTCGCGGTAAATGAGTGTGCCGTGCTGTTTTGGCGTAAATATCCGAAGCAGATGCCGCCGATGCTCGAAGGTCGCTTCCGTGGTCGGTGCGACAATCTGCCCCTCGATGGTAATATTACGCATATCTAATGTTGACGATATATAAAACGCGCCATCTTGCCCCGGTGCGCTGAAAGTGTTTATTGACTGTCTTATTCGTCCAATACCATCCAGCCGCGACAGGAAAATGGGCTTCAACTGCCGAATGGTAATGCTTGCACCTTCGTTATTTTTATATGTTACTTCCATCAGCCCACCCCCAGCGCAAGTTTTCTGCTCATATTTCTAAATTCACGCGCCGCTTCTTTTTCCGACAGAGCCTTCGGTGACGTGATGGATATATTTTGCGTAACATTGCCAGCCGCAGGGGAAGCCCCTGCCGCATACGCTCCGTCAAAAATTCCACCAAAGCCGCCACGCACACTCGGATTTATATCAAAATCGGTGGGGATGGCATCTTGCATATCTTTTCCGATTTGCCGCATGATTTCTTCAAAGCCTACACCGATGCCAGCACCCATGTCGCGTCCAATTCCGGCAAATACTGTGGATGGGGAGCGTATGCCCAAGAAACTTGTAACACTATTTACAACACTGCCCACCGCATCACGAACGCTGGAGATTACATTACTTACCATGCTCGTTATGCCCTGCACCAAGCCGCGCATGAGGTTTGCCCCTGCCTCCACCATTTGGCTAAGACCAGAGCCGACCGCCCCAACGATGCCTGTTATAATTTGCGGAATCGCCGCGACTATTTCAGAAATAATCTGTGGCAAATTTTGAATTAGTGCAACAAGCAATTGCACCCCGGCTTCGACAAGTTCGGGAATAGAGCCAATTATCGCCTCAACCAAACTTGTAATAATTTGTGGGATGGCTTCCAACACCGTGCTTATTATCAGCGGCAAATTTTGTACAAGTGAGATTAATAATTCCACCCCGGCATCCACAATTTGCGGAATCGAACCGATAACAGCATCAATAATATTTGTGATAATCTTTGGAATAGCCTCCACAATTGTGGTTATTATTTGCGGCAGGGCTTCTACCAAAGCGATGAGCAGTTTTATTCCGGCATCAATTATCAGCGGAATGGAATCCAACACCGCAGTAATAATACTGTCGATTATTTGCGGTATGACTTCCACAATTGCGGATATTATTTCCGGCAAAGCCTCCACCAAAGAAGTGAGCAAGGTTATGCCAGCCTCTATAATTTGCGGAATCGACCCGATTAAAAATGTTATAATGCCCTCAATAATCGCCGGAAGTGCGGCAATCAAAACAGGAATCGCCTGTAAAATGCCCTCCGCAAGCCCGGTCACCAACTGCAAAGACGCATCCAGTATTTGCGGCAAATTGTCAATCAGCGTTTTGACGATAAACATAATCAATTCCACAAGTGTGGGGATTAGCCTCGGAAGCGAATCCGCGATGCCGTTTGCAAGCGCAACAACGACCTCGACAGCACCTTCCAATAAAACAGGAAGTGCTGTGACAATTCCGTCCACGATGGTATTTACCACCGTTATTGCCGTGTCGATGAGCATGGGTAAGTTCCCCACAATGCCATCAACTAAGGCAGCGATGACACCCGGAGCCATTTCTGCAATAACATTGACGAGTGTGTTTACCATTTCCAGTATCTTGGGAATGGCTGTGGCGATGCCCTCCACAAGATTTCTGATGCCTTCTTCCATTGCCTCGCTTGCGCTTTCTTGCCCGGAAACAATGTCAGCAAACGCCATTGTTACTTGTGCCAGACCGGGCAACAATTCTGCTCCGATTGTGGCTTTGACCCCACGAAATGCCATCTGCAAATCGGTTTGTGCGTTGCTGAACGCCACCGATGCATCAATAAGTTCATCGTTGAAAACGATGCCCAAATCATGAGCGCGTTGGCGCATTTCGTCTATGCTCAGACTTGTGTCGTTAAGAATGGGCATCAGTTCCATGCCAGCCCTGCGTCCAAATATGGTCAGCACCATGTTCGTTTTTTCCGCACTTGGCTCCATTTCTTGGAATGCCTTTATTGTGGCATTAAGTGCCTCTTCGGGGGATTTATCTTTTATGGTGTCAAAACCCAAGCCGAGGCGGTCGAGGGTTTTTCCTATTTTGCCGCCGCTTTCGTCAACACCACCCATTGCATTTTGCAAATTTCTCATGCCGTAGCTGATGTGATATGTAGACAATCCACTCTGCTGTAAAATATAATCCCATTCTTGGAATCCCTGCCTCGAAAGCCCCAACTTTTGTGCGGAGCGTTCTGTTTCAACACCCAAGTCTGCGGTTTCTTTTGAAACATCAAACAATGCCTTGCCAGCCGCCGCAGTAGCAGTTCCCAATGCGACTACAGCCGCACCAATAACGACACCGATTGTTTTTAGCGTGTCACCCAGCGCAGAAAATTTACTCTCGGCATTATTTGCCACATCACTGGCTTTGTTGACTTCATCACCAAAATCCCCGGCATTTTCCCCTGCATCATCGAAGCCGCTACCCGTGCCATCTAATGCCTTGGTGGTGGAATCCAACTCGCGTTCCATGTTGTTCAACTCAGCTTGCGCTTTGTTTAATTGGATTTGCCAGTTTTGTGTGCGTTTGTCATTATCACCAAATGCCTCGGATGCGTTTTGCAGGGCAGATTGCAAGGTGGAAATTTTGTCTTTCTGTGCATCAATTTCCTTATTTAACACTTCTTTTCGCGCAGTTAGTGCTTGGATGGATTTATCATTTTTATTAAACTGGCTGGTAACCAAAGCCATCTCACTGCCTAATACTTTGAAACTTTGGTTAATATCCCGAAGCGCATCCTTAAACTGTTTTTCACCCTCAAGCCCGATTCTTAAGCCGAAATCAGACAAATCCTCACCTCCCAGCACAAAAAAAATTGATTGACCATATAACCATATTTGGTTATAATATTGTTACGAAGATAAAGGAGGCGAAGTAATGCCTACAATAAGACCCAGCGCATATCTGCGTAACAATTACAACGAAGTTTCCGAATTTTGTAATTCCCGTCATGAGCCGATGTTCATCACAAGAAATGGACACGGCGATTTAGCTGTTATGAGCATCGATACCTACGAACGTTTTTGTGGCCGTTATGAGTTATACCACCTTCTTGATGAAGCCCTTGAATCTAAGGAAAACGGCGAGGACATGGATTATGATGACTTCATCGCAGAGTTAAGGGCGGAAATGGCATGAATTACCGGGTTCGCATCGTTAAACCTGCACGGGCTGAGATGCGTGAAATCCGCAGGTATATTGCTGTGGATTTGTTAAATCCCGATGCGGCGGCAAAACGTATCGATTTAATTGATACTAATATCCAATCATTGAAAACAATGCCCGCTCGATTTCCGCTCGTTCAAGATGCATATTTAGCATCAAAGGGCTTTCGGATTATTGTGTGTGAAGCGCATCTTGTTTTTTTCATAATAGAAGAAGAAACAAGAAAAGTTTTTGTCATGCGCGTAATCTATGCGCGTAGGGATTGGGCGCGTATGTTGCGTGTCGATGCGGAAAAATTGTCCGATGGCTTCCATTCCCTTTAACATATTCAGAACGGAGTGATAAATATGGCTAAAAAACCAAGTGCATCACAAATTACTCACGGCCTTGCGCAGCTTGGTGGCGGAGCGAAGAAGGATGGCGGAGATGGTATGATGGGTGGCATGAAAAATATCGCTGAATCCTTTTACAATTTAGGCCAACAACACGCTATTCAAGGTCAAATTGGTGAATCATCTACCCCCCTGTCGATTGAAGATAAAGTAATCGACGTTACGGATATCAAGGAATAATGTCGTCAATCGAAAGTTCCTTATAGGGCTTTTCCATACCCATAAACTGTTTATGGCAAGCCCACAAATCCAAAAACAATCCCAGCGGCATCGTCCAAAATTGTTCTTCACTCATGTGCATTTGGACTGTGCCGTAATAATAAAGCCGGGTAAATATCTCAGAATCAGTTACCCGGCTGTCTCGTTTTTTGATTCACCTTCGGATTCGCTGGTAATATTTCGCGCCGTGCCTTTGAACATGGCTTCGGTGATGGCATTTTTGTATGTTGCCAATTCCAAAGGTGAAGTGAGCAGTTCCACTTCCTCTTCAGTCAGCAAATCCTTGGGATTATCCTTATTTTTCAAGTTGTGAATTAAAATGGACTGATTGGCAAGTAGGGTCAACAGCCATACAATTTCGTCCAGTGCCATTTCAAAGTTCTCGGCTTTCATCAGCCGTTCACCCAAATCTTGCAAGCCACCATACCGCCCTGCGATGGCTTTGGTAGCCTTCGTGGTGAGAATCATCTCGTATTCTTCACCGCCAATTTTTATCATTGCACTGCGTTCATTTTCCATGTCTATTCTCCTCCGCTTGCCTCAAAAACAGGCTCGTATACTTGTGCGTACCAATTGGAAATTGTGTTCTCAGAAACGCCGGGGTCACCTTGTGTCACTTCTGCCTTCCACGGATGTTTTTCCTGTGCATCCAGTTTATTGCGGCGCAGAATTGTGCCTTCGATGGTCGGGGTCTGGAAGGTGATGGTGTCACCCTTCGTTTGCAGATTTGCCGCAGGGAAGCCAAACTTTACCCGATACAGCCAAAAATAGCGGTAGATACCATTTGGCTTTGCGGCTCGGAAGCCGATGGCTACAGGGTTTCCTTCGTTTTCGGATGAGGATATTAAAACGCCATTATCATCCACAGCCGCGCCTGTTAAATCTTGCACGACAGAAACTCCAAGGTCATCAATACCAAGCACCAGCCGCCCGGATTTGAAATCCTTAATCACATACGCCGCCCCATCATCGGCATAAAGCGTAGCCTCTGCCAGTTCGATGGTAATATCGGCGCGGATGGCTTTTGCCAGTGAAATGGGTACGCCATAGGTTTCTTCCCCATTGCCATCTTCTGTAATGGTCGCATAGTACAATTTATCCATGCCCACAGTTGCCATAAAATTCACCTCACATTTGATATAGTTTTGCGACATCTATCCCATAATGATGATATTTTGTATCATCCTCATGCCCGATATATTGCCGCGCCGTTATGGTAAAGTCAGCGGAAAGTAATGCTCCGATTATTTTGGACTTGAGTGCAAGATAGTTCCCCTTGGAATAAACCGACAGCCGTGCCTCTTGCTGGTCGTATTCGGGAAGATTATCCGCAAATAACTCGAAGGTATCTGCCATCGGAGTGACAACAACATATTCATCCGGCGCGATGTCGGAAAATATGCCTGTTTCAACAGAAACACCCTGTGCGGAAATAAGTGTGGTCAAATCTTCTAAAATGTTCACACGTTCCCCACCTCTTCCTCAAGTTTCCGTTTCATGGCTTCGATGGTTTCGTGCCGCGCCGCATTTCGTGCCGGACGCATAAAAGGTCGAGGAGGCTGACCATGTTTACCATGTTCGAGAACACTTGCCACAAGCGCGTTGGACGCAGTTCCGCTCCGAGGCTCATCAAAACCAACTTTTACATTAAAATTTCCATTGCGGTCGAGTTTGGCAGGGGATATACCCAGCGCACCCAGCAATTCCCCTGTGGAGCGTGATGGATATTTTGTGCCGTTGCCAATAACAGCTTGTAAATTCTGCCGCACTTGCTCAAGCACCACCTCGCCCCCTGCTTCCAACACGCGAGGGATGATTTCATCCGTGCGGTCTGCTAAACGCGAAATTTTATCCAAAAACTCATCGGGCATTTTATATTGTGCGATTGCCATAATAATCACCCCACATTCCACGTTTATCCCTTTGTTGGCTCGATATGTTCTGCAAGCACCTCAACGTACATACCCCTGCCACGCACATCCTCCGCTGACAAGATTTTGAAACGCTCCCCAAGACAAGCTATATAATAGGAAGAAACTATTTTCAGGTTGGGGATTATTCGAAAGCGAAAAAGCACTGTGGCTGTAGAAAACGCCGCCCGATTTGCCCACGATTTATTCCCATATCTATCCTCGCGGTAGGCGCGAACGGATGCCACGATGGTATCCTCTGCAACAGCAAAGCCCGCGGCATCCTTTTTATGGACGGTTTCGATTATGTCGATTGGTGTTTTCATTTTGCCTAACGCCATGCCTACACCCTCCAGTTTATGTGCATACGCAGAAGAAGGTTTATGGTATTCCACACTTGTTGCCCTGCCTGTGCGTTATCTGCAAAAAATCCGGCAGTAGACCCATCCCGCGATTCATAAAAATGGGTTGCCAACATAATCACGGCCTGTTCCGTGGAAGGCGGCATGGACTCTTTGGAATATGTGCCAATCCCAACGTGCTGGAAAGACTCCGCATAATCCACCGCCGCCTTTATAAATGTTACAATCAAGGCATCGTCCCCATCATGTGTTATAATCAGATTGGCCTTGACCTTCGTTAGCAAATCATCAAATATAGCCTTCTGCTTTTTTGCCATTATGATGATGTGGCCATTTGCAGAACCTTTACGGCCTCCGGCAAAATCAGCTTGCCGTCTACACGCTGTGTGGCAATGAAGCCTACTTGCCCATTAGTTGCATAAAGTTCATCCAAACGCTGGAAAGTGCGGGATTGTCTGTCAGCAATCCAATAATACGAATAATCACCAAACAGAAGTACCTTCGCTTCGGCCTCAATTGACGGCATATACGCAGAATTATGGATGGGTTTGCCCACAATCATATCCGGCGTACCTTCCCGGATTGCGGGTTGCCACAGATACTGGCCGTTTGCATCCTTCAGCTTGCGGAGTGCCTTCATAGTGGAATCGTTTGTAATAAAAGATGCCTTTGCGCGGTACGGCACTTTTAATGAGTAAAATAAATCCAGCACATCATCCAATTTTATGTCTGTTGCGCTGGCCGTTGTTACGCCAAGAGGTGCGCCGCCTGTGGCCGCAAGGAGTCCTGTGGGTTTTTTAGTTCCATTGCCTATAAAAAAGGCTTCTTCTTCCTTCGCGCCGATGCGCCGTCCAAATTCACGGGCAATATATGCCTCCATCGGAAACGCGCTGTCGTTAAGCAGTTCGTTGGATATTTTCATCAGCGTGGCTACTTTGTAGGCATACAGGGTCATCTTCCCAAAGGAGTCATCGCTTTCGGGGATTAATTCTTCCTCATCCACCCATGCCGCCGCGCCTTTGGAAGCCACCACCGGGATTTGCCTCTCGCCGCTGGATGTTTGGATTACATTCGCCAGCCGACGCATAATGTTATGTTCTTCCAACGCCTCAACGAGCCGCCGATGGAATTCATCGGGAACAAGGTAGCCGCCTTCGGGGTCTGTGCCGATTTTAAGGGCATTGCTGATTTCCTTACCACGGATTGCATTCCAAAATGCATTTGTATATTCAGACGAAGCGCGGCCAGTCAGCGGCGTAGCCGAACCGGGCATCGCGGAAATAGGTGGCCTCATAGGTGCTGACAGTTCCCCATCAATTTCCCTTGCGCGTTCCATCATCTCAATTTTTTTGCCTAAATCCACAACTTCGGCTTCCATTTTTTCATATGTAGCCGCATCTTCTGCGGAAAGACGGTCAGCCGCATCGCATTTGGAATCAAGAAAGGCTTTGGCGGCTTCCCATGTTTTGGCGCGTTTTTCGCGCAGTTCAATAATTGTGTTCATTGCGTAACCTCCGTTTTTATTATTTTATTGAACAACGATGTCCGCTGTTCTGTGTTCATGACAATGCCCAGTGGGACTGTTGGAGCAGATTGTTCTGCCGGGACTGCGCCGGATTCTTCCGGGGATACATTTTCACCTCTCCGCATTTTATCCAGCAGAGAATTTAACACCGTCCGTGGTGTAAATGCCGACACACCGGGGATTTGCAATTTGTTGCCAGTTCCCTCGGATTGGTATAAAATCTCATCAGCAAAGCCCAATGCCACAGCGATTTGCGCTGGCATATCGGTTTCGGCATCCATCATGTGTGATAATTTTATGCGCGACAGCCCGGATTTAATTTCATACGCATTAATAATCGAGTCTTTTACACTATCCAAGAGTCGCTTCGCCTTCATCATTTCGTCACTGTCACCGATGGCAATGGTGCTGGGATTATGGATTAAAATGTGACCGACAGGGGAAATCAACACTTCATCCCCGGCCATCGCCACCACGCTGGCGGCACTTGCGGCCATTGCATCAATTTTTACTGTGACTTTTCCGGGATATTCCTTGAGCATGGAATAAATCGCCGCCGCCGCGAACACATCGCCACCCAGCGAATTTATCCAAACGGTTACATCCCCCGTGCCGGAGTGCAGTTCCTTTTTGAAGGCCGCCGGGGTAATTTCATCCCCCCACCATGTGGACTCGGATATCGCACCCTCAAGGTACAATGTGCGGCTTTCACCTTCGTTTTGCCGCCAATTCCAAAATGTATTCATCACTCCAACCCCCTCCGCTTGCGGTACGCAGCCCCGACATCTTCCAATTTAACCATGCTACCGTTAACCATGAAATTGTTACCGCCCCTTTCATCGGGAATTTCGTTCATGTCCTCCAGTTCCCGGACATCGTTTGGACTCATGAAGCCGTGATTGATACCAATGGAATATCCGCGCATTCGTGTGGCATAATCGCCGCGCAAAAGGCCGTCTAAATTAAATTTTATGAACATCTTTGTCTTTTCAGACGGCAGAATAAGGCTTTGCCACAGGCTCTGCTCCCAGCGCGTTATCCACGGATTGATGCAATATTTGACGAATTCCATCGACTGTTGCTCAATATTGTTAAAGGATGACTTTTCCAAATCTCCAATCATGTGGGGAGGCACTTGGAAAATTCGGGCAATTTCATTCAACTGATATTTGCGCGTTTGCAAAAATTGTGCCTGTTCCGGGGGAATGGAAATTTGATTATATTTGAGGCCGTGTTCTAAAATGGCCATGCGATTGCCCCTGTGTGCGCCCTTGTGAATAATATCCCATGACTCACGCAATAATTCGATTTTGTCACCAAGAGAGCCTGTGCTTTCCAGCACACCGCTGGGAATTGCGCCGTTAGCGAAAAATGATGCTCCATAGTTTTCCGTTGCGATGGCCATGCCGATGGCGTTTTTCGCCAGCGCGATGGGGGAATAACCAATCAGCCCATCATAACTAAGGCCGGGAATATGCAAGACTTCTTCCTTGCGTAAAATAATACTTCCATCATTTACATGGGAGCCGGCCTCGTCACGTTCGCGCCAGTATGTATAATAAATCTCGCCTCGTTCGTTGCGGCTGACATCCATTTTGCTGGGTAGAAGTGGGTACAAACCAAGTATCCTCGCCCCATTATCACGGATGATTTGCGCGTAGGCATTGCCATATAACAACAAATGCCCCATAAGTGTTTCGCGGAACACGAAGCTGGTCATTTCGGGGTTTGGCGCACAATGGAGTATGTTGTACAGGGGATGCTCCGTCAAAGCCTCCTTCGTGCCGCCTTTCACGCGACCATATACATGAAGCGGCAAAGTGCCGATGGCTTCGGAAATGACACGAACGCAAGCATAAACCGCCGCCGTTTGCATGGCAGTGGTCTCGTTTACCAGCGTTCCGGCCTTCGAGCCGCCCCAAAAGAAACTGCGCGTGGTGCTTAAGCTGTTGTCCGCTTTATTTTTGCGGAAGAATGATAATAAACCCATCGCCTCACTCCTCGATTGATTTTCTTGGTGGTAATGGTGTGGTTACGCCATTGCGCGTGACGGTGTTATTGTCAAAATCGTAAACAGCAACACCGCCCACAGCCGCGTTTTCTTGCACGATTGCCCGTTGCAAGGCCATAATCGCGGCCACCGCGCCATCTATACGAGCCGTTGCCTTCTTTTTGTTTGGCTTAATATTCCCGGCGGCATCTTCCAGTATCGCAATATTATCAACGTTCCACCGAAGCACACGATTGCCGCCGTGGGCAATGCGGCCTTCCAGCACCAACCGCATCAGTTCCTTTGTCGGTGGTGATAAAGATTCGAAGCCCTGCCCAAACCGTGTCATGTTAAACCCTAATTCCTCCAAATTCTGCCGAAGCAGAAAAGCACCCCAGCGGTCGAAGGCGATTTCCTTAATCTGATACACATCGGCCAGTTCTTCTATTTTTTTCTCAATAAATTTGTAATTGATTACCGCACCCGGCGTGGTTTCCAATAAACCCTCAGATATCCATTGGTCGTATTGCACCCGGTCGGTTTTGATGTGGTTTTTCAGCGAATCCTCCGGCAACCAAAAGAATGGCAGAAATACATATTTATCCTCTTCGTCACGAGGAGGGAAACACAGCACAAAGGCTGTCATATCCTGTGTGGATGCCAAATCCAGCCCTGCGTAGCACTCGCGGCCTTTCAAATCCTCATAATCAATGTGAAATTTACATTTATCCCACATATCCATTGGCATCCAGCGTTTTTCCTGTCTTACCCATTGGTTCAAATTCAGCCGCCGGAAGCGGTTTTCCTGTGTGATATTTTGCTGGGCATCGGCAAATTCCATTTCAAAGCCGCGAGGCTCGATGGTGATGCCATAAGACGGATTTACTTTTTTCCATACTTCCGGGTCAGCCCAATCGTCATCGTCTGCCGCGCTGTAAATGACAGGGTAAAAGGTGGGGTCATACACCTTACCGCTTATAATATCTCTGGCCTTTTCGTGCTGTTCCCAACAAATACTCTCCCGGTCATACCCGGCAGTGGTAATCATAAACAACAGCGGCTGTTCACGGACAAGGCCGCTCCCTGCGGTCATAACATCGAAAAGGTCGCGGTTTGGCTGTGCGTGAAGTTCATCGAAAATTATGCCGTGGGCATTGAGGCCGTCTTTGGTGTACGCCTCGGCAGAGCAGACTTGGTAAAAGCTGTTCAGCGGCGTAAAGGTCATGCGCTTTTGGCTGATGCTGGTCTTATGGCACTTTAACTTAACGTAGCTGTATGGTATAATGTAATCAAAGGTGGCGATTACATTG